>JAAUYG010246982.1_pt1 | contig 17224 bp, 12 predicted proteins | sample 7278091 | NCBI WGS metagenome assembly JAAUYG01 (sample SAMN14350201, study PRJNA611818) | marine sediment metagenome | isolation source: surface marine sediment (0.6m) | place: French Polynesia: Moorea | collected 2018-08
GTGCAATATCTTGAAAACGGCTGATTGTAGAGCAAAACGGACAAAATTTGGAACTCATGCTCTTATGTACTGCATATGTAGTGTACTTTTCATGTCTGATTCTTTGAGTTCAGTTTGGGCTCACTCGGTGCATCTTGGGAAATTTCCGATGTTAACAACATCCTTAACATTAACAATGAGTGGTTATAACTTTTAATGATTTTAATACTAACATAGGACCTAACTAGGCTCTTTTACAAGATATAAGGCCTTGAGATCTTGGTGACCTTGATTTTTCAAGGTCACTCAAGGTCAAATGTGAAGGTGCCATTGGACTCCCTAAGTACGGTTTTCCTATTAATGTTTTATAGTAACGTAGGGCCTAACTAGGCTCCTTTTCGAGATAGAGGCCTTAAAAATCTGGATGACCTTGACTTTGGCCAAAAGGTCAATCAAGGTGCCATTGGACTCCCCATTGGTGCCATTGACTCCCCATGACTTCCTATTAGTGTCTAGTAGTAACTACATGTCAGGCTAGCCTAAAATAGAGGCATTGGCCCGTAGTCCAAAGATCGCGTGTTTGACTCCCGCTAGCATGGCTAGGGCTAAAGCTACTGCCTCCCCTTGGACGGCGTGGGGAACCAGCCAATCAGGTGCAGCCGATTGGGAAATGACCAGGGGTATACAGGGAATAGGCATGGGGAGAAACGGGTAGGATGGGGAAACGACCGTAAACCCTACTAATTACCGTGCGTGGTGGGCGTTACCACATGTAACTGCGGGGAATTACTGGGCGTGAGTACAATGGTCTAGCACAATTTTTGTGAGAGCTTTGTGCACTGGCTTAAGTCTCCTGGAGAGGAACAGGAAGGTATAGCCAGGTACTCTACTGTCAAATAACTCTGTCCACATTTTCCAATGGACTAATCATATATACAATATTTTAAATAATAAATGATTAAAACTTATGGTAGAAGATATGGTTTCCAAGACACAGGCGGCAGGTGACCAATAACAGCATAGGCATATATGGCAACTTGAACAAATGCATGCTGGCATTAAATTTTTGTGTATAACATGCATGAAGCATGCCGTGCAATTGTTGCTTTTGGTCCAGATAGTTGTTAGCTGGACTTGTTTAAACAAAAGGCGGGTAGGGGGTGGCAGTGGCCCGTCACCTCCGGTATATGGGATTACCTTTGATTTTATTTCACGTGCAATAACGGACATTTATGCCCTGTGACGGATGTTTACGTGCTGCAACACTCAGCCACACGCGCTTACGCGTGGTATTTAGTGGGACCACTGTTTATTTGTTTGCAGTTCTTTATTGCATTATAACATAAAATATATATCGGTATCAGGGGGGGACAGGTTACTAAAAACAATACATTCCCCCTACCAATAAAATTCATAGATCATATACATTCTTTAAAACTCCGAACAGTTGTATACAATATACAGCACTGTGTTAGACTGTTCCAATTAATGAATTACTTTCAGGGCTAAATATTCCTTTAATCTGTTGAATAAACAGTAGGCCATGCACAGTATGTGCAGTGGACAGTGTTGGGGGGAGCGAGGGGGGGAGTTATCATGCCTTTTTGCCTTGTGCCTGTTGTGATACCAAGATTTTGATACCAAGAGCCAGACATTGAATTAGGTTTAACTTTAGCAACTAAGGTGTTGATGTATACTAGTAATAACATTTCCAGTCCCCCACACTGCCACTAGCGTAACACAGGCATTCCTAGGGTTGGTACCTTTGATGCTGTGTTATGGCATCCCAGATATTGTTGACTGCAACTATTGGCATAGATATGTACCGGTAGTGTAGAGTGTCTTTAGGCATAAGGAACACCCAACCACTATCAATTAAAACAGAAGTATTTGGTGCACTGTCATACTTTTAAAACAAAGCATAAGTCAGACTGTGAAACCTGACTGAAGCAGACCCTCTTTGCTATAGACTATAGCACTCTCCTCTTTCCCTGAGGCGAGCAGATTAAGAACCTTTGTAGTCATTATCACCGTATAATTATGGTCTGGACTATGAGTGACCTTGGAAGGTCAATTTCACTCCCTATTTCAAGCCCTATATACATGTACATGATATACATATCTCAGAAAAGAGTGCAGTTAGGCTGTATGTTGCTATTAAGTATCGATAAACAGTATTTGAAATGGTATATGGGCACGCATGTAATCCTATTGCAAAACTAAATTGGACCTTGAGTGATGCTAAATCTCAAATTTAAGGTTATTCATGTGTTAAGCTCTCAATCTCAGAAAAGAGTACAGCGGTTAGGACACAGTTGTAGTGGTGGTGGGGTAATCATGTTTAAAACGGCATTCAACATGTTCAACCTCTCCAGATCAGTTCTGTGTGTGCAGGAGCACCCTTAGGTTTTACCTCAAATGACCTTGAGAGGTTAACTTCAAGGTCACTCATATTTCCAACCTTTATACCCCAGAAAGGAGTACAATTTTGGCATATGATATATTGCTGTTGACACACAAAAAGACATTAAATATTCCACTGGACATTCAACAGCACTATTAGATTAAGATTTGAAATTGAAAAGTCTAATAGAAGTTAGCCGGAGAAACTAAACTTATCTGAGTCTTGATACCATAGTGAAGTGTATAACAGATCCCAGGATATTGTCAGCGAGCTGGGTCTCTGCTGTGGCAGCAGTCTTTCTTGTTCTATTCTTGGTATCTTGTTAGGCATCCTTTCACTTTCTCACTACAGTGGTCCCTCTCTTAAAGGACACTCTCACCAAAGGACACCTCTATAAAAGACTATAATAAGGCCAATGTTTTTGGCAGCAAGTACTATGAATGCCTTTAATCCTCCCTCTCACCAAAGGATACCTCTCTAATGAGGACAGAATTATTTGTCAGAATACTAAAGAAGCAAGAACCAAACAAAGTTTATTCGTTTTAATAAAAGACATTTTTTTATCAATACACAGACATTAACACAACATGTACAGTAGCAAATGTAGGTATTCTTGATCAAGTAGACAGAATAACAAGGTCGGAGACTTACTGTGCAATGTGATCGTATCAGTCATTAATATTGTATATCCCAAATCCACAGCAGAGAAGGCAACAAGCGCAACATCTTATACCAGTTCTGTACTTGGTTGTTATGTTCGTGTCTGCTTTTTTGGGAAATTTTTTACTTGATTTGAGAGTTCCTGGTGAAATGTTTTTGGAGTGTGATATGGAACGCTGGATTCGGGACTCAGTCGGTCCCAGCGATGTTCCGGCAACTGTACCTCCTAATCGAGCATTTCCGAACGATTTCGATGAGAAGTGGGGGAAATGCAAGGCAGGTCTCGTTGCTGAATTGATAGGTGGCTCGTCAAATTTCTCAAATGTTCTGGCAGGAGTTATTGTCACCGGCAACCTCACAGTCAACTTGCCACCCAGGCCTCGGAACTGAACTGTGACTTTGACATCGTAGGACAGAACGAGAATTCGACACCGTGGAAGATTGGACGGGATCAGATTTGGAGGGATTGGTATGACAAACTGACTGGAGAGAACGCGGTCTGGAGAATATTTCACTGCCTCATCTTGCGACTGAATCAAAATGTGGTTAAGCCGCCCATCTTTCCCGACTGTCATATGCTGCTCAAATTGAACTCTGATATGCTTTACTTGCTTCGGAGCTGGCATTGATATCTCTGTATCGACTCTAATGGTGCCGCCAATGGAATATACTCCTTGGTCTAAATGAATTTTCACTACGGTTGGATCTGATCGGCAGGAACAGAATAGTAACACTTGTTCTCTGTATAACACTGGTTCTTTTGTTGTTAGTGCATCATCCCAAATATCCTGGAGTTCCAGATAGAATTTGCATCTGGTCGATTTGGCTATTTTGGCATATTCTTGGAGAACGTAGAGGGGCAGTCCTTTGCGTGCATTATGTCTGACTTTCTTCATTGTTGGAGGCAGGTCATCACAAATGTTGGCTTGGGCAATGTACGATATGTCGAACATATAACCCTTGCCCATGTCGTACTGGTGAATGGATGGTGGTAATTCTGCTGGAAGTTTGTACGTAAAGTTCGACACGTAATGTCCGGGGTTCAGAATCATCCTCTTGCTGCCCTCTGGTGGGGATATCAGAAGAATGCGTTTATCCAGATACACTTCATGTCTCGGCTTATCCAAGAGAGTTGTGGAGTCCTTGAAGAAACGGATGGTGCCTCTCCCCTGCAGAATAAACTCGACATACCGGATCAGGGTCCGACTCCACACGTTGAAAGAAATGGTTCCTGTGATTTCATCTTCTGGATGGTAATGATCCTGACCCTCAGTCAGGGATATTGAGAAGTTAGACACTGCTGCAGCCGCAGATTCCGTGTTCTCCAGGGTGAGTAACGGAAGCTCCTGTGGAATTAGTCTCAGCGGCATTGCAGGTTTGTGTCTTACTTGTAGTGCTCGTGCCGCAGCTTGTGAAGCTGGAACCCAGTTCGAAGCAACAACATTCTCTTTTTTCTGTTGATATCCTTCAAGTCGCTGACTCATGTGACTTGGATGATGTCTTTGTATAATTTGTGCAATCTGCGTATCTTCCTTGTGCTGTGATGCTGGAACATTGCTGCTGTTAACATTTGGTGATAGACTTCTTCGTCGCAAGTAGAAATTGCTAGCAAAAGCATCAGGAAGGTTTATCTCGTGGTCTGGCGTATACCTTTGTTGATTGAGTTGTGACTGGAAAGTTACTTCGCTTCTTTGGGTTGCTTCAGCGAGAATGTCTTTGGTCCCCAAATCCTCAATCCAAGGTGCTATTTTTTCCCTGTTTAGTCCCAAAGAGGCTGGTTCATGTATGTATGTTTTTTTTTCTTGGCTGCTGCCTTGATGGTCACTAACATGAGCCCTTTGAGGTCTGCGACTTGTTACCTTTTGGATATGCTCTGTAATCCCTTTTCCATTTGATTGGATGTCCACTCTTGCCAAATGTTCCAGAGAGTTTGACTCACCTGAGTAGTCTTCGTCATCCAGATAGGTGACATGCACCGAACTCACTGTTTTACCTTCAATATTACTGCCCAAGGAGTCACTGTCCACCCCAACTTCATCGGTGATGGTCCTCTTGTTCCATCCCATCACATGATCAAAATCTCCAACGGGAACCGTGCTGGCTCCAGAGCCAGATCCAAGGTGGCTGCTTCGTGAGTGTGCCGTCATACTCATGCTCTTCTCCGATTTGCGGTCAGTGACATCTTTGGGAAAAGAAGATGTTTCCCCGAGTTCTTGGTCCAGAAAAAATGGTTGGACATCTGACCTGCTCAACATGTTGGTGAAACCTAGCATTTTGCATCACCTTTACTCAGGTTGCACTTTCATGAAGTCCATATTTTGATTTCTGGGGCAATTTTCCAATCACGGCAGAGAGGAGGACTGCCCAAACACCATTTACCTTGTGTATGACCCCCCCCAGGGCTTTTTTACCTGGCTCAGCTGTTTATGTATTCCATGCCCTGTAGACTCTCCATCAAACTTTAACTGTGGTTGTCCTGCATTGACTCCTGTTTGATCTGTACATGCTGTAGGGAGGAGGGGAGGGGAAAGCCGTAATTACAACTGAGTTGTCCCTTCGGTGGGTTTCCTGCTTGACTTCCTCTGCATCATCGGAAAATTGACACACAGTTCTGACCTGCACCACCGACACAACAGCTGCTGCATATAAATAACAAGCCACCCGCTTTGGCTGCATGCTACATTGGATACAAGAGAAAACATCAATAATCCAACATGCATAAGGGATGAGTGGGGGGTACCTACCTATGATTCTGCTACGGCAGTCAAGTAAAGTAGCGGTATTGACTTGGTGCCAGCATCAATAAAAATTTATGAGTACCAGTATATGTACCATGTATAATAACTTAGTTGATAGTGGATTTGAATGCAGTCAAAAAGAGAATAGAAAACAGCATTTGCTGTGATAGCGTTAACAAAATTTTCTTCTAGGACATACCGGTGTCAGATTGTAAATGAACGCCCACGGAAAATTGACCCTGGGGTCCATATGTCACAGTGGTAAATGGACTTTAACATTTATATCCGTGCATTGCGGTGTATTCTTCTGTGATATTGTGTTGCTGTCTGCTTGTGTTGCTTGCCTCTGAGCACAGGTTTTTGAGCTATTTTTACTGAAAAAACCCCATAACTCCATATCGGAAAAAAAAATGTTCTGAAGAGGACAAACTTCAAGACTACTGGGGCAACGTTTAACATTTTACACAATACATGTATGTTTTACGTCAGTGCATAGCAGTGTTTCTTCTGTGATATTGTGTTGCTGTCTGCTTGTTTTGTCTGGATAGTTTTATTATCGGGATAACATGGATAAAGTCGGGGCTCAAATTTAACTGAAACAGTAGACTGTCCAAAACAACCATACCAGACTGTAGTATATACTATTGGCATCCTGAAAGTCAGAAGGCCACCTCTCTAATGTGGCCACAATTTTTTGGCAAATACGGTTGCCTTATTAGAAAGGGACTACTATATTCATTACATTAATTGGACAGTAACTTCTTATAACTTACAAGGCCACTCTATTTGACAAAAATTGTGGTCACAATAAAGAGGTGGCTTTCTACCAAGAATGGCATTGACAGCAGCCACAACAAGATTTTTGGCTGCAGTTAGAACCTGGGGGAACCTGTAGAAAGTGGCCTTCAAAGACTCGAGAGACTGTTGTTCCTTATCCTCATTTTAAGACTCTGCCTGTCATTTAAAACAAAACATATGAAATACATGTATAATGCTGTGTTTTGGAGGCCCAGCTTTTGGTCTTAAAATATGAACTTTAAGACTACTGGGGCCGCACCCTAGAAAAATCTTAACTCTTACCTCTGGAAATGTACTTAAGTTCACTAATCACCTTGGTAGCCATTGTATTTTCCATGCTTAAGTTTGGTTTTGCGCTCAATATTTTGTTAAAGCAGCCCCACCCCCGTGGTTCATGGTTGGGTCTTTAAATTTTACGCTAGATGCATGTCAGTGATAGTACCAAAGAACCTTGGTACTGTTATTGGCTTGTAACTACCGTAACTTGTGAAATATATACCGGTACAAACAATAGTAAAATGGACTGTAAAATGGGAACAATGGGAACAAGACTTACTGAGTGGAAAGACAATTTTTCTATTATGAATCCTGAGTCCAGTAACCTATTTTCTCGAATAGTAAAGTGAGCAATGGGCAACAGTACATGTTTTTTAATGTATACTGGTAGACAATAGACTATGTTGATGGTATCTACATACTCATGCACACATTAAGTATAATTTGTATAAATCCCCCCCCCCCTCTCCCCCAAGCTTTGCACAGGCAGTGTTTACAAAGTAAAATAAAAACATCTGCCCATTTAATGAAATTGTGGATCTTTGCTAATGTTTCTATATTTGCTTGCTTACAGATCTGAGCATGATGACACAGACTCACGACTGGTGATATGGAAGGAAGGCTCCGACGTCTCAACAGACATCTGCCAATCCCTGGGTGGGATCAAGATCCTGAATGTTAATTTTGGCACTGAACATGGAGCTCTGCTCAGCAAAGATGGCCAGTTGTTTACCTTTGGAAATAACAACTGTGGCCAGCTTGGGATTGGGTCTACCGAATCAAAGACCCAGCCTATTTTGGTCGAAACATTCAAAGGTAAATATATGTAACAGAAGAAATATGTATCTTGCATATTAATGCCCTGGTACCGGTATATGCATACATATACATTTATATCAGGGTGTCATGACTTGGTAGATTGTATGAATGAATTATTGATGCATGCACAAGTTTGTAAAGATGTTTTAGTTTGCGAATATATTTTGCTAAAGACTTAACGAAAAATTAACGACACTTAGGCAATCATGGGCATAGATATTTGATGTCACATGCAGCTTGTGGTGACAGGGACCAATGTTCCAACATGAACGAACTGTGTGCAGGTGTGTGTAACCTGTTAAATATGAGTTGGATAGACTATTTTAAAATATTTTGGGGGGTGGAAAAATGTCCCAGAGATATACCTGGAAGAAATGAAGAGGCATGAAAGCGGCGACCCCTCATGATTTGTCAAAGCTTTCACATGATTGACAGATCTGATTGGCTAAAGTGCACATTACGATCCAGCGCAGTTTGACCTCTGAATGAAAATAAATGTTCATGTTATGATTTTGTGACCTGAAATACTTCCTTCTGTATAACATGTATAATGCGTGACATTTTATAGTAATATTTTTGGGTACTATTTCTCTACGAATAATTTTGTATGTAAGATATGTAATACAAATTATATTCTAGTCTACAATATCACTGTAACGTATAAGAGAATGTATTTGAACATAGAGATCTATCTTGAGAAACTGGACATTAATTTATAGCGCTGCAGTCTTTTCAGGACAGGTTTTTACTGTATTGGAAAGTTTGCTTTACATTTTTCTCCCCAGGAGTGGTCGTTAGTGACGTGAGATGCGGATCTCGCCACACAGCCACTGTCACCAGCCATGGTGTGGTATACTGCTGGGGGGACGCCAGATCTGGACAGTGCGGGGTGTCCCCTTCCCTACCTAGTTACGACACCCCACAGAAAGTCGAGATCACCACCGTCACAGGACTGTGTCATACGTCACCTAGGCATCGCCTCTATGGTGATAGCAATAACGAAAGCATCGACAGCGTGAGGATCCTTCAGGTGTCTTGTGGAGATGACCACACGGTGGCGCTTTCAAAGGATGGTGAACTATGGACGTGGGGTAAGGGTAACGCCCTTGGTTTGGTGACCGAAAAGACCTCGCCTGTACCCCACCCCGTGCGTTTTTTACAGGGACGAACAGTGATAGCGGTGTCATGCGGTGCCAAACATACGTTGGCTCTTGTCAAGAAGCTTAAGCCTTCCAATCCCAGTGCGGGTCAGAGTCCCAACGTGAATAAATTGCCGAGGCGTTCTAGCTCTCCTGTGATTAATGGTACTCAGTATCACAGGGCACGGCCTGCGACATGCGTGAAGTGCAGCGAAGAAGTGTACACATTTAGCGAGACCGCGGATGCCTGTATCATATGCAACAGGCACAGGTGTCCAAAAGGCAGTCAGACAAACATCTGTGAGAGTCCCAGATCCTCGGCTAGATCCAGAACACTTTCCCAAGAAGAAAGTCGTGCGGACAAGAACCAGGACCCGATACCTGAGGATAAGTATACAAGAAAGAGTTCCCAAGGGAACATTGCTTCAAATGAAAAGTTACCGAGAAAAACGCAGCGAGCGCATTCTCAGGGATGGACAGATAGTAGCACCCTATCAGACAACAAATTGAGCCAGTCGCTGGAGTCTGGATTTCCAAAAGTGAACAATGAAACCCGAATGAACAACGATTATTCTGAAACGCGTGGGAAGGAGGGCCAAGAACATGGAAAAAAAATATGTCATCCATGTGCATCATCTCCAGACCTTACCGTCAGAATATCGCCCACGGACAGTGAAAGGAACCAGGATCAAAGGTCACTTCCTTCTACTCCGGGTGCATCCGGGGTTCAGTCAACAACTGTTGGATCACTACCCGGATCGCCGCTAGTGAAGAAAGTCGGGAATTTCTTTCAGTATGTGTCCTCCTCCTCGCAGCCCGTGCAGGAATATATGTCCAGTATCAGGACGTCGGTGGTGTCGAACATACGGACGTCAGTCAATCGGATAGGGTCATGGAAGAGTAGCATGGAGGAGGAGGACGATGCGGAGTTAGGAGACAGTTCCCACGCAAAACAGCAGGATGACTTCCTGAGCCTTGGACCTCTCAGCTTAGATGATATGCAGGTATATATATATGCATATGCATAACATTTTCAGAATGTCAGAAAAGTGTCATAAGCTGATGTTGTGGCTATACATTTCAGTGTTCTGTGGTTGTACCTGTTACAGAACCATGATGTTTATCGTTTATCATGTTTATACAGGCCAATGAGGACATACACGTGTCTGAGTTTCACTGTCTGTTCATCCTATAGCAAAATGACAGCTTAACAAAACAGCATACCAAGTACCTAAAGCTGAGGTGTACAGTAATCCCTCTTTTAGCGGCTACTCACAAAAGATACCCTTCTTGATATGGCCAAAGATCTTTGCTGGTATGAGTGAGTAATGACTCTCAATGCATTTAGTTCACTTAAAGTTCCTCAGATAACTGGTCGCCTTTCCTGAGGTGGCGGGTGCAGAAATTGGCTACTGGTCTTCAGGATCTGCCTAGTCCTGATGATCAGTCAAATTTGAATTTACAAAACGGATTTAAATTTCAATAGCAAAATTCTCGCCCTCTTTGTGAAATGTGAAGACTTCTCATCAAATTTTCTATGCAGAAAGCATCTGGCTTGATCTTCTATCTACTTATACACCAGTTTTCTAAAAAAATCCATATAGTAGTTCTAATGGTACATGTAGTAAGTTCCCGTTGAGCCTCTGCTGTGCACTCTACCCCCATTGCCACCATACTGGAGTGGATAGGTCTCACCAAACCCATGTTATATAGACGTGTGAGGGGTTATGTGTTTTGGATGCAATGCGCATACATCTGCCCTGCTGAATTGTGGACATGGTGTCTCCAAACATTGGCGATTTATCACAGACGAAATTACGAAAATAAAAAGACATGCTTCATTCGGCGACCTGAAGGATTTTTTTTGGTAAACCCTACATGTGATTTTCCTATTTTGTTTGCAGATGAATTGTTTAATTATCATCATACCTTACTTAAGGGCTTTGTACGTGATAAAATCATCTTTGTTTGTGCTCACCATGACCCAGCATTCAACACCAGGTCTCATGCGCGTACTAATTACTCAGAGATCTATGCCCACCCCCGTCTTTGAAGTTGACTCTTTTTTCCTCTGTGTATTTCCAGCTGAAGGATTTTCCCCACTACCCCAGCATTCCCAAGTCAAAGTCCACAGATCCCTCAGTGTTTCAACCAGGTCACAGGAGGCAGGGCTCCTTGCCAGATGACATCATCAAGCTGGATAGACAGGGTACCAAATACAGTAGTCCCTCTATTTTAAAAACCCTCTATTTTAAGACCACCCTTGATTATAAGACCGCTTGATTTGGTCCCAAAGGGCAATATTCTCTGTTAAATGACCTTTATTTTAATACCACTTGCAATATAAGACCCCATTTTCTTCGTCCCATGGGCTGTCTTAAAATAGAGGGACCACTGTACCTCAAACCATATAAAAATTGAACATTGTTAAACATGTTAAATCAATGCTTTGGATAGAGTAACTGCCAGCCATGAATAACTGTCAGGATTTGAAATGTTTAAGAAAAAAAGGAAGAAAAAAGAAAGTAAATTCACGTAACCTGTGTAACTATTGTAACAGGGGGTCTCTGAATAGTCACAGAATCTTTACCCAAATCCTCATGTGTGTGGTCGACAATTCTGGAGACGTGAGTAAAAGTTTATAACACCAGGGGCTTGGATAGTTTCCGGGCATTAGCATTAGGGACCATTGTATTTGTCTTTTGACAGTGTTTTGAATGCAATACACACATTGATGGGAATGTCTGCCAATCGTTCCAGATCAGTCCGGTGTTTATCAGGAGCAGGCGGTGACTTCCACAGAGGTGTGGAGCTGGGGGGACGGGGACAAAGGACAACTGGGCCATGGGGATACTCTGGATAGGTAGGGGTTTGTAGGTCAGAGCAGACTGGGAGAATAAGTACACCTCAGTGGTGCCTTATTACACTTTTTATACACGACAGCCGTAGTTTAGTGCACATCTGACCATCTGTGATTAGTGTTACAGTGTCATGTTGAGCATTTAATGGACCCTGTGAAATATGGACCCAGGTTCCATATTTCACAGTGTAAAAAAATGGACCCAGGCTTCCATATTCCATAGTGGAAAATCTCCCCCTTCCCCAGGGAAATCTCCCCCTCTCACCGCCGCAAAATATGGGACAGAAAAAGGCATTATAACACAGTCTGGGTGTTTGCAGACTAAACCATTTCTCCTGTGTAAACTTCAACTGAAATGTGTCACATATTATCCCATCTCCATTGGAAATATGATGTATTTAAAGGCATATACTATCCATAACAAGACCCAAGCCAGACTTTTCTTGGGTAGATCTTTGAGCAACAAGGCTAGAATGGCAGAAACACCCTTTTGTGGTGGTGCTCTATTTGTGCTAGGAATAGTGTTTCTTGCATTCCTGTGTTAATCATTTGAATGGCATGATTCATGTGATTAGAGCCAAATTTAATGACACTCTATGTTTTGCAGACCTCAGCCATCACCAGTAGAATATTTCATGGACAAGCATGTGGTGAAAGTTGCTGCCAGTGAGAAGCACAGCGTGGCGCTGACAGCTTACTCCGAAGTGTTTACCTGGGGTTGTAACGACAATGGACAACTTGGGCATTCCTTCCCTGTGGGAAACAGACCACAAGCTGTGGTGGTAGGTACTCCCTTACACTACTACTACTACTACTACTACTACTACTACTACTACTACTACTACTACTACTACTACTACTACTACTACTACTAACTACTACTACTACTGCAGTTGCAACACCTGTGCTTACAGTATTTCTCTGCACTCGAGTGTCAGCATTGCAACTATATGAAATTCATGTCAGGTAAAAACGATACTTGCCAGTCTCCTTTGTGAATATAAAAATCCAGCTTTCCGTTACTGTCGAGGCTTGGCAGCAGACGTGGGGGGTTGGCTGGCGGTGATTAACACTCACGGAGGCCAGTGGTCTGTGTGTGTGGGATGAGATGGCAGGAAGGCTGGGATAGACGCCACAGCCGCCGGGATTTGCCGTTCAGCCCGCCGACTGGTCACTGATGGTGAGATATCGGCACTGCACGACTGCCGAGCCTGGAGGAAGGAGGGGGAGGGGGGCTTTTGGGGGAAGAAGGCAAGAAGGAGAGAGAAGGGAGGACAGAACAGAAAGAGAGGACCGGCCTGTTTCCATGACGAAGTGCCAAACACAACAGACGGATACTGACGTTTCTAAATTAGGAATTGATCCTAGCCGGGGGCCGGGACGTGAGGCGCATACCTGAGGGCTCCTCTGGGCCGGGCCCAGGCTTTTAATTTCCTCCTTCCCCTCGCACCCAAACAGCCCAGCCATTGTGGTAATGACCCAAGTGATAACGGGATAAGATGCTGCCAGAAGGGGCGGTTTTGTAACGAAGAGATACTGAAGTCGCAGTACAACGTATTGCTCGGACGTGTCTGCCTCTAATATCGCCCACTGGCGTGGCAACTGCCAAATGCAGCGTCTATAAAATGAAGCAGTAGAAGAAAGTAAACCACAGTTGGTACTAATAACGGATAGTACTGCTGCTATACATAACAATAATTTAGTATTAGCTAAAGTACGAAAAACAAGAGGTCCATAGAGCTTGACGATCGGCCAGCAGCCTAACAAACAGTGCATAGAATTTGTGTTGTGCTTTCAAGACAAAAGGTGATTTGAAAGTCATGTACAATGAATTACACAAATAGCAAGAGGTACATGGACATTGACTCTCTGTTTGACCATTTGCAGGTAATGCAAAGTTAGGTTTGTCTAATACTAGCGATCTAGCTGAAGGGCCAAATCTTAATTTTAACATTTGAAGGTCAAAGTGACCTTGGGTAGACTACGACTGAACTACATGTACCCTATATACAGACATTTCAGGCACAAAGGTATGTTCAATGTGTTTCTGGTGTTCCTGGGTCCTACATTTGAGGCTGCTTTGCTGTATGGCAAACCGCAAACGAGTTATAAGCCATTTTCAGAACAGTGCACTGAATGACTCCAATTGAGCATCACAAGGTCAAAGCTACCTCATGTAAGTTTTACTACATATTATTTATTTTTTGACATAGGCTCAAAGGTCAGTCCGTTGCACTCTACAGTTATAGATCATTTTGAGTCAACTGCACGGAATGAACCAAAATAATCTTGAACACTACAAGGCCAAATGCAATGTATTCCATATGCATCCTCCCAGTGTCCCCGGGTCCCAACTATCAGTCGGTTTCGCTCTATGGCCAACCGTTTTGAGAAAAGCGTGCACCGAATGACCCCAAAGTGATCTTGAATACTACAAGGTCAAAGGCACCCCATATTTGTGTTACGACACTCTACGGCCAACCATTTCTGAGATACTGGGCATAATATCTTTCCCATTGGTCTCCATGCCAATTTTTGTCACAGTCAGTAATGGTAAAATTTGTAAGTGGCATATAAATTTGAATTAGAAATATCATGGCAAAAATTAAAAGCAGTACATTTGTATGGACTGTCACAGAGAACATCTGTGAAATGTTTGGTTGAAAAATAAGTAAATTTTGTTTCAAAAATTGAGTTTTGTGTTTCCTTACATGGTACAATAGTAAATTTGAAAATTTTGAAAAAGAAAATCCCTAAAAATCGGAAACTAAAATTTGCAAACATCCACAAGAGCACTTTTGTGAGGAAAATTGAAAAGAAAATTCAGAAGTATTTGATTTTGAAGGAGTAACGTTTTCAGTAATTTTCGTTCCTATAGTGTCTTATATCGACAAAAATCGTTAAAATTTAAATTGCCAATTTTTCACAAATCCCAAAACAGTACTTTTATGACCACCGTTGAGACCGTTGAGACCAATTTGTGGGAGAAGCAGCGTTTTGTAATTTTTACTTCCATATGGTCCCATGTTAAAGAAACGAAAAGTAATCTAAAAAGGTGAAGATTTTGAAAAATTTTGATAAAGGTAAAACAATGTCCAGACGTATTAATGAGACATGCCACTGGTAAAATGTGAAAAAAAAATTCGTGCAATAGTTTCGGAGAAAATTTGAACCACATGCGGACAAATGATAGATCCCTTATCTCGCTAGACCAGATGGGTACTAACGTGACTGCAGTGGTAAAACCGTTGAACATTATGTAAGGATCCAGTTAATGGCATACACATATATGCCCATTTGCCAGAATGCCACACCGATGCAAAAACATGGGCTGGAACAGAATACCGTCTGCAAGAACCAAAACTGCAGACAGAGTTGATAGAGCGGAAGCCAATTCCCCGAGTCCAACACTCCACTCCATAGAAAGGAAACTACATCGTGGACTTTGTCAATCTTATATTTCAATTACCGCCACCTATCTTATAGGAGACCCACGAGAAGCCATTCGTTAAATTAAATATGTTTTTGTTTACGCCTTGGCAATGAATGGTTAATTAGTTGTTAATTAAAAAATGGAATGCTACACAGTGATGAAGCGTGAAATGTGTTCTAGTACCAATAAAGCCTACCGTTATCATCTTAGTTTTTATAATTTGGATTCGTGTATGTTCCAGTGTACACTACAGCACACCCTTCAACAGGGACATATACATAGCGTATAGGAAGAGATCACCGTCCCATAATTCATATAAACACCTTTTATTTATTACGTCCAACCGAGTTTGACCAACGGTCGTGCGTCTCGCGTTCCTTTGTCGTCTGCCCGTTCAAACGTGCTATATCTGTCCGCGAGGTGGCGCCCAGCGTTTGAGGTAAGTCCGCTCGGAAAGTTATGGGGATGGAGCCATATATCACGGTATCCTTCCCGTGTCAGCGCCACTGGCCTCTTTGCTTTGAAGACGGGGACCCCGACTCTTCAAGACCGAGGAAAAGACGTCGGGCTGCGGTAGAAAAGGCCTGTCATATAAAGATAAGATGATACTTAGGGCCGGGCGGCGGGCACGCCGTTTACAACGGTCTCTGATCGAAATTCGATCTTTCTGGACCTCTTCACGATAATTCTAAAACAGAGGGCCTTGCAGTGATGTTTTATTGATACGTCAACGTGTTTGGTTTGGCGTACGGACATGCAGGTACGTTTTCGTGGAAGTACCTGCATGCTGTAATGCAAGCATTGATTAACTACTGTACTGGTCAACTCTACGACCTAGACGAATAGCCACGAAGTGCTGCCAAAATAATGGATTGCTTACTCTTATGACGTATTAAACGTAAACCGGGTGCTATTTGTTTATGTCATAAATGACGTCAGAGGTGATCACAAATGGTTTCATACAGGCTTTATCCTTTCTTGATTAGCTAACACACGTGATAGTGTCTGCCTCATACACGTGTAGGCAAGACTAGGAATTTAGGGATGGGAGTTCGTTTCACATAACGCAATGTAAAGCCTTTCCTCTCCCATTGAAGAACTGGTTCTGACTCCAGTCATTGGCACAGGCTCCCACGGAAAGGTGACCACGACAATGCATAATTAAATGCGTTTATAATCACAGATACTTATGCATAATGGCATTTGCTGCAGGCAGCATCATTTCCTGGAGAGTCGGCTGTCAAATCGCTGCAGGTACATGCATTATTAAAACCAGGGTTCTCCCAACAGTGATCGACAGGTCGACACATAGGTTCTGGTTACATAGTCCATAAAATCCTGGTCAAGCTGTCTCTATACATTACTACAACACATTAATAATGGGTCTATTGACCAATGTTGCTTTACCACTAAAACACAGTTGCTTTATCAGACTCCTCCAAAATCTTCGTAAATGAAATCATACCACTTGTTCGAAGCTTTATATGTATGTACCTGAACTACAAAACAGGGTACAGTAGTCTCTCTCTACTAAGGCCACCCTATTTGCCAGGAAACTGTAGCCACATTAGAGAGGTGGCCTTTGGTGAGGGGGAGAAGTAAATACGTTCATGGAAGTAGTGGAAGAGATGTATGGTCTATCTTAGAGAAGGTGGCCTTTGTTGAGAAGAGAGGAACTACTAGTTCTACTACTGTAATCCCAACATTGGTCCAACACGGGGCTCATATTGCATTAATCTTTGCAGACTAAAACGAATAGCTACAATTACACCCCTGGAAAACCTCCATGAGCTCGTCTGAGGATACATTAATGTAAAAGATAACGAAGATTTTTATCAGCTTCATGGTTTTGACGAAGAGTGGTTTTAGACAACACATGACAACAGTAATTGTAAAACAGACCTAGAGTGCGTGCTTGTTTTTTTGTAGACCCAGATACAAATGTTGTTCACACAGTCATCAGAATACCCTAGTTACATTTTATGTCTTAACAGAGAGAAAGAGAAAATGAGAGAGAGATAGAGAGAGAGAGAGAGAGAGAGAGAGAGAGAGAGAGATATATAGAGATATATATAGAGAGATAGATATATATATATATATAGAAAATTATAATAAATA
>JAAUYG010078134.1_pt1 | contig 17222 bp, 13 predicted proteins | sample 7278091 | NCBI WGS metagenome assembly JAAUYG01 (sample SAMN14350201, study PRJNA611818) | marine sediment metagenome | isolation source: surface marine sediment (0.6m) | place: French Polynesia: Moorea | collected 2018-08
AGAGAGAGAGAGAGAAGAGAGAGAGAGAGAGAGAGAGAGAGAGAGAGAGAGAGAGAGAGAGAGAGAAGGAGGTCTTAATTATTGACATGTTAGATTTAGGGAAGTTCAAAAAAGATTATTTCCTATTACATGTGTTCTCTATCAACAAAATATTTCTCTGTGCAGGGAAATAACTTATAAGTTTTTGCCTTGGTTGAGTGACTTGATTGACATTTCTGATACAGCTACTCTGCCTTTCTAGAGTAGGGTATAATGTCCTTAGGGGCCACTGATAGAATAGGACATTATGGGTATACATGGGTCTATAAAATATGGCCTGATTCGAGTTTTATTTTTAACAGAGAACTACGAATCACAGATCATTATATAAGACCCATATCTGATTTGTATATCAATATAACAGCCATGGTGAGTTGCAGATCACTCTAAGAGCAGTGGTTTAGTCACAGATCAATCTTTAACAGCCATGGTCTAGTCACAGATCAATCTTTAATAGCCATGGCCTGCAGATCGGAGTTTAACAGCAACTGCACGCTGCAGATCGTTATTTTAGCGTCAAAGGGAATGGCTCATCATATCGTAATTTTGTAGTTGGGCTGGCTCACGAGTCGCCAGTTAACACAGGCACCAAATCGCTAATCGGTCTTTAGTGAGGAGTGCAAGTCATGACTCACAAGATAAGAATTTGGTCAGTTCACTGGATCGATTCGCCAAAACGGCCGGTTCGCGCGATTTGGTCGATTCGATTTTAACCCATGTGTACCTGTGACATTGCCATCTTAAGGATAACCAACAACCTTGCCACTAACAGGAGTGAACGGTCAGACTATATTTATTGTGTGTACAGTGAAATCTGTCTTGAGAGACCCCTGCCATAAGAGACCACCTGTGTTGAAAGTCCGCATATTCCTGGCAGATTTAGCTTCTATATACATTTGTGGATTTCAATTAATTTCGACAAGTCACCAGAGACCAATTTTGTGCCTTGCCACTGGTCTATACTCTTGAGAGACCACATGGACAATGGGATGGCATTTCAGGAGAGGTTCTGCCCTTGTACTACATTTGCAAGCGTGGTCGAGTCTTTAAGCATTCTGGTTTGCAGAGTTTCGATTGTAGAAAACATATAAAATGGCTGCATTCTTTGCCCATGCTTTAGGATTCAGTCTGGGTTTTTTTTTTGTCAGCAAAATTTAGGCATGTTGCAAAGTTTTCACTTTCCTGGAGTGCTCGGTTTGGTCGACTTGGCTCTAGCCCTACAAATTCTCCACTTTAGAGAGAAAGTTTGGCCAAACCTGTCAATTAAAAGCACAGGCACTCCCAGGAAATTTTTCGCCAATCTCAATCTCTCCTCTCCCGACCACCTCACTCAAGCAGCAGCAGAAGTACCACTGCCAGTGCATGCAAGGCAAGTTCACAGAGAGAGAACCCACAAGAGGCTTTAGACGTTACCCCCAGGAGAAGAACTTTTTCAGCTGAACCCAAAAAGACTAGATAATGCACTTGCGCCAGTCTTTGACCCAGAAACAAAAAGATGTTAAAACCCAGGCGTTAGCCTTCGTTAGCCTTCAGTAGCTTTAGCATTTTGCCAATTGTCTAGGCACGATGTCTATGTCTTCGTTTGCAGAAAAGGCAGGTAGAGAGATAATGGGGAAGCATAGCAAGGCACCCAGAACTCACTCTTCTCTAGACAATGGGATCCTTAGACAGGGAAAATTCCTTGGCAACACGGCTCCCGTCCATAACTCGCCTTCTGGCACGTAGTTGTACTATCATCACTGCCCAAGGGGGAATTTGGTCTTGCTTGTGCACAGGTTGCCAGGGGTTAGGTGAGGGATAGTCTGCCAGTGGCCATGGAAACAGGTGTGGCGGGGTATACAATATCGGAAATAACATTGGAGATATTCAGTTCTGTAGGCAGTTTTTAATGCAAAAATAAAAGCATATATTGCCTCAGTAGGATGTCTGTACAAAGGTCGTTTTCCACAAATGCTACTACAGGTACTTTAGAATGATTGGTAACCACAAGTTTCCTTTGTGGTAATTAAGATTATCAATATCTCTTGATCAGTCGTGGACGTCGTTCTTGGATGTTGTAATGTGCATTGTAGTGAAATTGTAGCAGAGATGCCTCTGCAATAAATAACCATTCCAGATAACTAAATGTGCTAAAATAATAATAATAATAATAATAATAATAATAATAATAATAATAATAATAATAACAAAGCATATAACCCTGAGGCACCACGGATGACCAATGTATGAAAGCTTTCTCTGTGGGTTACGAAATTCTCTTTTATGGCTGAGTGAACTAGCCAGAGCAAATTTTGGATAAGAATTTTGCTCAGGGACTGTAGGTACCAAAAACTAAGGGCATAACAGGGCTTGAACCTGCAGTCTTGTGCACGAGTGAGAGTCAATTACCTTTCCCATTCGGCAATCAGACCTCTTTAAAACAACGTGAAATTGATTCTGCAAAAATGTTTGGTGAACAATATTTTCAATATATACATGTAGTATGCCTGGGCAAAATAAGCCATTTCTATCTGCATGTAGATCTAGCAGTGGTTCCTTTAAAATGTAGATTCCTGGTTGCTTTTGCCCTGGGAATGTTCTTTCTAGTGGAATCAAGAGTGCTGAAAGGTACACTTTACTAAAGCACTGCACAGGTGCAACCCCATTAGATAAGGGATGGAGATGAATTTTTTTAAGGGTGCCCCAAAATTCTTTCCCCTCTGAAATATGGCTGGATATCTGTAAGAGCTGATGCCAATATCACTGTCTGGTTGAAATCTATCTTGTGCTGCTGATGTCCCAATGTGTTAAAAAGGTTTCTCTCTCTACCCTAGAAGTGATATGGTCCATAGATCTTATGCCCTTGAAACGTGCTGAACATATAGTGAGGAGTTTGGTTACTTTTGCCATAAATGTATGATAAAAGCACCTATGGCTGCTGAGTATGGCTGCTGAGGATAAGATACATTGTTCAGATGACAGCCTATATTTATGAATATGGTGGCTTAGTCATGATATGCCAAGCATTATTAAAATCACCCCTGGATTAAGGTCTAACTTAAAGTAACTACCAACAGTAAACACAGAAAAATTCCTGAAGTCAATAAAATGTCTGTAGCTTATGGTTTTACCAAACATTTTCATGGCATATGACCTTGGCAGAGCAGTTCTCCAGGCATCTGCAGCTTTTATTTACTTTTCTGGGTGGGGTGGGTGGGTGGGGGGTGTACAGTTTACACATCCTGCCCCCTGATAGGTTAATCTTGTGGAATTATCAGAGATTAGAGGCAGATTACCTGCAACACCACCACTCACTTCCATCCTGTGCTGTGTTATAATGTAAGACTGGTCAGGCTGGACTATAGGGGTTGGTTTGGTTTCATCTGTCTCTTGCTCCTCTTTTCTTTAGTCCATTCTGCATTGCAATAAATTTGGTGAGATTAAGCCTGTGGTGGAGCTCTAAAAATAAATATTGACTTCTTCCACCATTAAATTTTTCAAAATGTAGAATTTGATCTATTGTTCACACATGTTCATGTTGGTTTCTACAGACCTTTTAGGGGTGTCACTTATGTGTCTCAGTATCCCACCAGGTAGCGCTGCTGGCTGTCACACTAACCCGTGTGATGATGTGATCTCACATATAGCTTGCATTTTTTTGCTGTATTAATATGTGGACCAAATGGCACATTCCACTACCATGTAGGCTCTTCCGAAAAATAATCCTTGATTACCCAGTTAGTAAATGATTACATTTGGTGGTTGTGTAAAGTACTAGCAGTCTTAAATAAGATTAGCAAAGTCTAATTTATATCTGATCTTTGAACTTATTTTGACTCGTTCAGCTTTATATAACTATATCAAAAAAGACCATATTATCGCCAACAAATACTTCACTTTGTAATTTCAACTACAACTACTTACAATATTGTCTTAGCTATATTTTAATGCTAAAAGTATCCTCATTAAAAAATGCTCCAGAATAAAACTAATCTGCGTAGAATGTAAATTTGGACTCTGTACTACAAATTTGTTTATTTTTGCCAGCCATGTTTAAAATGCAATATTCAGTACTATTTTAACCGCTATACATAGGCCGCAGGCGGGATGTGTGAGGTTAGTAACGGAGAGGCTGCTTCCGGATTGTATCAGTGTCCCAGCCAACTGCAAAGAAACATTTACATAGTTTGAAACTATATTCCTAAGTACACAATTTAAGATTTTCTAAAGCATGTGCTTCATTAAATAAATACAAAAGTCCACTTTCTCAGCCAAAACAAGCCAAGTTTTCAGAATATGAAACTACCAAGTCATTATGAATATAGGTATATTCTCCAGACTTCTCAGACCTGGACTGTGTTCATTATCTATCCCCAGGGCAGGGAGGCACCCTGTGTGTGAGTGTGTAATGTGAAAATGTACAGGAAAGCAGATAACCCTGTTGTTTGTAAGGATTTCAGGTTATTAACCCTGGCTCTCAGTGGAAACCCAGGCAATCCTGAGCCAGTTTCCAGAAAGCGACCAAAAAGCCCACTAATCACCTTGCCATCCATTGTCTTTTCAAATGCTTGACACGAGTTTTGGACTTAAGAATTTGCAGAAAACAGGCCCTAGATGCTCTGTTACACAAGTCATTACTCTGCACCTTCTTGATGTGTTGCTTCTATTGAGACTGCCTCAGGCGTTAGGCGCCACTGTTACACATTGAGAGATAGCTACTGACTGTATAGCCTCTTCTCTCATGTCTCTGGGTTGTACATACAAAACCACATTTGTGGCTTTCCGATGAAAGATTCATACCATACCCACGGAGGAGAGAAATTTGGCTTCCATTAGGCAGCGGAAATTGCTTAGAGTGATGAAGAAGCAAAGTTGAAGTTATCAACTTTATTCTTAATGTACATCCAGACCTGGTATACCTGAACTTTAATCTTTTGTACACGTATAACCCCTTTTAAGTATAATTAAATTTGCAACCTTGAAAAGTTACATAAGCTTGTGTTTATCCCAGTTTTACATTTATGGATGTTGAAAGTTTGCGGATTAAATTTTCCTGATTTGAGGCTACCTGAGTTGTGAATTTTGTGAAGCAAAGGGCATATGAAAAGTTAACAAGGGTTTTACAGCACAGTACTTGCAAAAATGCCATATAAAGCTGTAGCATAATATCATATATCATACAAATGTGCTTACAAGCATTCTCTGAAATAAAAGATTGTTTGGCTGCACTTATTTTAAATTACAACAAACAAGTCACCTTAATGTCTTGCACATATGCAAAACGACATGAATCATTGAATTGAAAAATCAGTAAAATTATCTGGTGCATAAACAGTGGAACCTTGAGACCACCATGGAATTTAGACTACCCCAGAATGAAGACTAGTTATTAGTGTGTACACCAGTCATATATTGAAGACCACTTGACCTAGACGTAATATTGGGGTTGGTCTTTATTGAGTTGATTCTGTTGTTCCACTGCACCATTATGCACTGTAATCTGATTTATTTAATTAATGTATTTCTAATTTTGCACTGTTCCAGGGTACCCCAGGAGAGATTGGTCCGGCAGGTGTGCAAGGACATCCAGGGTTTCCCGGTCCGGAAGGAGTTCAAGGTCCAAAAGGAATTAAGGGTGATCGCGGTCTTGATGGGCCCAGAGGACCAAAGGGTGATAGAGTGAGTATAACCACAACAGCACCAAAGTTAATATTGTAAGAATACATGTTACATCCCCTAATAAGGTGACATCCTTTGAAATTTATATTTGAAATACATCAACAGTTTGCCAGTACTATAGATACACATTTTAAATTTCTCGAAGTATTTAAAGGTTTAGTGATTCAGAGTATAATCTGATTGTAACAGCACAAAATCATGTCAAGTCAATAATGTGGATAATATTATTTAAGCTACACGTCTTTCTTTGATAGTGTTTATAAGATGTTACCGTGTTTTGTTGAATCGATTATTTGACCAAAATCGTGTCAATAAATAACTCGACCTGTATGATGACACTATATACTGACGATACTGAGAGATATTGGTTTGTAACAAAATATCTTTTGGCTTTTTTTTTCAGGGCAAAATGGGTATGCCTGGCTTTCCAGGGATAAACGGCATTCCAGTAAGTATCAATACACAACAGGGATCACTTCCTGGGGAAAAAAAAATCATGTGCCTGGAATGGAACTTAAATCCACTAATCATCTGAATAACCATTGTTATTTTCATACCTAAGACCAGTTTCAGACTTAAGAGTGTTGCAGTCACTGATCATGTTTTAATGCTATTTTAATTAATTAATGAGTACCAAAACATCCTACCCTTTGCAATGCTCCTTGCCATGTCTAATCAAGCTACCTTATCCCCACATGAAAATAGGGTACAATTGGTCTAACCATGTTATGTACCGTAATGCTGATGCACCTCTGAATGAACATTTGAAACATTGCAAGTGTGAATTGTAAAAGGACAAGATTGGATTGCTTCTAGTAGAGAGAACAATGATCACATTAAAATGCGTAATAAATTAAAATGATCACAACAACATATATACTGTTCTCAGTGTAATTATACAAGAGTCCAGTAATGCTATAAATGAGTTCCCAGAAGAAGCAGAACGTGGGATAAAAGAATATGTGGGCATGTTCAGAGCATGCAATAACAGTTGAATATGAGCTAAGTTTTTTTCAATTCAAAAATAAAAAAAGGAAGAAATCACCACACCCCTACCCTTAGAGATAAGATTCTGTTTGATCTATTGAGTTCTGAATTGGGATGTTGAAAGGCAAGATACCTTTGAGACACACTGTTGAGAAAAAAGTGTACTTTATCGAAGAAAAAAAAAATAAAATGAAGAAAAAAAGGTAAGAAGGAAAATCCGAAGAGAGGGAACAAAATGAAAAGGAAACCAGACTTGGGGCAGCGTGTTTAAGGATGCCTCCCTATCTCAAGGGAGTAGTTATCTGACTAGACCTCTTGGTAGTTGTGGGTGGGAGACCTTGAGGCAAGATCTCTGGACAGTTTTCTTCTCTGTTGGAGGAACGTGAATTCTAGTCGCCCTTGTTTCCAGAACCAAGTCCAGTGCCGGCTTCTCCACAGACAGAAGAATTTTCTCCATATGGGCAGTTTCCTAAATATAGAACACTTGCCTTACCTTGCAAAAAATATTTTTCTGCCCTTTGACATTAAAAAAAGGCAGAACCAGTGCCTGATCTGATGAAGTATTTTGATGTACCACATGATGCCAATTTCTTAAAAAGGAAAAGGAAAAAAAGTGCTACAGTTACATTACGTTACATTATACGTACAGGCATACTGGAGTTTATACATAGGCTTGATAACAATAGACCATCACAAAAGCTGTCCCAGACTATAATGTACCACCCAGACCTGGTATACCATTATAGTTTTTGTTTCTTAAATTTTATTTTGAGCTCATCTTTTCAATCCATTTTACATCACTGAATACATTGAAAAAGACAATTACCAGTACATGCTTTTTTGCACGATGATTTAATAATTTCCTGCACCAAAGAAATTACGATATTTTAACCTTGTATAGAACATATGTCACATGTGTTGTAATACAGACCTTGGTACCAGAGGTCTTATTTCAAAAATCTGCTGTCCAAATGCAAAGTATGCATTCGTTGCTTCCTATTATTTCAAGAGAATGAATGGTGAAATTCTGCCAAAGCTAATTTGAATTCTGTCGACCGTTTGCAGGTTGTTTAGCTTCGAGAACTGTAACTTTACCTACATCACTATATGTTTAGCTTCCTTGGTTCTTTTTCATAACCAATTTCATATGTGCCTGTCAATTGGCTTAGTTTGGGAAAATATTGCCTCCGCCCAAAGCAAACAGAAAGTAATGGCCGACACTTGTTTTGCATCATGTTCACTGATGTTAGTAGGGAAATATGGGATCACAGCACCCGGAGGTGGCTATAAATTTGCATCTTTATCTGGCATGGGCGTAGCGGAGTACTGTTGTGGTTCATTTCTCCAGTCCAGTTAAAACTGGTTCCCATATAGAAACTATATATATGTGTTAATAATTATGTTCCCATGAATTATTGATCACTGGTGCCAATAAATACACAGGTCTCTGGCACCATAGTTACCATTACTGGTCTTAAGTTAGACTTAAGATTTTTTTTTCCAAAAACTGGGTGCTGATATAGAAAATTTATGAATCAATAGACATATACATTTAGTGTCATTAGTGTTCTGTAAAAATTTTGACAGATTGGTCGTTCATGCTGAATTTGTCCTTGCTTTTAAAATTCACATATAATTGTATTGCAATGGAATTTTTCAAAGAAAAAAAGGTACCGGTAATAAAGTTTCCTGCGAAAAAAAAAAGAATTATAATGGAATTTTTCTAGTGAAAAGCAGAGAAGTTAATATGAAGTTATATCTAAAGATAATGTATATTTTGTAATTCCCTTCCTGTTTTTGTTTTGCAATTGTTTAAACGATAAAATGTACAAAAAATACCCTTGTACATGGACTGGGATATTTTGTGATACATATTGCACAATGTTGTGGATTATTACTATGTATTTACTATATCATGATATATTGCATTTTTCCAGGGTTTACCGGGACCCCAAGGCCCTCGTGGCATACCAGGTCTGGATGGATGTAATGGAACACAGGTAAGGAATCTGGATTGTATGGGCAATCAGAGATCAGATGGAACTAAAATAGACCTTGAGAAAAAAAATCAATACTCTTGGAGGTGCCTTTCCACATGTTGAGTCTGTACACCGATTCTCTTACTCTTTTTTTTTCCCTCCATTACAGCACAGTTTTCATGGTATGTAAAACTGTACTGCAGCCACACCTATTCCTGTAGACCATACAAATGGACTAAACTCTTTTTCAGGCATTTTGGCTAAGTAGGGAAAAATATAGACCAGCTTTGTCTGTTATGATGGATAGCTGCATACAAGATGTAAATTGTGTATCTCTGACCTGAGGCTTTTCAGCTCAGAAATATGTTGGGGGGAAAATTGTGCCCCTAGTTTGTTGCAAGGTTATTTAACCTTATCAGAGCTTGTCCAAGTTTTTCCTGGGTGATCACTGTCTGAGTGATAATAGGTGCAGGTAGGAAGCACAGTACTTAACTCAGGCTGCCTTCTGCATCTGGAAGGTAAGCTGTTTGACCGCAGCTCCGAGGGAATTGGAGGGGCTGGCAAGAGTGCTCTAATTTTCAGAAGATGCACACAGCCCACCCAGAAGCGTGCAGGTGAACTGAACAAAGCAAAGCACAATAAGCTTTTAAAGCTGGGCTTGAGTTTTATGCGGATTTTGTGTGGGAACCTATCAAAACATCCTTTGTTTGAAAAGCATATGTCAGTCAAGATCAGCCCTGTTGTTGTCTTAGGATAATGGAGTTTTATAGGCTCTTTTTCAGTTCTTTTTCAGTCAGACAGCTAGAGTTTTCAAAAGAACATTTCTGGCAGTTTAACTAAATATTTGAATCTTGGAAACATCTTACATACAAAGAATGCTGGGCATAGTGAGTGATGAGTGTAGAAAAATATACATTATTTTATTTTTGTTCTAGGTTTCAACCAAATAGTAAATGGAAGGCTATTTCTGGTTACATACTTTCCTTTTGTGAAAGGAACTATAAAGAACACAGATTCTCTCTCTCTCTCCCTCTCTCTTTTCTTTCGCCCCACCAAGCCCTAGAGTTGAATTTTCTCTCTTGATCAACCAAGCTCTAGAGTTAAGTTTATTCTAGGGATCATTTGCTGTTGGTATAGTCTCTTCTATAATCCAGAGGTTTATATTTGCCAGGTCCCTGTGGTTTGCCCCCCCCCCCCCCCTGTCTACCCACAGCCTAGAACAGATCAATATCCAGGAAATTTTCCAGAACTCCCTTCTGTTGCTCATGCATTGATCTGTAGCACAGATCAGTTTAACTGGGAATGTATAGGAGTTGCCTTTCCCATGTTCAAGATCAGTTTCATGTCTGGCTCTAGGCAGTGTATGATCTGGTCTGTAAAAAACAGAATCTGCTGTGCAGATTGCATGTATATGGCTTTGCTTGGTGTGATCAAGAGCCACCTACACCTTTAACAATGTTTAAGGTTTAGCAAGCTGTCTGGCTGCAGGAAGAGCTCTTGTCTGTTAATGGCCTTTAGAAGAGTGCTATCATACCTGATCCAGATACATTGATCCAGACATCATCTGCTTAACTTGATGCTTCTTTTTTTAGGGACTACTTTCAACAATCCTGCACAAAAGTGTTCATACATACATAAATGACTCTCGATTCATTGACATCTGATCCCTTTTAGCATTCGATAATTAAACTGTTAATTTGAATTTACCTAAGTTTCTAATGTAGGAATTAATAGCTCACGTAGCGCATATAAAGTTACAACATGACCTGTCTAGTGCCATATGCATACTGTGGAACAGAATTATGAGATTCTGGAAGTATATTATGGTAGTAGCCTATAATGATCTGTTTTAACTGATGTGTTACTATGTTATAAACCAAGGTGATTAAATTACATTGCTACAAATATTCTGATATAATTCCTTACAGGGTGAGCCAGGGACACCAGGATTGCCAGGTATCCAGGGACCTCCTGGTCTCGATGGATATAGTGGAGAAAAGGGAGAGAAGGGAGAGCCAGCGGAGGGTAGACCTGGGGTTAAAGGACAAAAGGTGAGATTAGCCAGCGGTCAAAGGTCAAATGGTGAGTTCACCCAGGGGTCAAAAGGTAAGGTTGACCAGGAGTTAAAGATGAAATTGTAAGATAGACTAGGGATCAAAGGTCAAAGATAAGTTAAAGATAGATCAGTGGTCAAAGGTCATACTGGAATACTGGAGTGGTCATAGTGAAGTGTATTCAAGAAGCCCTTCCCCTTGATTGGTTGGTTAATTTGAAACAAGCCATGTGATTGGCCAAGCAAAACATACCATACATCATACATGTGCTTATGTATTTTCAAAACCCCAGCCCAGCTCTTTAAGGTTGAGTAATGGGAAACTTTGTATATATTTCATTTTAAGGGATCACCGAATGATAAGTAATTGCACCTGACACATAGTTTGTAATACAGCCAGCACTAGGAGACCTAGGGAGTCAAAATACACAGGTAGTCAAAATATGATGTGGCACCTTCCCACAGAGATGATCCATCAGATGGCACTGACATGGAATAAATGTGATAGATTACCAGTAGAACTGAGCATGCCTTTGATTTTTTTTAAAAAAAGGCTTTCAAACATAAAGGCAGATTAATCTCCAGCCATGGAAAGATATGGAAGAACTGTCTGATGTGGTGATTTACTGCTAACAAAGCTTAGAATAAGTTACAGACTACATCCTTTCTTGCCTGCCTGAGGTACCTTGTACCTTTAATATTTAGTTTTGATTTTGTTGCATAAAAGTTTGCTTGCTGGTTCTCTAATTCTAGCAAGTTAAATGCTGGTAGACATATATGACATAGCAGTACATTTTACAATAACAAATGTGCACTTAAAAGTTTATGAAACAGGGCTTATATGTTGTAAATGAGTGTCTGTTATTTCAAAATCACTGGCCATGTATTCAGCTGTATTACCTGTACATGTGTGTGCACATTGTGTGTTAAGCAAGATAGACTAGAAAATTTCAGAGTTAAGAATGTCAGTGTAACTTTACTTTTATTATTTCCCCAGGGCGAATCAGGAAATGATGGCTTCCCAGGACCAATGGTAAGCATTTCTGGGCCAGAGTTGTTGAAGAAAATTTTAGGTTTCAAGTTTTGACTCAGTCATTCAGTCAAGGTCTTTAAGCTAATGACAGTGCTCAAATTGGTGGCTCAATGCAAAAATTGTGCTTGAGTGCTTTCTTGAGAACTGGATAACTGGTCATGTGGGTTTTGTTTCATATGTACTGTACCTAAGACATATATATGTAACGTGCAAATCAATGTCGCAGTATGGCTACATATAAATATTGGCTGTTGGTTGCTGCTAGGATATATATGTAATGAAATCAAAAGGACTTGACATTTCACAAAATATAGTTCCTTAAATATTTACCTAAGTGCTTAGTGGACACAATCTGATGATATTTTAGCACCTTTAGTAAACCACATATATCAAACAAGACAATTTGAAACATGTATTAAAAAAAATCGTTGCTTTTCCTTTCTGAATAGCTACCAAGCTGTCATGCTCATCTAAGCTGGAAAGTCTTAGGATTCTTAGTGTACCTACTTGAAAATGGCAAACTGTTCATGTGAGTTCTAATCACAGTTGTCTTGTCTATAACTGTAGGGACGTCCAGGTGTGGATGGTGCACCTGGTCTGAAGGGGGACCGAGGCTTGCCTGGAACACCTGTAAGTGTCACAAAAACTTTTCAGCATTTGCCTCAATAATAGCATTAATAGAGTTCTGCGCCATAATATTAATCTACAATAGAGTAAAAGTTTTGAATGAAACCCTATTACATAATAAATCTAATGATCTAGCCAATGTATAGTATTTTACATTTATGTATTTCTTTTGTGAATAAAGTTTGAGTTAGAATTGTCTTCCAATGCCAATGTAAAAATCAAGTATTTTGTCAAAATTGTGTTCAGTATTGAAATTTTAGCAAGAACTAGTAGATGCATAGAAATCATATATTTTGTGTTTGTATGGATCATGTTGATTTCTTCAAGTGTTGATGTGATTTCTCAAGACAGGTTGATAGCAGCTTTGAGTTGGCATCCATTGGGCACATACAGAGCAGTGATAATGGTGGTTTGCATAGAAAACTTTTCCAGAAGACGAGTGTGGACCCTTGACATTTCTGCCAGCATACACTTCAGCCACACCCACCTACCCACCCAACTTGAATATTCTGTTCCTGGGATATTCCATAGATTTGATAACATATGTTCAAATGTTAAATTCCATACGGATCTTCTAGTTAATTTTCAAAATTTTATCTTGAGTCTGATTAAGGAAAAACAGAACCCCCAATGTGTTTCCATTCTTCAAAATCATGATTATTTCAAATGGATGTGCCTGAGTGGATATATTTCCATTTGAAATTATGGTGTTTTTGCTCACCAAGTCCGGATATTCCGATTTTCCATTGAAAGTGTTGTTACTTGTGTTAAGTGAGATATGTGTCTGTCTTTTTGAAAGTTCACAGGCATTTGCAGTGATAAACTTAATTTAACATGGTAGATAGCCATGTGATCCATTTTCCAATCTTCAAAGTAATGGTTACGTGCATCAAGTGGAGAAATACTCATAATTTCACTTTAAAAACTTGGTTCTTGGTGTTTGCCTTGCATATATTGCCACTTTGTCTTCCTTTAAGCATAATTTAAAAACTCACCTTTTGAAGGAATCTTTTAATTGCCAGTCTTTTATTGTCGTATTGCCGTTTTGGTTTCTATTTAATGGCCTCGGTAGTTTTTAATTTTCAGTTGAACTGTAGACACTGTACACATTGTTATATTGTGTGCTATTGCATGTTCTCTTTTATTGTAAAGTGCCTTGAGCACTTTTGTCGTAAGGTGCTATATAAATCTGAATAATAATAATAATAATAATAATAATATAGTTCCTCAGACTATAATCAAGGGTTCAGTGATTTATGTTTGTATGAACGCACCACATGTCTTCCGGTGCAGCAATGGCGAATCCATTCAAAAGTATATCAAGTGCTTTGACACTATTATTATCTACCTGCTATTTCATTTTAAGCACTCATTACATGATATTAAGTCATATTTTGGACAAGAAGTTCGCTGGTGTCAACGTGAGTTTCCATCTATAAAGAAGAGAGACGATTTTGACACAGAATTGCTCTGAATGTATTTCGTTTTCATCTCTTAAAGGGATAGCATCATATCCCAACTTTAGTACCTAATACAGGAAAATGTAACAGTAGAATTTTGGAAACAGAGACCAGCTGTGCTTCTGGTATTGGCTGAAAAAGTGGGGTGGGGTCATATCGTGAAGACGAAAGGTCATCTTACAGTTGAAGGATTTTATTGCAAGACTTTTCCAATTAATTGCAAGACTAGGGAGGTACTGCAGGTATATATAATTATTAATAAACCAGAAAAAAATGTCAGCATCTATAGTTACAGAAATGTATTTCCATATATTTTCTATATTTTTGGAAAAAGGACAATCTTTGATCAGAAAATACATCAGAACTACTATTGTGAAGCTTATTAGTTGTCGGTAGTTAGATCTGAGTGACATGAATGCCTCTTATTTTTAAGGGCCCAAGGGGCCGTCCCGGACCACAGGGTCCCAAGGGCAACATGGGGCTGGGAAAATATGGTCCCAAGGGAGAGCCTGGTGACAAGGGTGCTCCTGGCCCACCTGGAGATCCTGGGTTTGGAAGACAGACTCAAACAAATGAGACTGTGGTGGGACCAAAGGGGGAAAAGGGAGAACGTGGGATGAAGGTTGGTCCTGTTGTGGCAGCGGCAGATCATGCTGCCTTACCAACACGGCGGTGTGTACAGTGGCCTGCTTTCCCAGCATGCTATGCAGCTACATTTTCATTTGCAAATTTGAATGAACCTTGTGTACATGTTATGTACTATATGTATTGATTTTCAGTCCCATAGATCTCATATCATGTATTTCCTTTGCTGCAAATGGATGACAGGGGAGTGAATGCCAGAAGTGTTGACATGAATGTTCTTGTCGCTATGATGCCTATGGAGTCATGCAATGGATGCAGTGGCTTTTTATGGAAGACACTAGAGACTAATGGGTCCATACTTTTTTTTTGGGGGGGGGGAGAGGGAGGGAACAGAAACTTGCCATACAGAAAAAAACTTTTATTATCTGAAGCAGTCTATTTTTGCAAGAAGTAAAAAAAATACATGTATATGATATGACAGCAGCACTCAGATAATAAAAGTTTTCCTGTTTGGGATCAACTTATGCACAGGTGTTCGCCTGTTTCTCTCCAACCCAGCTTCACATGTGTTGGCTACATAGACCTGCTCTGCTTCAATAATACACACTGCTATTAAAGCTATGTATTGCCGTCACCATAGCAACCAGTGTCCAGACGCTTTTTTGTACTGAGTTTTCCCTCCAGTCGGCACGGAGATACCTGCTCATCCACCCAAAGCTGTAGCCACATCCCCATAGTGGCCCGCAGTGACATATACGTTATTTTTTTTTTTCTCGCATGCGCATGTTGATTATGTTTACCATTGCTTGTTGTTGCTAGGGAATTGTAGGCCCCCCTGGTCCCCGTGGTCCAAAAGGCAGCATGGGTATAGGCTACCAGGGTCCAAAAGGGGAAGTGGGTGACCCGGGTCCGCCTGGTCCCCCAGGTGCCCCAGGGTCAGGGTCCTCCGAACAAATAGAAGGCGAAGAAGACTTTGTTGGTCCCCCGGGAGCCCCCGGAGAGAAAGGGGACAAGGTTGGTTGGCTGTCATTTGTCAGTCAGATAATGAAAATTTTTTGCTACCAAGAAATGCTTGTCTCCTACAACATGTACAATGTTTTCTCTTCTTTGCCATTCTTCAAGCTATTTCCATAATCTTATTTAAATTTTCAAGTGCTGGAAGCTTCTGTGAAATTAAAAGCTCTGTTCTAAAAATGTACATCCCTAAATAATATGATAAAATATTTTTTAACAGGCGAGGGGTTAAAAGTTAAATTATTGCCCTTTAGCAACACATGTATACACATTTACTGTCCTGGTACATTTACTTCATAGTACTAGATTTGCTTGTGGCGGGCGCTGCTTGGCGTTTTTGCTCCACACAGTAAACGCTCGCTAGCACATTCTTTGTTTGTGCAACTAACTACAGGTACCAGTAATATGCACAGCTTTTTGATGGTGCACATTTTATTAATCTGACCTATAACATGTATAATAATTTGATTTGAACTGGCAAGACTGTTAATTGGTATTATTAATATAAATTTTGAAGCCAGACGACCTGCAAGTTAAACTTACTTAATGTGTGGCATTAATCACGGACTGGTTTTGTGTCACTATTGGGTGTGCTAGTTCTCACTGCTGACATTTCAGTGTGCAAATGAAAAATGAATACAATAAATTTAATAAATTAAAAGCTGAAAATGATCATTTGTAAGGTTTGGAATAACAAAGGCATATGAATTTTTGCACTAGATTGTTGATTTACTATAGCTGCTTTTAAAACATGAGTTCAAACTATTTTACTTATGTTATCCTAGAATTATAAATACATGAATTTGCTTCATGTACATATAAATTTCAATTAATGGCTTTCTTCCAAACTATGTCATAGGTCCCATTTAAATACTGAAAAAGTTGCCAACCTTTCAGTTTCTTGAGCAAATAAGGTGCTTCTTTAACCTGAATGTCCCGAGTCTATTAATGGCTTTCTTCCAAACTATGTCATAGGTCTCATTTAAATACTGAAAAAGTTGCCAACCTTTCAGTTTCTTGAGCAAATAAGGTGCTTCTTTAACCTGAATGTCCCGAGTCTATCTGTGCTTAAAAGTAACGGATACACATTATATAGATCATGTACATGTATATATAACCATCACTCTGTAAATAACATATCTTTCCTTCCAAACTATATATATATATAATATAAAAAAACAACAAAAAAATAAAATGTACAGGTAGTGGGAAAATATTCTCCGGCAAGCCACAACACTAGTACCTGAAGCTTGTTGAAGGCCTGTAGTTAATGGACTGGGGGACCCTTTAGCAGAAAGCCTGTCTTCTGATGCCAGTGTCTTAAAAAGTGGTCTTAAGTCCACTAATGATCCTAAGCATGGAAAAGACAATGGTTGCCAAGGTGATTAGTGAGCTTAAGTCTGCTTATCAACTTGAGATTTTTCCAAAAACTAGCCTCAAACCAAGTTCATTGACACTTTTTGACGGACACATGGCTTACACAGCCACATCTGTTAGAAAACGGTAGTAGCTACAAGAGAGACAGGTTTTCTGGCTTGGGAAACCTTTGACAAACATTTAGTACCTACATATATCTGGAGCGAGCGAGAGAGAGAGAGAGAGAGAGAGAGAGAATAGCATGTCTCCTATCCTTTCCCATTTCCCACTGTAGCATATGAGAAGCTAAAAATGTAATTATAGGAATTTATTTGGACCTATCCAAAGCTTTTGATACTGTAAATCATAAAATACTTCTGGACAAAATGGAAAGCTATGGAATCAGAGGTGTGGCCAAAATGTGGTTTGAA
>JAAUYG010158559.1_pt1 | contig 17216 bp, 12 predicted proteins | sample 7278091 | NCBI WGS metagenome assembly JAAUYG01 (sample SAMN14350201, study PRJNA611818) | marine sediment metagenome | isolation source: surface marine sediment (0.6m) | place: French Polynesia: Moorea | collected 2018-08
ATTGTAAAATTTGACAGCAAAAATGATAGTCGTGTTGTATTGTACCTTGGAATTACATGTACATTATATCAGAACTGTAATTGTATGCCAATGTTAGAAAGTAAAACTTTCAGTAGTAAATTGAAAGAATAAATTGGAGTTAGTAGTTTTCCCCCGAAAAGCAGAATCCAAGCGTCATGACCCATGTTTACCCATTCCTTTTTATTTTTCTGTTTCAAGGTTCATCGCAAGGTCCGTTACAACTCTGAGATGGCCCATCACTCTCTGCAGTGTCTGGCCCAGCTGGCCTCTCTCAATGGCCCGGTGTTTCCTGATGACAAGGCTCGTGCTCAATACCTGGATCATTTCTTACAGGCCTTCCTGGCCTGTCTGACAGAGTAAGACATTCAACCGATAGACTGGCTTGCTGTGTAAGGAGCCTTGCTATGTATACCATTGTATATTGGCCTAGATTTGTATCCTGACTTATCGGTACTTTCTTTCTATTTCTGTCTATGTTGCAAATCTTCATTTGAAGGCTGGCCTTCATGTTAAGTCTGATCCCATGTTATTTCCCCATTCCTATTCCCCTGTTATGTTACTGTATGCTGCGCTGTTTTATTTTTCAGTCAATCAGTAATAAAAGAATCTAGATGACATTTCTTTTTGCCAAGAATGAATGTGTGAATAAACAAGTGCTATGTGGAGTTTGTACCTGATGGTTTGGTGTTTCTGCGTTGTCCTTCAGTCAATCGCCGCAGGATTATGAGGCGTTGGGAATTGCTAACATCATCCACAATGTCGTGTTGTTTTTCCCGATGTCTGTCCTACTGGCTCTGCCCGCGGAGCGCCTAGAGGCCTTTCTGCGGCAACTGGCACGGCTGACCTGTCATTATTGCCAAGCGGCTGCCTTAGAAGACACAGTCAGTGATATAAAGAGACTGATCTCTCTGCATGCCAGGGACTGGTTTAATTAAACCCAATTTAATAGGTCTTAGATATTATTGGCTGTAGCTTATCCTCTTGCTGCAGTTGTAATTCTTGCTCGAAATATCTCATGAAATAATTCTGTTTAAAATTCTAATTAATTCTGTTTGTATGCAAATGTGACATCCAAGAGAGTGACAGTCGCCCCTATTCTACATAATAGTATTAAATTATTAAAGTGCTGACATTGTTGTTGATTTTAGAAACAATGCTATATATAGTTGAAACTACCAGAATTGATGTGACACATTCACAGCTCAGTCATTTTGACCTTGACCCAATTGACTGTGCATACTGACACTAGTTTCCTAATCTTCCACATGTTCCAGTTGAATGAGGACGATGCTGTATATTTGGAAGCCTTTGAGAAAACCATACAGGCCTGGATGCATATCTTCACTCATGCGTCTGACATTCCAGGATCCACAATCCGACAGCATGCTGTCGACATGTTCAATACTTACGTTCAGTGTCACATCTCACCACCAGATGGCTCTAGGGGTCTGGTTAGTACTCACTACACAGATTAAATATCATGCATGACTACTGGATCTTACAACACCTGCCAGAGGATTTGAAAACTAAGTTGATGTCGCCTATATTTGATCATGTTGATGTGAGTCCAAGCCAAACAGTTGCGGTCTATGTGTTTATTGATGGTTTTAAAAATTCAGTATTACTGAAATATTTTATAACAAGAAAAGACTGTTGATTGCATTGCGCTGTGTGTTGCCGATGTAGGGGTGGGGTGGGGTGGGGGGGTGAATTGTACTTCTCTCTATGCTTTCTTTCCTCATGGAAATAAAAAGTGCATTGAAGGTTTGCATTCAAGCTATGGTCACTGTCCTGAAAGTTACAATAATTTCAAGATTTATTCTCAGGATTAAACAGGGATATATGATTTCAGTTACTAGTAAACCTTACGCTAAATACTTTCAGTCCGCCTCGGGAGACCTGGCTGACTTGGAGCATGAGTATGAGGAGGATGAAGAGGACGATCGTGATAAATATAAAGACCAACTGTCCGGGATTGGAACGTTTGGTCGCTTGGCGCCAGATCACAGCATTCCACTACTGGCCAGGTAGAGAAATGATATATGACCTGATCTGTTTTAGGCCCCTTTCTCTGCATCAGTGAATCTGGGGTAAATGTTTTCACACCATCCCTGTAGCATGCTACCAGTTCTTATATTCCTGTGGATAATTTTCACCTGTCTGAAATGATAAATATGCACCTGTCGGAAAAAATTATTCCTGCCCCTAATCCCAATGCGAGGATTCAATGTGCACTGTCTTCCTGTTAACAGTGAATCTTCTTCCTGCTACCCATCAGGCTAGCAGGGAATAAAAACTTCACTTGTCCCATCAGGCATGCAGTGGTAGGGATTTCACCTGTCTGTCAGTTACTGTAAGTTGTCCTGGCCAGTCAGACAACCTGGTTATCCTTCCCCAGGATAGTCTTGTTGTGTTGAAGCAGATATTGCAATGGGATTTACTCATGGCTTCCCATAGATTACATATGTAATATTGTGTGCCTGGGTTTCGTTTTGGTACATGGAAAATGGCTATGTTGTCTTGTCTTGACTTCTTGTTTCCAGTGTGTTAGAGGACCGGGTCGGACGTCTCCATGGTCAGTTGAAACGTCTGCAGCAACAGCAGCACAGTCACGGCGTGACACTGTCTGCTGGTGACACCTCTGTCCTGGACACCAGTGTCCTCAATAACATCAACGAGGACATACACTGGCTACTCCTCATATCAGGTATATCACACAGCTTGCTGTCAATTGAACAACCCTTGCTTTTGGGAGGGCCGGATGGCCGAGTTGTCAAGGTACTGGACTCTCAACCACGAGATCGTGGGTTTGAGTCCCGCGATACAGTAGGTCTTCTGTGCCTAAAGTCCTTGGCCAAGATTTGTACCCCAAATGTACCTTGAGGTGATCGTTGATATGCAATTGTAAATGGAAAATTGAAAAGTAGGGTAAATACTTGGTTGGTATTTTACCTGTCTGTACCAGATAATATGTGTCTCTTAGCTACAGTCATTTGCCGCTAGTTAGCTTCCTTGTTGATGTCTGTTTTCATTTGAACAAACCCAATGATTTTGTTTGTAAGAACATCACTAGCCTCAACATTGCATTTGAAAGTATAACAGCAGTCTGCTTTGTCAGGGTAAGAGCCACAGACTGTATCATGTAGAAAAATGAGCCTTCCAGTATATAACCAGGAGTTAGTGAGCCGTTTGCCTTTCCTGTACTCCTCCTTCGTGTGTTTCCAGCCAATGTACTTACAGAAGAAGCAGAGGGAGAAACTCCCATGATACCCAGTGAGATTATGTCCTATTCCATCAAACGTAGTCATACTGTCAACATTTCAACGACACTGAAAGTCCTGGCGTCACCAGGACATACCCTGGGGGATATACCGGGGGCACAGCAGGATACGGACCCCATAGTCAGGTCTGGATACCAAGGTTACTGGTGCTACTTCAGAAACTAACATACATTGTCATTAGTCTTGTAGTGATGCATCAGTAAATGATCCATTTCGGGAAGTTTCTCGGAATATTTAATATTTATTTTTGCCAATCGATGCTTCTGTAATAACACCACCGTCTGGCAGCCAACTAATGGCATATTAACTTTTGTTGTAAAAGTCACAATTTGTTCAACGAGCATTGCACACATTCACAAGTATATTTCTCAGGAGTCAAACTGAGAAAAATCCCAGTTTGATGATGGGTGTTCATTTCTTTAGTGATGCCTTGGTCCTAATCAGTTACATAAGTGCTGATGTTCGATTCTTTAATAGTTACAATTTGCAGCGTAACTAGTAGACAAATTGCTTTGCCATTTGGCTACTGGTTATGCCTTGAATTGTAACTATTAAATAACATTGGGTTATGTATATTGTCAGTTGGTGTGCTTCTGAAATTCTTGCTTCTTTTGCCATATCTGTATATATATATATGTAGTTGTCATGGTCTCCAGTATAGAATTGTACTCCAATGACTTGTAAACACCCCCTCCCTCCCCCCCCCCCTTTCCCCTGTGAGCAGGCTTGTGGCTGCTGTGTTACGACTGTGTGAGGTTGAGAGGCGTGCCGTGGAGTCACGCTTGACTGATTACCTCAGTCCAGAGGTGGGAAGTTCCCTCATGTGGTTCCTGAGACGCTGGTTGGTGGCGTATCTGCTGCCGAATGAGAACTATTACACCCAGGTTAGTTCACCTGTAAAATACATGTTGATAGTAGGGCTGGTTAAAAACTTTGCCTTAACATGAATTACTCTCTGCCTTCCTAAAGAGCTTCAGTATCTGAGATACTGGATCAGGCTGGTAGTGTATCTACACAGCAATACTATTGTTTGTTGTTTGGGGGTATTACCCATAGAAAATTTCTTTTTGAAGGTATTATCCTATTTCTTTCTGAGCATGAGTACACATAAAATAGAACAAAGGAGTGAGAAGATAGTGAAGTAAGTGAGGGTCTTCCTATTCCATGGCTTGTTTCTCTGTGCAGGGAAAATGTTACTGCACTCTTTATAAAACGGCCAGCAGTGTTTCATTGCATGAGATAAGTGCATTACATTGGCCAAGGAGTTGTTCCATTGTATCAGCGGGCCTCCTGTCATTTTCAATTATCTTTACCCATAGGCTGCTTTGCCTGCTAGTCATGTAGGTATGTGCAAAAAAAAGAAAAAAAAAACACCCCAAATTACCTCTTTTGACCAGCGATATACTCAGAGATGTCTTGGTTTGGTTTGCCTACAGATCAGCATGCCACTGAATATGGCATTTGGCCGAGATACGGAGGGCGGGCAGTGGACCCTATCTTACCTCACAGACAAGCTGCTTCACAATCTGCTGACATGGAGCTCCGAGCCGAGACTGATCGAGGACACGCTGGAGCTACTGGTCGCCATGGTGGAGAAAAAAGACAGGTGAGAAATTTTACTACCAAATATGATAATAGCTTTGTTGGAAATATATTGGTGCAACTCTGGAGAACTGAACTTGTTCATATTGCATTGTTATGTACCACTCTCAATGGTAGGTGATTCCTGAAATAAGCTTTTTAAGCAAATTAAAATGCTTATGAGTAATGCTTGTGAGTTTGCTCCAGGTGTGATTACATGGCAAAATGCGCTGGTCTGTGGAAGCTTGCAAAGGATTTCTCAGCCAATCAACAGCAGTACGAATCCCTGCCTGCATCAGCGCGGAGGTTGTTATGCAAGGCCCTAGTCATGGCCGGCTCGGCAGCTTTTGACGAGAACAACAAAGAGAACTACTGGGACCTGGTAGGGGAAAGCTCGAGGCAGTGCTGTTGTTGTTTTAGTCGTTACTTAATAGCGAATATGTAGCATGCTATAGACATATATGTCCAAGGAACAGATTCAAATCCACTGCAGTTACTTTCTGGACAAAATTTTATCTTATGCTTAAACATGCCAGTGACCTTTCGGTTGACCCTGAATTTGAATCTGACCTTGGACTTATATAAGGAGCAGTGTATTTATACCTCTGTGTTATCCTCTGCCATCCCTGCCTTCCTGTAACTGTTAACCAACCTTAAGGTTTATGTTTTCTCCTCCATTATTTTCAGTTGGTGAACTCAAATAGATTAAACTCTGGTCAGGTGCAAATGACTTTTACAGCCCGAGCCCCTAACCATGTTCAGTTGCCTGCCAATCCCAGCATTGAAAGTGAACCCGGTGTTGTACTCTGTATTCAGGTAGGCGGTGAGGCCCAGGCAGCAGTGCTCACAGTGACTGAAATTCACTATAAACACATTGAAACTAGTTGCACCATAATAGCTGCTGTTACTGTACAAAAGGAAAAAGATGGTGGCGTTAATTATAGCATCCAAGCTTAATATGTATAATGCATCTTGAAATGCTATTGCAGGCAAAACAAAATTTGGCCCAAATTCTGGTACCTCTGTCTCAAACATGATTTTTTTTTTTTTTTCAAGTAAATTCACTTGTTTTAACTGTTATATATTCCGTTGAACAGCCATGCAACAGTGAGGTTTTGATGGCAGTAAATTTAGTTTTGCATGTCCTGTGTTGTAGCACATGGGTGATGTGTCCCTCAAAACTTTGCTTCTTCCATCTGAAAGGTCCAAATTTAATCATATTGATAAAAAATTTACCCTTTCGTGCTTGCTGCTTGTTGCATATATCAAATTTTGTGTATATCAATTTTGTATATATCAATTTTGTATCTTGAATGTGAAACAGAGGCAATATAATATACCTGTCTCGTTGTTGTTTTTGAGGATGGCAGATTCTTGTTTCATTATCAGAATAATTTCCACTATTACTAATATGCCATGATCTTTATTTCTTTAAAGTCTGTATTCTCAGTTTGATGTACCTGTACCCTATAATAGGAGCATAAGATCATGTTAATATGCAATGTAGCTGCTGGTAAATCTGGTAATTACAGGACCAGACGTACATTGGTAATAACGTAAGAAGTACTGGCAGAACTCTAGCCTTGAGTGAATGTTGACTCTATACTGCTGCAACTTGATCTATCAGTTATAAAAGACTGTCCATGGCAAATAGATCTCCAGATAATGGCACAAAGCATTCTATAATCATCAGGATAATGCCTCCCATATTCCTCAATTTTTCGGATCACTAAACGCATTAGCTTATAATGATTACAATCATTAATCATCATCATGGACAGTACAAGACCAGTACACCATAGTAAAAAAGTATTGACTTCTATTTGTATGACAATCTATATTCTTTTATCAATCAACTATCTATTGGTAATAAATCTTGTCTTTTTGTGATGAGGAAATGGTTGACAGCTCTGACTGTGGAGAGATTGCCACTTCCAGGTCCTGCGATCATTAGGAGATCAGTTCCAGCGTGTTCTGCATCGTCCAGACTTAGCGAAATCCCTGCACTCTGAGGCAGTGAAGAAGGAAGTATTGTGCCTGCTGGAGTGTATGTGTGGAGTGGCGGAGGCCACTCGTGTCGACAACGTCGCATTACTGGCTGACTTCCTCCACCCAGTCCTACATGGCAGTATTAGACTCCTAGGTGAATAATAGTGGAGGTGTGAACTGGTCTCCCGCCAAGTAGATTACTTTGGAACTTGGCAAATTAGAATATCAATTATGAAGGCCTACTAGGCTGGAGGAACTTTGTGAATTTAGGGCACATGTAGCCTTTACTTCCACTGTTCCTAATACAGTATACAGGTTGCTGTATGTACATGTACATATACATGTATAACATATCAATCTTCACAGTTTTATGATGCTGGTAATTTGGAAGTGATAATAAAATATATTTGTTTTAATTCTTTGGTTAACTTTATCAATTAAATATTATAGAACATATCTCTGACAGAGACTCTGTGTGTCTTTATGTTGAATGCTTGATAGCTGTATACAGTCCTGCTGTCCTGTGTAACAAAGTTAAATTTTACTTGGTCATGGTTTCAGACTTGTACCACAGTTATGGAGAAGTCGTTCAAATCATACTCGAGCTGTTTGACTGCACAGCCAATCGGCAGATCTGCTACTTGGGAAAGGTAAGGTGCTAGCATGATGGCGCTTAACAGCACCTTTAAGAAAAATAATATTAAAAACATAATGAATATAGTGGCATATCAGAGCAGTAACTGTTTAATTTGTTTATGACACGTTTCAGAGAAATGAATTATCGCTGCATAAGCACTAGCCTGCCAGCAGTGAAAAGATCTCAAAAATACCTGAGCCTTAAGTTATGGCTTAAGTCACATTCTTAGCCACTTGCATCACTCAGTTTGTTGACTTAAGTCAAGACTTAGACATAAGTATTTTTCAGAAGCCCACCCCAGGTCACAATGGTGTTGTACTATTACTGTTCTTGTTTGTTTGTGCCTTCCAGAAAGATACCACAAAGCTTTATGAGAACACTCTGTCTATGATACAGATGTATGGGAAACATAACATAGGTAAGTCCAAATGGTAGAAATGGAGTACGGGTTTGTGATGATGTGCCACACTACGGCCAGTGTTCCTGACTTCATGTTCTTAAATGGTCTCAGTACCAAAGCCTATATCTTTGTGTGTTTGTCTAAATATCTTGACAACAGTTCATGTGAGTGGGTATCGTAGCAGTTCTACATCACCCCAGGCTACCTTACTGTTGTAGTCAAAATTACTGTGGAACACAGGGTTTTCGAATGAGGTTAAATAGGAAGTCTGTTTGTGTGTCCTTCCTGTTCTGGTGCTAGGTTTGAGGTGCTTACAAGCATGCAGTTTTGACAAAGAGAACATAATGTTATAAAAAAAAGTCATTTAGGCCTAAGATATTAAAAGAACGAACTGCAGACATTTACAAAATCTGTACGTATAAAAATACATGTACATTTCCTCGGCTGAATATTTCCTGGGTTCCTTTAATAACATGAGTACTGACCCCATTGTTTTATCTGAAGAAATAAATCAAGGGTCAAATTAAAAAAAAAAATGTTATCGCTATGGTCAGGTTGCCGTAGTATCACTGCAGACACTGAGGAAGACCAGTTCCAGGATCTTCTCACCCTGATGGACATGCTGACCAACCTCCTGACGAAGGACTTCATCGACTTTGGTATAACTGGTGAGTGGAGGGTCCTATGATGAAGTTCTAAAAAATATATGTCTAACTTTAGACTGAAGTCACATTCTCAGTCAATTCCATCGCTCGGATTTGCATTCAGTTTGGTCATATTGCTGATTTTGCTCGGATTGTTGACTTAAGGCAGAACTTTTACTTAAGTATTTTTGAGAACTCAAGCAATCGTCTATCTCTGTCATAACAGTACCCGGGGTGTCTGTGACTGTAACTTCCTAAAATGTAGTAGTAATGCTGCCTGGTTGAAGATTTCCACTTGGTGAGTGCAAGCGTGGGGATAACATGGCTAACTTGAATTTTCCCAGGTCAGAATTTATGTTTAACAAGTGTATCTCATATTTCCACTAAATTATTAAAGTGCTTTAAAATGTTATAATTAGCTCTGCTTGACACTTTTGAAAGTACGATGTAGCTATCTTTGTCGTATTTGCTGCATGTTTACTGGTAATACAAGACCTTTGATAATTTAACAAGATTATTACCATGAACAAGGGTTTAGGTTGGGGGTTCATGTGTGTTTGCTAAACTGATGGTGAATGATTTCATTTTCTCTTTCCCCCCACCCTCCCACTCCCATCCCCCGCCCCCAGATGACGGGGATGTGGAAGGCAGTGGGGTGAGTGCAGCAGAGGTCGTACTGCACAGTCTCGGTATGGTGGTACCACTCATGTCAGCCGAACTACTCAAGGTTAGCACAAGGCGGATTTCTTGAAAATACTTTTTCTTAAGTTTGACTTAAATCTCCAATGTAAACAGTTCTTAGCCAATCAAACTCTTCAGATATGAGGCTTAAGTCAAAACTTAGACTCTTTAAGTATTTTGAAAACTCTGACCCTGATTTATTTCTCAAATATTAGTAGTTTTCTACATAATTCTGTGTATTGTCACCTTTTGAAAAACAAGTAAATGTGACGTACGTTACATATCAGCAACTTTCAGTGTCTTCCACACAGAAGTATGTCATCATATGCTTTAGTTGTATATGTTGCACAACAGTAGCTTTGACTAAAGGGGGGAGTATATGAAAGGGAGTTAAGTAATGTATTGTGTAAAATTCATGGTCTAGTACATGTAATGCCATCGTATACCTGTGATGTCTATATTTCTAAATGCTGTAACAGTTGTACTCCATTACAGCAGTCCTACTTCCACATTTAGATCCAAAGCCTGCTTTGTGAGCCACAGCTATGACAATTTTGTGTGATGTGTCAATTTCTGTTTACTTCAGAAGTACTGGAGCCTAATAACATTTGCTCTAATAGTTTGAAGCAGATAATACTGGTACATAAACAACCGAATTTCTTCTTGTTTCCACTTCCAGTTCCCGTCACTCTGCACATCCTATATGCGTTTGATAACATACATCGCGGAAATCCACCCAGAGAAACTGGGTCAAATACCTGAAGGCTTGTTGAAAAATCTTATAGCCTCTGTGGACATAGGCTTTACATCGTATCCTTTCTGATATTTATGAGGCCTGTTTGTGCCTTATGTCATTAAAAAACTAATAGTGTAACCCATCTTAAGACCACCTCAGAAGTTTAGACCGCCCCAGAAATAAGACTATTTATTGGATGACCAAAGGTTACACACCAGTATTCTAATTAACACCACCCAGAATTAAGAAACTTTGCTCACGTGATAACTGTGGGTCATCTTTTTTCCAAAGTTTCACTGTACATGAATATTCTTTGCCAACTATTAACAGATTGCTGTTGCCACTCACACAGTATACATGTATTTAACTAGACATTGTGAGAAATTCCCCAACATGACCTTCACTGGCTAGATTTTAGTGTGGCTGTAGTTTTGATGGTTTCTTGGACTTTACTATGTACAATAATAGTTGTACTGTTACAATTTTCTAACTTTCCCTTCATTCACAAAAGAATTAGTATAAAATGATCTACTGATTTTGTGTTTTAACTGTGTGCAGAAATATAGATTATCAATAATCATCTTAGATCTGGGTAAACATGACTTGTCTTTTCACATCTTGCCACAACCCGCAACTCATGTTTGAAGAGATGAGAATTACATTGTAAAACTTGACCCAGTTGGAATGCTGTATTATATCTTTGAACTCTGTATTTTCCTTAACCTTGCCGTTACAGATTTGGCGCTGATATACTGAAGATGTGCCTGGAGTTCTTGGCATCCATGGCAACTTACTGTTTTCAGCGCAATCTCTCTAGTGGCACCCTGTATGAAGCCATGCGACATTTCCTGGAGGTTTGTGAATGGAGTGTTTAAAGATGGCATTAACCAAATTACATTCATTGAAGACAATTGCTCATCAATTCGAAAAGTGGGTCCAAACATAACTGAGATTTTCAATTCTGATTGTAAATTACAGTAGTCCCTCTATTTTACAACCCTCTATTTTAAGACCACCCTTGATTATAAGACCACTTGATTTGGTCCCAAAGGGCAATTTTTTGTGTTAAATGACCTTTATTTTAACACCACCTGCAACATAAGACCACATTTTCTTGGTCCCATGGGTGGTCTTAAAATAGAGGGACCACTGTAATGTGACATAATACCCAGAGCCATAAAATGTCTTAAATATTGTCTTTCGCAAACATACTACCAGTAGTGTTGGAGGAACTAAGTTGATTCCTTTAATACTGACAGTGTTGTACCCTGGTTTGGTGTAGGTTGTGTTCAACATGTTGCTGTTGGAAACGTTTGACATGGACCTCCTGGAGACGGCCAGTACCACATTCTTCGCACTGATCTGCTGTCACCAGGTCAGTTTGGTAAAGCTTAGATGTTCTTTGTGTTACAAGTCTGCGTTGAAGAAAAAGAAAATAAGTGTTTAAGCTTAGACAACAATTTATGGTCCGGGTAGTTTACCATATGGCAGACAGTATTTGTGACTGGAAAGTCTCGTTACCTTGGGTGAGAATACTACAAAAAATAAGTAAACTTCACATACATTTACATATTTCTGAAATCATGTTTAAAGTTAATTAATTTGGTAAATCCTGGTTCTCTCATCAAGCTTCGTAATAGCTAATTTTATAGTTCTTAATTGCTGAAAGCTTTCTAAACAATATCCAGTGTTGCAGCAGCACTGCGACCCAGTCTTGGGTACTCAACCAACTAAAGGCATTTATCATTCTTTTTTCACTGAGTCAATATTTCTTTTCCTGATTTTCAGGCCAAATATCACGGCTTGGTGACCTCCCTGCTGGAAAAGCAGACAGATGCTCAAGTCAAGCAGCGGCTTGTGGATGCGTTCAATCAACTCACCCCGCCAGACCTTAAACTAACCATAGATAGACCAAACAGACTCAAGTTCCTGCAGAGCTTTGACCAATTTCTAGTTAATGTTAGAGGATTTCTGTGTATCAAATGACCATTACCTTCTAGCTAGAGCACTATTTTTGCATTTAGGAAATGTATAATGTGACTTAGTTTCCTACACTACTTCAAGGCGTTCATATTAAAGGGTGACCCAGAGTTGGTTGACATGGATCTGTAGCATTCCATTACCTGCTGTACAGCTTAATCCCCACTTTGTGTGCAGTCTTGGTGATAACCCCCAAGTCCCAGTGATTTGGAAACCATCAGTGCCTATTTGTATCTATGAAGACTAATTCTGATAGATTTAGGTTTATTGCTGGGCTGAAGGAACAGCAACGATATTCAGAAACACTTTTTTTTTCCTGTAGCAAAGATGTAATAAACCATGGCCCATGACAAAGAGTGGTATGTGATTTATTTTGTTTGGAGACCTGGTTTTACCTGTGCATATAAATGGACAGTACTGAACTGAGAGACTGTGACAAATTATGTCTTTTAAGTTTTATTTATTTGTATAGCTTCATGGAATACAATGATTATATGTGGGACAGCATTTGTTACATGTATTTGTAAACCATGTAAATGTATGTTATGTCAGCGCCACTCACCACAAGTTGCCGGGTACAATCGACCCTCTCTTCCCACCAATCCGTGGTTTCGGCTGGCCTGTTGTGTGTATATAGGTCATGCCGGCAGGCTTAGAAGTTTGGCTTCATTTGGTGACTGCCTTGTCTTTGGGCAGTTCCATTTGCGATAAGCCTCACGAAGGCAGCAATTTGATTGGTTAAAAGTTTGATCAAATATACGCTGGCCAAGCTGTAATCACGGGTAGCTAGGAACACATGGGGAAGGGAGAGTATTGACTGTACACAGTTACGCGTGATGGATGACGATGTGTTATGCGAGTATGAGGTATATTTGAAATAAGAAAGGTTTGGATTCAGTACCTCTTGTCCTTCCTTGCCTGATTTCCAAAGTGATACATTGAGTTAAAGCATGTGTAATCACATCAGTCTTGTTTTGCGTCTGCCATTCTTGTAAAATAGTGCCAGAAAACTCAGTCTTTCGCTATAGATGCTACCTTCTTGACTCATTGGCTATACCTCTGAAAGAAGGTACTTCCTCATTCAAGACTTTTCAATAAAAGCAGAAAACCCTAAGTGGACTTTGTACTGTCTGGTTTATGCATCACATCTTCATATCGTTGGTTGCCTCTCACTTACGAACATTTTTGCATTTCCTCACGCCTTTGAGTTGTACAAAGTACATATAGGCATCATAAATATCCATTGAATGTTTAAGGGTTATTGCACTCGTTCATGGATAAATTGTGGTATGGCCAAATCACTGGCGAGGGCCTTCTAACCAGTGATTTTGCCATACCACAATTAATCCATGAACGAGTGCAATAACCCTATTATTATATACCTCGTCCCACATTTTACAGATGTTTTGGATAATTTTAGATGTTGCATTAGGCCCAATAAAACCGAAAAAGCCCGTATTTTGGCAGTTGATCCCTGCCGAAAACGGTCTGATTATTTACGTAACCATGCCCATAGCTATAGCAACGGATCAGTAGCCTTTGTCTTACTCGCCCATCAGTGGTTGGCGTCATCGTGTATGGGGGCCCTTTGGGGGGTTGGCAGCAGGGCGGTTAAACTGTGCAGCTCACAAATTAATTGCACGGTTGCCTCTAATGGTAAAGTATAGGGGAATTAATTCAGGTATATAATAATCATGAATATCCCATCACCATTAATAGTCATAAAGAAACTCCAAGGCATTAAATATATAGCTGCTAGAGCTAAGCTGTCTGAACATATACCCATTCCGAGTCCGTGCACTTCAGTAGCTCCCTGCGAATGGATAATAGCTTACAGGATCTGCTGTTAACATGTGTTTACACAGGGTTTGTACCACTACCTGTTACCTGTCTCATAGAGATACACTTGCCACATCATTCACTGATGCCCTCTAAAACAGCTGTACTGCTGAAAGAAATGACATTTAAGATTTCCCAGTAATATAGAGCCTTTGCTGTGTCCACATAATACCATCACAAGCCATTACTATTTTCTCGGCAATTCAACAAGTTTTACAAAAATGTGTCATTGTAGAGTGAAACTGAACTCCAGGTCATATATAAGGACAGCATATGTAGAGTATTTTATGACCCAATTGTTTACCTTCCGTTTGAGGTCATTTGGTGAACATTGCAAAATTTCAAAATGTTACTCCTCCCACAGTTTTCATCTGATTCCAGCTACTTTAGGAATACATTGCTTATCATGGGGCAATAGAGGCTATTACTTTTCCTGGCAATCAGCCAGATTTTAAAAAAAACATGGCATTTTGGAGATCCCTTATCTCAGATACATTATAATTAACTGCCATTAGGCATAAACCAAATTGGGTTTCATCTGGCAAAAGGTCAAGCCGACATTTAGTCTACTAGCTGGCCCTCTTGTTTCATATCTATTTGTGTATTAACTTGACAGTCAATAGGAAATCTACATGTGCCAATCTAGGAAGCTGATGATGAGTAAAACTTATATCATAGGGACTCCTTTCTAAAATATCGTATTCATCGCCTAATTTCGGTGTCAACCGTAACTCTATGCCGTAGCTCCTGGCCATGGACCTCTAGCCGTTAGAAAGCGAAATGATCCAGCCACGTACACTGGTCATGAAGTACCCCTGTAAGGCCTGAAATGGGAACTCCAAAGGGTGTCCAGTGACAGAAATCTGCATGGCAACTTTGAGCCTCCATGGGGGGGGGGGTGTGTCCCAAATGAAAGGCGGCCAGCCAGCCAAGCGTAGCTTGGAACAGTCAGGAACAATAGGCATTGTTGTAGGCCAATAATTCAGTTTTAAACTTCGCTCCAGCCAGTGCAGACGTGTTTGCACTGCTGGTCTTGGACTCCTGCCATCTTGTGCATTTTTATCCTCGCTCGGATTTCTTTCGTGCACCTACTTGGCCCGTCTGGTAATTGTAACACGCTGGGAAGTATACTTATATAATTTAGTTTTCCCACCTGTGGGACAGTGTCTCATAAACCTAATTGGGTTTCATCTGGCAAAAGGTCAAGCCAACATTTAGTCTACTAGCTGGGCCTCTTGTTTCATATCTATTTGTGTATTAACGTTAGCACCACAGTCAATAGGAAATGTACATGTGCCAATCTAGGAAACCGATGATAGAGTAAAATTTATAGCGTAGGGACTCCTTTCTAAAATATAGTTCTTTGACGTTCTTGTACAAGTACTACCAGATGAGGTCTTATGATAAGTCAACTCGCATTATAAAGTACCCATGTAGGGCTTGAGAAGACTCGTTTGCAGGAGTTGCATGTAATTGTGTACGATCAGAAAACAGAATCATGTATCTTCATGTGAGTGGTGGTCACTGTACGTATAGTTAATATATTTGTAATCTTTCTTACTTTGCATAGATTGTTCATCATTATTCATTCTTTGTTTCCATTTGCTTGTAATTCTCCATTTTATTAAGCAAGCCAAATTACTAAGCTTAAACTTTGTGATCTTGAACGTGCATGTATCAAGGTGACAAAACAATTTGACCTTTAATTCTTGTAACTTATGTAGTGATAAATATCATTAAGTTCAGTTATATGTTATGGTGACTGATATCTAGTGTATTACCACAAATGCATTATCAGACTCGACTTAATCATGACCATGAATTAAGGTACAACTATACAAAGCTTAGTAAGATACAGATTGCCTGGCTGAGATTCCGAGTTCCCTGGATTTTTGGCCGCTATTATTGTTATTATTATTATTATTATTATTATTATTATTATTATTATTATTATTATTATTATTATTAGCTGTTACTGCTGCTGTTGTATACATTTTCCGAATTTTGTACAGGTACCTTAGGAACACAGGCACTCGAATTATGGATCAATAAAATATCGTTAAAGCGAAAAATAGGACTATTTTAAATTTATCTGCTCTCTATACCATATAGTTTTTATTATGGTATAGAGAGCGGACAAAAACACAAAAGACAGTCAGATAATCACATTTTATTGATTTTCGTCCAGAATTCGAGTGCCTGTGCCTTAGGAAAGCAGTATGATTGAATTAAGCTCTTTCAAGAAATTTAGTACCCCTAGCGCGTTTGAGTCACATTTTGTAAGTGGTTTTGATATAAACAGTTTTGGAGCTAATGTTATCTTAGGCAGGCCAAGGCCCCGGGCCAAGGCAAGGTGAAGATTTCGCGTCGCGGGTGACAGACTGTCAGGGAGTGCACACGGCACGCAGCATTCCTTTTCCATCTACTGGTCCCTGGTCTTCACATTGGTTGTTCAGTCATTGTAGACAGTCGTGAAGAGTGGAACCAGTAAAACGGTGTCTACAACTTCCGGGAACTTTTGCTACGACCTTTCTTGCTTTCTAAGTTTTTGTTTCAAAATGTCTGTTAAAGCAGTTTGCGTGCTCATTGCTGATAAATCTGAAGCCGTTAAAGGAACCATAAATTTCACGCAAGAGGTATGATGTAGTATGACAACATGAATTTTAACACAATTTCACAAAACCTCATTTTCGCCGGTATGTTACTACTTAGCCGGAAGACCTGGCCCCTAAAGCCGTTTTACTACTATTTTTACACCTTCTGACTTGACCCGACATGATGACACGGCTTTCGGTTACCTTCTTTTTGAAAAGTGCTTGGTGAGTAGCTCTACTTGAAATAGTACTTGTTAATTCAAGCATTTTAATATCAAGTACAAGTACAGGTAGTCAAAAATGAGTACTTAAGTACCAAATACAAGTACAGTACTTGACCCCCACCCCTGGTCAAAGAACTCTGCTTGTAGGACTCAGGGGACAGGTCTTCCGGCTAAAGTCCAGCTATGCATTCCCTCCATGCCTAGCAAGTAGCAATAGCCGCGAACAACCCTTTATCAGACCGACACCCTATAGCCATGTAATAAGGCAGCATAAATAAAGGGGGAGTACATACTTTTTCAGTACATCGTTATGGGGCCCTGTAGAAATTGCGTGATTGGTGATTGACTATTTATCTAGCACGTGAAACGTTCTCTACGTAGTACGTACATGACCAGAGTGCAGCATGAAAACGGCTGTCCACACTCTCGTAATACATTAATATTTTGGTGATGGGACTATTCCTTTATTTGGAGCTTCGTGGAACCGGGTCCAGATTTCACGGACCCAATTCACTAATCACCAAATAAAGGAATAGTCCCATCACCAAAATATTAATGTATTACGAGAGTGTGGACAGCCGTTTTCATGCTGCACTCTGGTCATGTACG
>JAAUYG010305402.1_pt1 | contig 17216 bp, 16 predicted proteins | sample 7278091 | NCBI WGS metagenome assembly JAAUYG01 (sample SAMN14350201, study PRJNA611818) | marine sediment metagenome | isolation source: surface marine sediment (0.6m) | place: French Polynesia: Moorea | collected 2018-08
AAGTTTGATAGAAAGATTGAGAGAGAAACAAACAATGACTCGGAATCATTGCATCACTCGACAGAAATCATTGTTGCAATCCACTTTCTCCTGAAACCTAAGTTGTTGTTTGCTTGAAATTCGAAAAAAGGGCAAGAAGGTCGCACGTGATAAGAGAGTGATACAAGATCTTGACACACGCACACAAGACGCAGACACAACGTAATTTGCTCTTCACATGGTGTGAGACACTTCGTTTTCTCGAAGAATGTCTTGCCATTTTCCTCCGCAAGGGGACATCTGAGCCAGACCTTTTCGCTCTTCGTGGGCAGGGATACTGGGCTCGTAACTGGATCTCTGTGTAAGGAGGGCCCCCTCCCCCACCCCCGTGCATCCGTGTTCGATCCCTCATCGGATTCGATCCCCCCATCACGTGGCTGCTGCAACCGTAATAATGAGGCAACGCCGAATATCATAAACTCATGGATTTTATTTGCCTTCCACCAGCAAGAGGCCTGCTTGCTGGGAACCGCCAGGCTTCGTGAATTATTGATCCCCCAGAAAACTTCATAAATAATTAATTCGATGAAATTTTTGTCCGTTCCTTCATGATGGAGAGGCTGTGTGCTATGGGAAAGGGTACACTAGCGGTATTTCTCCATTGATCCCAGATAATGAAGCCTTTTGACAGTGGCTGCCTGTAAAAATGTTAATAATTATCCGACGATGAGGCAAACAGTGGAGAAGCAGGCTTTTTAGCAATGGCGCAGGATGTATCTGAAGGAATTGGCGCGCTTTTCACGTCAAGACTGCTTCTGCGGCAGCTTTAAGGATGCTGCATCGTATCATATGTACATGTACAGTGACCGACAGAGCCATGGCGAAATGACCGAACATTAGGCTCAGCAGCCCACCTTCTGCCATTTTTAAACCAAGGATACATACAGCAAAATCTGGAATTACCAAATACGTACACGGAATAACACGAAGCGGACTGGATTCTTTTTTTCTAAAATGGATACCATCTTGTTCCAATGTAGGCTACAGACAGGCAGGTAGTGGGTTTCGAAGGCTGTATTTTTAACGCGGTCCCTTCCGTTCAAGGTCGGGTACCTATTCACATATTTGATACACTGTTGTTGTTCAATTCTCAGTCGGTTCAGAATATCCATCCCTTGGTTGCATGGCGGCATTGCGCAGGTTCGCACCTCGGTGAGGTGTGGCTGTTGATAATGCCTGAAGAGAAGAGGCACGGGATTACGAGCACGACCATTGTTTTAGTCCAGCATGAGTGTGACGCAGCAGGAACCAACCCGTTCGCTGCCCGCAGTTTTCCGCAGGAGATGAAGTCTTCCCGCCGAAAGTAGCCGCGTGGAATATGGGGAAGAAAATCCATGAACTCGGCAGATATGTCATGGACGGGGTCGTACTGGGTAAGGGCAACTTTGCCCGAGTCGAGTTGGCCACGCACAGCGTAACTTCCATCAAGGTATGGTTTTCCTTTCATCTGTAGCGTACATCAAAAACAGTGTCAGTCCTTGGGTGTCAGAATAACACGTATTGTGTATTAAATATTGACATCTCAACTGGTTTAATTAGTTCAGTTATCTTGCAAAACATGACACGTGTGTGAACATTATTGATCAGAAGCAGTAAACAACAATTTTTTGTGTGAATGAAAATTTTTTACGGACAATGATATCAATTTTGTGATTGTGCTAACCTTACTTGCATTGCAGACGAAATTGGTTCGATTTGTTGAGATTCTTTCAGGGAGATAGCACCTTCATGTGTTTCCCGGATGAGGGACCAAGCGTTCATAATTGCTACACATGTGTTGACCCAACTGTTGTTTCATTTTCTGTGTTAATGACACCTTTCGTCTCGCCTTTCTCAACCTTAACAGGTCAGCACCTCGGAGTGTTCAGGTAATATGGTCGCCCGCATCAATGCATTGCGCCTGTAATATCTGCCAAAGAGAAAAGGAAATGCTTGTCAGACAAAAAAGGCACAGGCGAGTGAGATCGTCGTGCCAAGCACCAATGACCAAAACAATCCAAGCCCGCTTTTGGAGCCATGACCTTTTTGTGGGTCCTTTCTGGATTTGGTTGCCACAGTGAAAACATCTTTGATGAAACTTGCTTCATGTTGAATGATACATGCAGGCCTTGTAATGTGGTTCCACTATACAGAAAAGAAACCACCAAAATTGATCAATCATCTGCAGAACAAATTGGTGCTAAAGCTGTGTACACTCCCCTCTGTTTTCACACTACAGGTGATAATTCCAGGTGTTCTACCTTGCAGTTGTTTCCTTGTGGCATTGAGGACCTGGATACTCAATCCTCTGATGTATCAAAGAATCAGTAGACGAACATGACAGCACAAAGAAAAAGGGTTCAGTGTGCGAGTCGAGACACCAAGTTCCGTCAGCAACGACCAAAAAATGTCACCTCTCAATTGATTTGTACGTTGCAGAACTCGATGCTCAAAGAACAAGAAGTGATGCTGCTTGGTAAAAAATCTGGCCACAGAGGCCCAGACAATTTTCAGTGATCGTCAAAATCCGCGTCAACGTTCTAGAGGTTTGGACCAGGTCAAACTGAACTGTAACAGAGGCTTATTCCAAATGAAGGTTAGGTTTTCTTCAATTCAGAAACTGGATTTTTTCGTCGTCTGTGCTGGCAAAGAAAGAGAGAGAGAGAGAGAGGGACAGACAGACAGACAGGAAGAAATAGAGAGAAAAAGTTTGACTACATGCAGGCCCACAAAGGAAAAGTTAATTGTCTGCAAAATCAGGGGAGGTGCCATGTGGGGCGGGGGCGGCATGTCAGGGGGTTTTGAAGCAATTTTGCTAAGGACACTATCGCATTGGAAATCGTGTGCACTCTATTTCTGAAAAAGTGGCGTTATTTGGAAGCTGGATAGATCCTCTCCGCCTCGAAGTCCTGGTAACAGAACCAGCAGTGTGTGAAATACCTTCACAACAATCGTTGGTATTGATCTCGTTCCTGCAGAAAACAAAATGCTCACCTGCTGGAAAAGTGAAACTGCATCCTTCTTCTTTTTTCTGTGTGGGTAGCCGATACGACTCAGCGTAAAAAAATCCCAACTAGGATGTTCCAAGAGAACTTTGTCTGATTTTGAGTTTCCCCACAGGGACCCATTTTTTCTGGCCACTTCCGCGACGAAATGACATTCTTCTGCAAACAGATTCTATTGTTGCGGATAGCGGATGGCATTTAATTGTTGTTCACTTTTGTAAATTGCCAACATATTAACCTGATGAAAACGATACGGCTGTGCAAGTAATCTGGGCTGATGGCATCCATAATGACATTGTGTGTTGACAGGGCTTTTGATTTCGCAACTGGTGTGTTGTCAAAATTGATGCAAAACGCACAGCATCTGACATTATGTCATTTGGAATCACCTACTGGCTGAACATGTGCCAGTTTTTTGCCAATACGCCAGCCGCAAGTTGGAAACAAACACTGGCGTTGTCCATGAATAAGTGATACAAAAGAAGACATCTCTTATGGCAAAATAAATAGGATTATAAATAATTGAGGCTGAGCTTCCAAGTCACTTAGAGTTGATGCAGAAATGCTTCATAAGGAGGCATTTCAATATGCATACGCAAAGGCTATTTGGCTTCGAATTCTGTTGCACAAAACTGGAAAAAACAGAAACACAAAAGCTGGCCTCAAAACAAAGCAAAATGTTATTCTCCAGGTTTTGACCCAGGTAGTTCTTTGAACATTGCTCTGACATCAGGGTGCTCAGACGTCTTCGTATTTGCTGAAACGCATGACCTGTAGACACCAAAACATTCAAGTGAAGAACTCTGGGGTTGGCTTTGTGCTCCAAGTCACAATTAGTACATGTTCCAGGCGATAATTAATTGTTGCTGGTGTTTACTGCTATTAGCCGCCAGTGCCGAAGCTGCCTGAAATAAGGGCCGCCGTCCAATGGGATCCATGACCTTATTTGGTTAGGGGAGCAGGATGGCGGATTAGTGTCAATTTTATTGATGAATTTGAGTGGATCATGCAAAGGGCTGACCCCAGTGGACATGTAATTGAAGCGGTTCTCCCCACCGTTCAGTATCCTCTATGTGCACGGTTCCTACATCACCAAACCCTCCGAAGTATTCTCACCGCCAACCCGAAAACACGAAAATTCTAAACAAGCCCCAGGCCGAATAAGTCCCCGTTGTGCTTTGCTTTATCATCACAGCGCAGATGTACAGTTTCTTCAGTGGAAAGAAGATGCAGTGAAGTTTTCTATTGTGGCAATGCTTTTGACGAATTTCAATGTCATATGATCGTCAAAAACTCAGTGTCTTGTGGGTCTGATCTGATTGAGGATGTGTTCCAATTCAACTCCCATGGCGCAAGAATGTCGAAATCATTATTTGCGCGACAGATTGAAACAATAGATCTAGAGCTATTTGCAGGAAACACCAGCATCACTTTGTCTACATGCGAAAAATGATGCACATCTTCTTTTTAGCGTTCAACTGAAAAGTGACAGCCTTCCAAGAGCAGGAGCAGATGCCCTTCTTAAACCAGTGCAGTGAGTGGTGGCCAAAGCACTGCAGGTGGTCACGACAGAGAAAGCAACATAGGCAATGTGTAATCTGAGACACAATGACACAAGGTGTGCAGAAAATGTTTTTGTCACAATGGGCTATTTGAGGCAAATTTGTGCCCAATGCAACAATCATTCCACTCAAACGATGAACACAACGATCTGCCACTGTGTGCAATTCGTTTACTTGAATATATTTGGAGTGTCAGGACACTGAGCCTAAATTACACCCCTTTCCACAAATGCTTCATCTTGGTGGGCATCCCCTAATGGAGGACAAGATTTTGGAAGCAACATGTCCAGTTTGCTTTTTCACCCCCACCCCATGAGAAAATCACTGAAGATGAACGCAACAGTTGGTGGTGCACTTTCAGATCTCTACACTGGAGACGCCATGGTCAGATTGATTGTTTTGTAACTCGCATTTGTCATTTTTTGTCTCAAGTAAAATGTGCATTTTTGGTCAGCACAAGCTCAACCTTCTCTTTCTCCAAATGGTTCTTTGACCTGCACAAGCTCAGTCTTTTCATTTCCTTTGGTTCTTTCACTTGGGTTTGGAGGTGTTTTCTCAAGTTTAAGAGTTTGAACATCCAAAGAATGACGTGCAACAACGATTCACAACATTCTGTTCTGTCCATATCTTTTATGTCTGAAGTGGTCCAGACAATTTTCTGCCCTCTTTGAAGAGTATCTGAGCACAGAAAAACTTGTCACACTTGGATAAGCTGGACCAGAGGAGAAAACATCCATTTCTCAACCTGAATCACAGAGAGACGGCAAGATAAGAGAAAGTGTTTCCGTATCAGCTGAAGTGTCATAACACTCAATGATCGCTTGTTGTGTCGGAAACAGAAAGTGTGTTCGTGGGTGCCAAGGCTTGCGTCAAGTAGCATTTCCATCTGCAAACTCATTGCTTGCCATTAGCAGCCCAAACAGGCACCTTTCACCATGGTTGTTGCGGCCATGCTCACAAATGTCTTGAAGTACTGCCAAAAAAGCGGAAGTTTCAAAAGTGACATGGGACCTTGCATGCCCCATTGGTGTCTCTGAACCCTCCGGGAAAGAGCGACAAGTGCAGAGCCTAAACGAGGTGCCCACATCCACCTTCCGCTTGAAGAAAGTTTGCGCCTCTACCATCCTGATTAACGCAACCATAGCCACAAAAACCAGTAACAGCCGTTGGTGTAAGCACCCCTTGTAAAATGCATCCCACGGAAACCAGAAGCCACACCAAAGGTATGGCTGTCCTGCTGGCTTATCCTGCAAATCTGCAGCATGCTGTGGGGAGGATTTGTCCAAAACATTTTAATTTTTACTGAAGTATTCATTACACTGAAGAGTCCCTTTGTGCCAAACCACACCAATACCTGAAGCTGCAATTTTCGGAAAATATCTGGAAAATACCTAACCACAAAGAGACAATTTAAGATTGTGCATCCCACAAACTCCCAGCTGTAATATGCCCTCCGGGCAAAAATCTTGCCCTGGAGTTGTTGGAAAAGGATGTTGACACAAACACCAGATTGGAAGTGTGACTTGCACTTGCAAATGGCAAAAACAAAGACAGGGGCTGGATTTGACGTGAGATACATGTCCGTTGCGCTGGAAATTGCACCACAGTGATTTCCATTTTTGTGCAGTTTTGCGAATACCAATGAAAGAATACCGAGATGAGGCTGAAAGCTGTGCTTTGCCATTGCAAAACGTGCGCATAAATTTACATGCTGTTGTGTTGTAAATGTTACATTCATTTGTGCCGAGTTCATATTTGTGAACATTCTGATGCAGGGAGTCATTACCAGACACCTCCCAGCTGCAGTACAGGTCGTCGATATTTCTCTGCCACGCAGACGAAGACAGGCCTCGAAACACTCTCGTGGATACGAAATGCAAGCTTTTGATCAATCACGGCAAAATGAAAACTGCCGTATAAATTCATCATTTGTAAAAGCTTAACCAAGTGATTGAATATGTGTGTTACGAACAGGAAGACTGTTCTGGAATTGATGTGGCCCTCTGATTTCACGAAACGACTTCACTCCCCCGCACAACCATGATCCTCATTCAGTAGATGATTCTTCCTTTTGCATAAATGGCACAAACGTGCTTGATTTATGTGGCCTGGATTCACAACGAAGACATTCTGATACCAATGAAGTTAAATATTTATGTGTTAACAAAATGAGCTGCAAGATTTATAGCATTGAAGCTGTGTAGATTATTTCCACGACGGAAAGAGATGTTGATGCAGAGAACAATTGCAATCAGTAAAGGCTCAGAATTTTCCTTTGTATTCTGTTGACACATGGTTCAGGAAGATGCCTTGAGCAGGAAAAAAAATCATTTTGCGTATTGTCCACGTTAATCTGCTCTCGACTCTAATTCCAAAGACAGGATCAATGCAGTCTCAATCAGCGCTTCATGAACGGATGTTTAGCTTGCACACCTTGTATTACGTATTGACTATTTCATTGACTACGGAGACTCCTCGTTTAATCTTTGATTACGCCTTAAGTAGACAAATAAGCCGTTTATCGGCGGCTAATACGGAAACCGTTATGATCCGACCTACAGTAGGATTAGCACGAGATACCCCGTGGTTTCTGGTGAATGGTCAAAAACTCCTGAACGTGAATCTCCCGTTCAATATCCTGCCTCTCCAGTGTAGGTTCTCCACGGATCGTACAATTATTGCTCACTGGCATGCATGCAGAGCCTCGTAAAAAATGAGACCACCTCACAAAAGGAACATGGAAAATGCTCCCATCACAACGTTCAATCTTCCTCACAGTGGCGTGTGGAGTCAGAAAGATACGACAGTCTACATTGTAATTTTCCATGTTTCATCTCACTGGGTAACTGTACATTGCTTGAGTACACAGTCAGTGATAGGGGATGACGCAGTGTAGATTTCTGTCGTCTTCTTGGGCAAATCTTTACTCAGCCACAACCGTAATTAAGTCTCTATGATGAGTCTCTTGACAAATTAAAATGGATTAAGGAACAGCATTGATTTCAAAGTATTTATTTCCGGAAACAAACTCTATTTACGCTGATCAAACATCGTGGAATGAAAGATTTTTAAGAAGGGATTTTGAATGTTTGCAGAGATGACAGTGGCCCTTGTTTTCAAGATAAATCCGACAAAATTGCATTACACAAATCTGTGTAGATATTGAAAGCATCCAATCACATTGTGCTGAGTAAAACCTATTTGATGCCCGTTTCTGCGACGTTATCACTAGTCCACAATGGTGGCTATTCTTCATGCAACATTGGTTTGCATTGTGTCCAGAGACGATATTCATCACTGGTCGTTAGAAGCATACGATTTTTTGCCCACGATATCTTGTTACATGTCATGGAAAGTAGGTGCGCGTCATCTGGAATTGTAACGGATAGGGAGCGCAAATGCAATGTGGCCAACTTAACGCAGAAACCCGTGAAGTTAACCTCTGACGCAATCTTCATTATAACTGACAAAAAAGAAAAGCTTGTACTTTGGTCGTGTCAAGGAACCAGAGATTATCACGTGAAATGAAACACCGGACCTGCGTAATTCTCCAATATATATGAGGAGAGACCAAGCTTATCACTTACGTCTGCGTTCAGCGTAAAACATAAAACTAAATCAGTTTATCACAACTCCGTCTACATTTCTGTGACAGAAACAACCTAAAACTCAGTCAAAGGAGCGTAGATCATTGTACGTATCCAATGTACTTTTTACATATGGACATTGCATGTGTGAAATCACCAAAGCAAGTGTAGCTATTGATCGTTCTCAGCCGACATGCAAGATAAAGCCTTTGCTGCGGGCGGACACCGAGTCCAGAATCCAGATTTCTCCTGGTGCATCACACAAGCTTTACCGTACGTCTTGTTTCTGCAGACACATTGGTAACATGTCGCTCAAAGACAATTTTTGACGCGGTTCGGTATCGATAGTGTAACATTTGATTTTATCGACCACCCTCGACATGAAATCTGATCATCATTTGCTGCACGTAAATCACAGGTTGCAGCCTTTTAGTGCACGAGTCCGATGATCAAAGCCAATAGCTGTGGAGATGGAGCGAACTGCTCCGTGGCAGTCCTTGACAGTCCGCGACTGCCTGACCCATATCAACGTGTGACAAGTGGGTTATTCATGTTGCGCCATTGAAGCCGACATCCAGATTTGTCCAGAGAGGAAGTGTGTACCAAAGGACCTGGGTGAAGAGAAGAAGGAAGAAGGCGTTTTTATCTATGCCACGCGTGGCGTAAAAGGAATGATCAATGGCCGAGGACCGTCCAGCAGTGGGACTGAAGCCGCATACTAAAACACGAGCTCAACATGCTGGGAAATGGAACGCCGTGCTTTTATGGCCACCTTGCAGGGCGGGTGCGGAATGTCAAATCAGCAGGCAAATGAGCCTACCTGGATGCGTCTTACTTTGGATGCTTCCACCTGACATTTAAATCTATTTGCCTACCTGTCGGCTTTCATCACAGAAAATAAAAGAGGGGTTTTTCCTTTGCTTAGTACCATTTACCAGCTTCTAATGATTCTTTTTTTGTCACTAAATCAATTTTTCGACCTTAAAAATGTTGATAAAGTCGAAATCATTGATTAAGCAAATCAGACCTTCTCCAGGGAGAATCTATCTGGTGTCGCTGTGGCAGGACTGTGTCACAAACACATTTCACCGCCCCTCGTTGTTCTGCAAGTCCAAGGTATTTTCAGCAAATTCCTTGGCAAACATCACTCGTAAAAATCCCAACGCAAATAGATTTGTTGCCTTGTTTTGACAACAGAAATTTTGAACACAAACCAACAAAGAATTGCACGCCAACGCCATACAAGTGCATTAGATGCGTGTTCTGAACTGGCGACTGATTGGGGTCCTACTCATATGGGGGGCTGGGTGGTCAACAAGGGGGTGACACACGGAGAGACCAGCGGAGAGGGCAGGGGAAACCGACGAGAAGAACGCGAAGGCCAGTGACAACTGCTATGGCTTCACAGGAACAGCAATTACTGTCCAGTCGTCAACAACATTTTTGTCATTTTGGTTGTTGTTGTTATCTCCAACAACAAATCTTGTTGTGTTGTGCTGGCAGATTTTACGAGCGTAAATGTCTTTCAATTGATATCTACAGCAGCATCAACCCTGCCAGCCGAGCTGATCAGTGAAGATGTGCACCTGATATCCTTCTGCTTATTTTTACATCATAAGCATCATATCTACCTGTAAAACTTCTTGTTGTCAATCAATATGGCAGCAGTGATTTGTGCCTTTTACTCTCATAAAGGTATTGAGCAGCCGTATGTTACTTCAAACATCTTCAGTCCTTTGATCAAATTTTCATCTGAATAATGCCTTGACCTGATCGTTCATTCTGTCTTGCAGCTTCAGTCGCTCCTTCTACCTGAAGAGGCATAAATATTACACGTAAGAGGATAAGCCTGTGCTTGGGTCTTCCTCTTGCATGGAAGCTTTCTGTGATTTTGACATGAACTACGGCCTTTACCAGAATGTCGTTTACAGAGCTTCAGACGACACACACCTGAAACAAGGGAAATGTCTCTGAAAGAGATCGCAGCACAGCATCACCAAGCTGTCAGTCTTTGAAGCAGCAGTATTTCTTCATCGATTCACTCAAGCACATGTACAGCGAAAGCTTTTTGTTTCAAGTTCTGGAACGAAAGCTGTCTCATAACTTGTTCCCGCAGAGCCTTCGTAAAGTCGTGCGAGTGTTTTCATTGTGGATAAAAATGTCTTTGAAATAGTTCATACCTGACACCAGGCACCCCATGCCTTGTTGTGATGCTGATCCCATGTCACCACAAGACGGAAGACGAAACTCATTCAAGGAAAGACACTTTTCGAAAGGGTCTTTCCGCTAAGGGACCATGACCAACCACCCCCACGTTGAAAGCATTCCACATTTGCCAGAACAGAAACATCAGTTTCTGACAGATGCCAAAACAGAAAGTGATTCACTTTAAGACTGCAGATAAAAACAGAACGAAACTCTTCCTCCAGTGACAGGAAATTTGGAAAGAACTGAAGGCGGATCTCTCTCTGCAGTTCCTTAGAACACATGCTGCGCTGGGGATTGGTGTGTGTTCTGGTGGTGTGTCACTGCAAGACACCCCTCCGCAGGAGGAGCAACTTGTTGCCCAGCTTCTTTTCACTCCGGATGAGCCAAGGAGATCACAATGGTCAACATCACCACGAATCAAGGGGCGATTCATGGTGATCGTAAAAACCATCACCAGGAGGTACAAGGTGCCTACCCTTCTCAGTCATACCCTTAAGGGCACAAAGTTCGAGCCAAGAGGCCTCTCTGTGTCATGGCGTTTTGTCCCCTTTTGTCCTTTTGGGACTGTGCGGTGACGGCAACAGCAAGGGGGTGTACACTGCAAGTAAGCTTGAGGTTTGCTTGATGTCTTTTTCTTGTGGACTGAACAATGGGTGGCAAACGTCTATTCAGATATCAAGGCACAATATTACCACTTTCTGACCATTTCTGACCCCAAATACGAGATTGTCCACTTCTTGTGCAAAAATCAGTTTTAGACCAGGCCGGGGAGATAAAAACTTGTGTCTTGATTTTGGTGTCCGTTGGCATCAATTGGTGAAGTGACCTGAAGTAACCCGAGTCTGTTGATGACGTTCCTTGTAAAAAAACTTCCAGTGCTCTGATTTTCGAGGCTCTGACATCTTGAGCCGAGAAACAACAAATCGCAACACAGAATACAACAAGAGACAACAAAATGTCCTTCTGGATTGTATCTTGTCATTTTTTTCCAAAGCCAAAGTTACAGTCTTGTTCAGCAGTGTGCTGAGTTTCATGTAAAAACCTCAAAGGACATCCCTGTCAGATCTGAACAGGTAGCTATGTAGGAGAGCGCTTCCTTCTTCTAAAGATTTCTATTTTTGAGACAGTCTCTGAAGAAGGACCAAGCTCTCCAATGGAACTAAAAATAGCTGGTACTCTCTTGCACCCACAGCGTTCGCAACACTGGGTATTCCTTCGTTTGACAGTCAGGAAAACGTTTACCTGAAGAAAATGTCAAACGTCATATCTGCATACAATTCTCGTTTAATTTCCCAGCATTTGAGATGAGCTGATGTTGAGTTCCTATGACTTTTAGCAGAATTTTTCTGACGCTCGAATATGCACAGCAGCTTGTATTTATTTGAACATGAAGGGATGCAAATGAATATGTGTAATGATATGGTTTTGTCACATAATACCCTTTTTTCTCATGCGGAATTGAATGTCACAGGCAGAAAGAAGGAACTGTGTAGGAGTGTACATGTGTTAGATGTGTCACAAGTTTCAAGGTGGAAGAGAGTGACAAAAGCTGCATCGTTTTGTTTGGCACAAAAGAGATGCTACCTGAATGTAGGAGGCATTCTCTGGAATATACCAAAGGACTTCCACGAAATGACGAGAATACATCGAAGGCTGTGGCCAGACACACGACAGGTCTGCTGAAAAAAAATTGGCCCCGCTTTGCGAAGTGGAAGGAGTTCTTGTCCCCTTGACTTCTTGAGACAATCACGAACAGTTCAAATGTCTGTGCAAGGTCCGTTCCAGCTTCAACAGCTCAATCGAGAGACAGATTGATAAGTCCAAGTTTGAAATTTGGCATTTGCTGATACCTGGAAAAGATAAGGTGTTCGCTGGAAGCAGCTTAGGGAAACTTTCCTTGAAAGGCAAACAAATCTTCATTGCTTGAAAGTCTGGAGGAAAAATGGGGAAAAGTCTGAATGCAATCGGCATGTTGGGCAGAAATAAAAAGGACTAATGTGGATCTCGAGGGACATTTGGCCTGGTAGATAGAGCTGGTGTAGGCCATGACTGTCTTAAGTTGTGGTCCTGCCACCAACTCCCCACGGGACGCCCATCCACTTATTTCATGATAAACTCTCAGTGACACGGGCACACCAACACTTCACCGTAAGATATCCTAGAACAGGCCATCTTGTGTGTAATGTGTGTGCAGAACAAAGTCCCCTTCTTACAGCTTTAATAACGTTTAGTTGCGCCATTAGCTAATTGGACAAGGCAGGGTAGGGCCGCAGCGTTCTTGTGTTGCGGACAAGGAAACCCATCTCAGTGCCGAGTTCAGTGCACGGGCGTTTTGTCATGCGATGTCTCACAGTTGGAAACTGTTGGGCTGGTTGAGCCAAAATCACATCCTAGAGAAGCTTCAAGTTCCTGCATCCTTGCTGAGAACCTCTCAGCGGTTTCCCGTTTCAGCCAGGGATGATTCCGTGAAACTCAGAGTGGCTGATTGCAGTCTGCAGCAGTGTGTTTTTCTGATACTGACGCAAGTATTGTGACAAACACAAGGATATTTGAATGGAGTTGCACCTTCCCTTTGTTGTCACGTTCACAATAGGTTTTAGGGCAAATAAACGACAGCACGGAACGCTGACGAGGCTAAACAAAGAGAAGCTGAACAACGGAAGCTGTGATTTACACACTAAATGCTTTGTGTAGCTAGCGCAGACTATCTCAGTCTACAAGGTTAATGTAATTGCAAAACATATGTAATGAAAGTACTATGTATTCAGTGCATACAACCTGCAATGGATTCGGGAGGAAACGTATGTAAAGTTGATCATCAATAATGCATTTCCAGTGATTCAATACAGCACCTGTCATATGTGCAAGGCCAGGCTACTCCTTGCAGTACAAACATCCAGTCTATGAATCCGCAGCATTGCTTCTGTGCAGTCAATTCAATGAATTAAACACAGATTTATTGAAGTATTCTTTTGACACCAGCACGTTTCAAGTCATGGAGCTGCGAAACAAAAGGCAGTCATTTAGTTTTTCCTTTTCAATCTGCCTGTTTGACTGACATTTTGTTTTGCTGGAAAAGTGAAACAAAAACTGAAAAAAGGAGAAACAGGGTTGTGTGATAAAGGGCAATTTAACATATTTTTAATTTTCGACTACGAACCCACACGAGCTGCTGACAGCTGTTACACAAACATGTTATGATTCCTGCGGGAGCGATGAAAATATGTTCTGCTACAATTGGGAAAAATACGATGTTTCCCTGAAGTCGTCAGTTATTGTTAATCATTGCATGTGCTTCATTATTCAGAACTATAAATGAAAGTGCTGATCTAATTGCAAAAACTGAAAGAAAAAGCTGCTTCTCCTTGTTCTTCCCCAGCCTGGCAACACAGAGAATGGAGCGATGTTTCAGAGAAACAGCAGCCACCAAGCCACAGCGGGAATTGCGGGATTGTTGCAGTTTTACAGCTAAGTGATTGAATGAGACTCACTGTGTCAACAAGTTTCAAGTTGTGCCTTCTGCGTTATTAAATTGCTCTTAAAATCAAATTTACTGTTTCTTTATCTTCCACAGTATGTTGGTCTTGTGAAACATTTCTCATTAAAGTCAGAATGGATCATCAGAAAGAAACTTGTGCAAGAAATAATAGAGATCGATTCGTTGATGAGAACACAAACCCCCCCAAATTCCCTCCCTGGAGAGGACGTGGTTGTCATATCAGGGGGACACATGACAAAAAAGAAGCGTTTGTCCTCTTGCTCTGAGTCTCAGTCACACCACACCAGAAAACGTGGTTCGCTGATCCGTGCCCAATGAACACAGGTTGCTGTAACTTGCTGTGAGGCCCGTCCCCCAATGTCGCCCCTTTGTTACTGGGGGTCCATTCCTTGACAACGAGAAGGGCGGCAATGTGGCCAGGGATCCAGGGATGCGGATCTTGGGCGACCACGGGGGTCTCTGGGCAACCTCAAACAGGGCACAGCGATCGAGCGTATCAGATGACTGTGCTTTGGAAGAGATATGGTCAACTCCCATCCCTGCAACCAGAATAATCTCTGCAATGGCTTGTCCAGACAATGTGGGAAAGGTGGTCTCGACTTTCTTCCTCTCGGTTTGCAGGAGGCCAGCAGGAACGACATCCTGCCAACACAGAAATCTGCAGGGAATATTGCTTTCCAGTCGCAGCATTGTGACTGCGCCAATGAAGAAGTTCAGTCGTGCTTTGTCTTTCCTTTGGACTTGCAGAAAGCAAAACACAAAACATTTTCTCTTGCTGTTTGTATCACACTGCAAATGCTTTTTGTGGTTTGGAAGCAAGAACGATCTCTCTGATGTGCAGCAGATTGGAAGGGATAAGGGAACAAAGTTGATTCCCTGGATTCATTAGTTTCCTCTGAACGTCAGGGGAACTGGAACGCCAAAACTGATGCTTGTGAATCGTTGTAATGTGAGAAACCCAAACCAAAAGGACAAGCAGAAAATGGAACAAACGTGATGTCCACAACTCGTTTATGGTTGTGGTTCAGCATTTTTCCAAGGTTGAAAAAACCTGCTTTTCATTGATAGCAACCTTGTGGGTGGGAAATGATTCAAATAGACTCACGACAAGCAGGAAAAGGGAAAACGTTTTTGTTACAAGGGAAAGAAATAAAGGTGTGTGCTGCAAACGTGGAATGGATGTGGTGGGCGAACTCTCTCTTTGATGTTTCTTTTGACAAAAAGCTGCGGGAACAAATGCATATTTTGCCAGCAGAACACAATAAATTTGTTAGGCAGAAGACATTCACTACAAACTGCCATGTTCTAATCAGGCCTGTGAATACACTATTGAGCAGCAAACAACAACGTGTGGTTCCTTCCATGGAAGGCCCAAGACAAATGGCTGACGATGACCCATCTTGTGATTTGTCTTGCTCGGAGAGTGGGATGTGCGGTGAAAGAAGTGATAAACGATCCCACAGCTGGCGAAAAATTAGTGGATTGCCTAATTGAGAAAGAGACCTGAAGAATCCTCAGTGTATTCTAATTACTTTCAACATTGGCCGGGAGGAGTAGAAAACATTAGGGCAAGTCTGTCAAATAATTTGAAGGATGCTTGCCTGATTTCTACTTTTTGCGCACTCATTTGTTTAAAACTGTGACATGTCATGAGGGAAATGACTTTTAATGGCAGGAAATCTGCTGAAGAGATAACAATCGTCCCCAACGTCGGATTCACTGAGGGAAAGAGACATGCAGCTGTACTTCCGACAACCGCTGCAGGAAGGGAAACACACCCGCTTTTTGCAACACGGATATATACCACGGAAGCCTTGTTTCCCGACCACGATAGCGACACGACATTCCCTTTTCTCTATTTAGTGGCATTTTTTTTTGTTGTGACTTTTTCGTGCCAGGGAACAATTAAAATGTCTTGGATTCATGATTCTCAATCTCGACAGGGATCTGTTATGCATCATCGGCAGCTGCATGTTTGAGTGATCACTCCTTTTATGGCTGTTGTTTTCTCAGAAAAACTCGAGCTTGGATTGAAAACAGGAACGTTTTTGGTTTCCAGCTTGATAAGGTCTTGTGGCAATTCTTCTGAAGATCTCAAAGCAGGGAACACTTTTTGGGTGAAAAGTGGAAATCAGGACCAAAATGCCTTTCACATCCGACCCATCTCATATGACACCAGTCCTTTTCTGAACATACCTGTGTCAGAAAAGAAATCCCGCAGAAAAATCAGCTGTTTTTTACCAAACAGAAACAAGAACACAGATTCTGAAAACGAGGTACTTTTTGAGAAGCCTTGAAGAAGACTGAGGAGGGAAAAGAGTCAGAGTCAGGCGGCACAGTGCAGACTGTGACTAAGTGGATGAGTGAGACGCTTTTCCCCCGCGTCATGTTCATTCATAAGGTGAATCATGCATGAATTGCAATAAATTCCAAAGGAAAAAGCGACCCAGGAAAGTGTGTGAACAAGAAAGGAAGTGGGAACTGAGAAACAGTATGGCAAATTGTCCTCATATGTACTTCTATCTGAGCCAGCCATGCTGCAGCTTTTGCCATTGCCATGGTTACCCATTACATTACAATTTGGCTGCTGTAGCCTTCATTTTACTGCTGCTAATCCCATCTGGGTGATTTGGTATTCTGTGTGCAGCCGTTGCCTCCCAGTGGAGAGATAGCACTGGCATAGTATTCGGGTTATGCAATTTGTTGGCCCTCTCTTTAAACCTGTACGCACCGTTGTACGAAAACGTGAGACAGACACCTTATTCGGCTCTTCTGAAAACAAGCGAGTTAGAGACGTTTGTGACGATCAATCATCAGTTTACTGGGGTGAACTGACTACGTGGTTTATCTGCTGCTACGACATAGAACAGTCCTTTTGTGAGAGAAAGCAAAATCAAAACTCTGCCATTGTTCCCCTATTTGCTCTGCATGCAATATTCTTCTGCATTATGAGACTTGTAAAAGTGATTGTTAGCAACTGTCACAGTGCTATTGAATGTTCATGTCTGGCAGCAAAGCTGCATCAAGCCCGATTCAATGCTAACAACCGCTTCATTTTAATCTCCTGCCTTTCCAAAAAGAAAACAGCCTTTAAAAATGGTGTTGAAAGAACTTCCTGTTCGTTGCATTGCGAGGTGGGAAGCACTTTTCAAAAGAACATGTGGGTTTAGAAAGAAAGGGTACCATGCTGACAGCAAGCTCGCGAGAATGTTTCCTGAGACGAAGGTCTTGAAGATTTCTTCCACAGAGAAAACCTGTATATAAAAGCTGCGCACGGACACGTACAGTGTGAAGTATCAGTCAGGTCCTGTGCACTCAGTTTATCATTCATGAATGG
>JAAUYG010068154.1_pt1 | contig 17215 bp, 13 predicted proteins | sample 7278091 | NCBI WGS metagenome assembly JAAUYG01 (sample SAMN14350201, study PRJNA611818) | marine sediment metagenome | isolation source: surface marine sediment (0.6m) | place: French Polynesia: Moorea | collected 2018-08
ACCAGAAAGACAAAGGCCGCACACCTCCGTTGTGGTGTTTCCTGGGAGGACTGGAAACAGTCATGCATCCCACCCCTGAAATTAAGTCTACCCACATACACCAACCACACTCTGCAGGGATGTACTCTTGAACCTGCCCTGAAAATTTTGGTTTTGCCAAAAGAAAACATTTTTGTTCCAAACAGATTTTTTTTCAAAAAAAATAAAATCACCATGTAGATTGGCAGAATACCAAGCCCAGAAAACTCTTTGGAATAAAGCAAAAATTGGGATTTTCCGAGTTGGAATTGCAGCAAGTTTCACGAAAAGTCGTCTTGTGTGAAATCCTGAAAGGAACAACTGATTTCAGGCAACCTGAGAAACAGTGAAAGAGGGCTTCAGGATAGGCGCATTTTCCGGCTCAAAGGCCAAAACACATCAAGCCGATTTTTTCTCCACCGTTGTTTTTTGTTCACAAAGCTAATGGGAGGAAAAAACGGACTGTTGTGCACATGTGCCCTGCCACTTAAATCCATTGTGTTGATGATGAAAAAATAAAACCGGAGACAAAAAACGGCTTGATGTGTTTTGGCCAGAAAGCATGATTCTGAAAAATGTTTGGCTTCAACCAAATTCCTGATCGCGAGCGTGCCAAAAATTGAAGAAACTGCAGGTTGTTTGTCACCAGCTGACAGTTCCGTTACATCCACGGAGATTCTGGCAACTTCATTGCTCGCAGGGCACATGACTGCCACCAAGTGTGCAGGACAGTCACTTTTTTCATTGATTTCTCTTCTGTGGTTGGGTATGTTCCAAAAATGACTTCCTTTGGTTGGAGCTTGCAATTTGACCTCACATGTTCGCACGGTTAGGCATTTTCTGATTGTTTTGTGCAGGCCTAATGAAGATTTTACAAAAATGGAAAATGGTTGGGCATTTTCTGATTACTCTGTGTCATTAAGATTTCAGGAAAAATGAACGATTTTTTTTGACGTATCTGTGGTTGGCTGCAGGATTCTTCTGCCCCCCCCTATTGGACTAGCAGTCCAACGGGTGTCCTCTTTGCGCTTTCGTTGTTAGATGACAAAATTGTTGTGACGCCAAAATTTATTAAATTAAAATCTTTCAAAACAAAAATCTTGGACCCTCCAACAAAAATACCTGGATCTACTCATTTGAGCATTGTCCCCCACCCCTCTTCTTCCCTGTCTCTCGCGCCTTTGTTGATGAAGCCTTTCTCTGTGTGACAATGATTCTTGTGTGTATCTGGGGAAGATCATTCAAAACAATTTTTTGGATACATAGAAGAGCTGCTGTCCCACAGAAAGATGATCAGAATGGCATTATCGTTTGAAAAGATTCCTTGAAAAACATTCTGGGGACACACAAAAAAACCCGAATCAAACAAATCGTGATAGAAAAAAAAAGAAAGATTCCCGTGTTGTGTGTGTCTTGTTTGTTCAAAACTTGATGGAAAATTGGAAGCTGGTTTTGACAACTGGTGGAGACACTGCTTCAAGAACAAACTTGGAACTGGTTTTGTCGACAACTCGGTCTTGGAGACGCAATTCTAAATTCACACTTGCGGACATTTCAAGAAATATGAAATTGTGAAGCAAAAAATTGTGTGATCTTTTCTTTTCTGCGCAAGGGATGATTTTGGACCAAATTATTTGAAACAGCTGCGAAAGAAAGAAAGAAAGATCTGAAGAAAACGTATGTAAAGGTGGATGGGAAAATACAGTTTCATTTTCTGCTGGACTAAAATGCCGCGTCTATATACGTTGCAAAACAGGATTTTAAGTTCTTGTTCCACTGAATATTGCCTTTTTGGCGCACACAAATCATCAGAACCTTCTGCCATTTGGTGGACAGATTCTTCTGTTGTTTTGGCACTGGAAATGTAAAAAAAAAAAAAAAAAAAAAAAACAATAACAAACAAACAAAAAACTGTCTCCCAAGAAAAATTGCGGAAGTACCTGGAGACAAAAAACACAGATTTCAGAGCTGCACTGTATTCTCATTTCCATGCAGTATATTTTGTTCGCCCTGCGTTTTGGTCATTTTGCAATTTTCCAGACATTGAAACCCTTTTCTCGTCACTGGGAAATCAAGGGACCTGCGAGTTCGTTTGCAGAATTGTGGCAAAAAAATGGGTTTTTTTACCTGTGCAGGCTTGAACTTGCAACAATTTCCATTTCATGGGATTCAGCACAGGATTTAGTGAGTGGCGTTTCCTTTGTTTCCTCAGGTGACGGCAAAATGTCAACGGGCTCCTCCGTCATTCACAATTCACATTTCCTGGGAACTGTGTGATCTTTATTCACAGCTCACACACTGCGTGAGCAACTTTTGTGGATCTGCATGGTTTTGACTCAAAGCACAAACATTTCCCACGGATTAATGAGCCAGAAGAAGCTGTGAGAGTCTGCTTGGGTTTTCGTCAAAGTGGCGCATCTGTGGAGGGGGGCACATCCATGAAAAGTTGATGTGGAGCATTTGTTCGAGGCTGCACATGTGATGTGCTCAAAGAATGGTGCACCTGTGCACCTGTGCACCCTGTGCAAGATGTGGTGCACAGGGCAAGGCACATCTGGCATTTGTTGCGCGGGGGGGGAAGACCAAAAGTCATGTCGAGGCTCAACTGCACTCTTTTTCGAGCAGCGAATGAGCAGTTCATGCAGGTGCTTGTTCCATGTCTCCACTGAAGAAAAGGATGTGGCCAATGACACTGCATTATATACAACAGACAAGAAACAAACCACCTTTTAAGCTTTGCATTTGTGTCGGACTGAAATTTTCCTACTCAATACACAAGCATCTGCGTGCAGTGGCACTTTCACTTCACACAATTTGCAAAAGTTTCCACTGTGCCTGGAAAAGAATCACTGTTCTGGACAGCAGTTCTGTGAGTGCAGCTTCCCTGAGCCATGACCCTTTTTGAGTGAAATAAGCAGAGATGGAGAAAGAATGGCATTTCACACAAAGATGAAGTCCAGGATGCGCAAAAGATAATTTTTTGGATGTGAGACAAAAATTCTGACTCTGCAGCAATGGATTTGCTTTGTCGTTCAAAAGGTGACTTGAAAAAGTAAAACTTTCATGAACCAACCAAACAGAACCGCACGGAGCAAATGTCAAAAGCGAAAGAGACAATTTCATTTTGCGACCCTGATCTTTTCTTTGATTTGCAATGATGTGGAAATCCGTGGCGGAAGCGACCCTTGTTATTCTCCAAAAAGATTGTTCTGTTCACTCTAGATGTGGTTGAACAGACGTCTGTGGCCATGGCAGCAAGGGAGTTTTTCTCCTGACCTGTTGCACAGAGGGCCTCGTTCATCCCCACAACAATTAAGAACACTTTTCTTTGCATGGAAGGCAAGTTGGATTGGAGCAAGGAATTTGCAGGATGCGTCATCTTTTGACTGTGCCTCTTTCATGGTTGGGTATTTTCCCAAATTTTTCCCTTGAGTTTAGCTGCCTCGTGTATTATTATGGTTGGGCATTTTCTGACTCTTTGTTGCAGTGAGCATTCCAGGAAAAATGACCAAAAATGTTTTGAACAAATCTCTCCTGCAGTATATATCCTGCAGATTTTTTGCAGGATATGCCCACAGGGCATCCACACATTTGTGTGGCTTCCAGTTGCTCTATGTAACGTTCATTCTGAACTGCGGCCAGTGGGGTGAACCGAGATCGTTTTCATGTTTGCAGCAGAAGTCACCATGCAGAAGGAGCGCTGGATATTTTTATGAGGATGCAACCATAAAAGCTGAAAAAGTCTCCCAGAAAACATTTTTGTTCTTCCTGAAAGTTGAAAAAGTGTTCCAGAAATTATTCTTCCTGCTTCCGTGATTCCTGTTGCGCCCATCAAGTCCAGCATTAACCCAGTCTTCTCCCAGGACTCTGCGACCGTCAATTTTCAGGCGAGTTGCAAAACTAATGACTTTGATATCGGACAAAGTTGCACGTTTTTTTTTTATGAAAGGCGAAACGCCACAAATTTCAAGGTGGCCAAAACACAGTGCATTTTTGAGGCCGTAAAACCATGTACATCTTGTCGGATTAATCTGGCATCGCCAGTCGTTTTACATACAGGGCACGTGCATTGATGAGACAGCGCAAGTGAATCCAGAGTGATTCTGGGATCTTCTGTTCACCACGATTGCGCATGCATCCACAATGTTTTCTACGCGTTCATAATTTTTGAAAGTCATGTAGGTCAGCAAACACAAGTGTTTCAAACTTTTCCTTGGAAAAAGGAAAGCCAGTGAGTTTTTTTCGTCAGAAGTACAATGCATGACTTCAGGCAGAAAACGAAGCACTAGACCGACATTTGTGTTAGCTTTTGTGTTGGCCTTCTGTATATATCTCCAAACAGTTTTATGCTTTGCTCCTGAAGTGAGACTAACCTAAGACCTCCCTCAAGTTTCAGTTTCTTCACGACCACATGTGTCTTTCAGCCAAAAAGATGCTGTTGCCCAGAAATCATGGTGTGACCTCTCATTCTTGACGTCTACGTCTCAGTGGTCGGAAGCTGCAGCACTGCAGGGCCGGCACTCTCTGACAACAGTCGCGTATCTCTGCGAAGGCAAATTAACAACATAGTCACCAGCTGACTGACTGCCTTCAATTTTGTTACGAAATCTCAACCAAGGCGAGACTGAAAACAATTCAACGACGCTTGATTGTCAAGTTTGGTTAAGAACAAACGCGTCCCGTGGGGATACGATGGAAGTGTCCTCGCGGCCTCGTGGATTCGCCTCCGGGCCAAAGACCAGGCGCTCCCGTCTCCACAGCTCCGCAGCTTCACTTGATTCTTGTCATCATCAGCGCCAAAAGGGCTACTTGGCTTTGATTTTTGCTTGGTTTCTGGAAACATTTGTTGAAAAGGAGAAACACGTCACAGAGAAACAAGCTTTATTTTGATGCAATTTAATGCGCAAAATTTCAAGAGGAAAATACATTTCATCAAAACAAAATTTATTTCAACAAATTTGCAAAGCAACAATATGAAGGCCTTTTCACACCTATGTTTGCTGCGTTGAAGCAATGTGTTGCGAAAGTGACCGAAAAAATTCGAATGGGTGTGTTCACACTGGAAACGCAACAGGCAGGATTTTTGGAAACACCTCGCTGACATTGTTTTTCCTGTTTGATGCGCGTTGCGTTGGTTGCAGGAAATTCTGGTGTGAAAGTGCCTTCAGGAAACACCGCATCTCAGGAAATATTCGGCAGGGAAAGGGGTTCAGATGTTGCTTGGCGTTTCAAGCAGCGGTGTCGTGTTATTAGCCATTATTTCACTTCATTAGGCAAGTCCAGTGGGAGGTCAATCTATAGTCATTGGTGGTCAGCACGTCCACCCCTGGCCCATAAAGCTTGATGTGGCTTAGTCAGATGCGGCCTTTGAAGCGGCGGTGCTTAGGCGGATGGCGCGCGCGACCTTTGCTTTCTAATCCGTGCAGTCGGCTGTGCCGGGGCCGCGCGCCGGGGTCCCTCCGGGGGCCGCGCTAACTGAAGCCGCTGTCCGCCATCAAACGCGCACCTCCACCCGACCCCGCCCCGCCCCACCCCACCCCACCGCAAAGCAGCATTCTTGACTTGACCTGCACCCGACTTCTTGCATCCACAGCAGATGACAAATGCTGTCCATAAAACGCTTTAATCCGATTTACATCAAAGTCCTGTGTGCGCCATCTCCGCTAAAACAGCTTCGAGTTTGACTTTAAATTCCTTCTGCGTGTCCTTCTCAATTAGCTACAAATTCCGCACATCTGCTCAAAACTTGTCACATCTCACTGTATCCCTTCCAGAAATGTAAATCCGAACGTGGAGGTGTATAGCTGCCCAATTTTACTAATTCCAAAGGCAAAAGATCTCTTCATTGAAATTCATCAGCTGAAAAGTCGCAAAAAGGTGCCGGAGCAGCGGGATTTTTCTCTCATCGGATTCGGCAGCGATCTCGCTGTTCGTCCAACGCAAAATGAGCCGCGGCACTTTATGAATCTGCGATAAATCTCGGCCTGTGAATTTGTCTTAAATATTTGAAAAAGGCGAAATCAATGCTAACGTTACATTCGTATGCTAATCGCAATAATGTACTTTCAAATAATTAATCAGATGTTTTTTATTCCACGTCTAGTTTTGCTCGGGAGGCGCACAAAAACATGTAACGCGTCGCGGGTGAGACGGCTAACAAGAAGACATATTTTATAAATGAGTTCTAGGTTATTGAAAAGAAGGGTCCCTGCGTAGATTGCTTAATATCAAGGTGATTATTCTCAATAATGAAACTCAGTACAAAAGCCCAGTTGCAATTAGAGAGGCGTTTAGAGTAAATATTTTATTTGATTTCCCCTTAGATCATAAGGCAAACGGCTAGCAATTTGTTGCCATATGAAGATTTTATAATGTAGTCCTTTGGAAGGCAGAGAGTGCGCGCGTAACAAATGTTTAAAGTTTCATTGGGAGGAGAGTAGCACAGACTTCGTCAGGGAGGCATCCGATTCAGTCACCGATTGCAGCCGCTGCAAACATGAGCTGGATGTTAACTTTTGGGAACAGAGGTAAGCCAGCTGCTTTTGTCTGTTTCTTTGCACATTTTGAAATTCATTTTACTTTTTTTCTTCACGGACTGAAAGTTAAAATGTTTCTTTTTATTTCATTCGTTGTGAGTTTTTTCGTCATCTGTGCAGGAGAAAAAAACGTCATTTGCTCCACATCAATGAATCTCAAAGTTTGGAAAAGCTTTTTGAGAAGCAGGGAAAAAGTGGCGTGCACGTCAGAAGCCAATAAAACCAACTTCATTTGGTTTGGATAATGAAGCCAGATAGTCACCGTTATTAATTTGTCGAGGACATACACATTTCTCTATCAAGTGAACAAAGCCTGGCTTCTCTGCACCGCTGATTTTCCGGTAGTTTTATGATGATTTGTTTGTGGAGATATAGAAACTTGCCATGGTTCAGTGGCTAATTGCATGAAAAAACACCCAGAAAGGATGATCAAATTAATTCTCTCCAGGGATCTCTAATCGGCAATAGACTTTTTAGCATCCGGTACTTTGTTAAGTGTGTTACCTGGACATACAAGCAATTGTCCATTGATTTATTCCGGATCCACTCCGGGACGGGAACAATCCATTGTGTTCGCATCTCGACGTGGGGGCTGGTTGTCTGTGAACTTTTTAATGAATTATCTGCTAATGCCATTTTCGTGCAATAAAGAAACGCGTTTTCAATGGCCGACAAACAAGCGCTGCAATATGTCAGGATCGATCGTCTTTTTTCCTGTTCATAGAAATTATCAGTGCAGAGGACATAGATTGTTAGGAAAAAAGCATCAGAAGGCATTAGATGGCTTGATATCGGTGACAATTGACAAAGTAAGTTCATTACCTATTCAAGCAGTATGCCATTGGACGTGCACAGGAATGCCTCGCACAAAGAAACTACCAAGTCAATATGGGTCCCTTGGGTCTTACCTTGGCGCCCACTTTGAAGCTGCAGTTTTCAAAAAGCCTATCTTGTAGGAGAAGCTTCCAGAATGAGCCTTTACACCAGCGTAGGCTTATAATTTATTTGTGTATACTAAAACTTGTGATCAATACCATCATAAGTCTTGTTCTTTTTATGTTTTCCTGCCAATACTAGTTTGTCATGCATGAACAGTGCGCAACTTTTAGTCGTTTTCGTCGTTGGTAAAAAACAAAAATGCATCTGATAAGTCCTTGTAGGAAGTGTCTCATCCATCAATCAAAGTCCTTGGTGAATCTTCTCGCATATCCTGACTTAAAACACACCTCCAAGGATACGCATCCCTCGCCTCTCTCTTCCCCCTAAAAGCCAAATTAAACTTTTACAAGTCTCGGTGTTTGTGCCCTGGAGTACAGATAGCTAAGGGACAGACGTATTGAAGAAGTGAGTGAGTTGGTGGTAGCGCCTGAAGGTTTTCACTCAGCACTTTCCTGCAAAAACCGAAAATAGATCGTCATTGCACTCCTTCAGTTTTTGCTAAGTTTGGCGAACTTCTTGTCTGCACTTAAGAGAGCAACTTCCCCTCAAAAAGTAAAGGGTGCTCCACAAAAGAGACACAAATTCCAATTGTTCCAAATCAATAACAAGTTTTCAGAGAACGGACAATTTGCAAGTGCGAAAGAATTTTTTTTTAAAATATGGATGGGCGAAAACGCAGTGAACACTGGTGCAACGCGAATGCTTGTGAGGAACATTTTCCACAAAGGCACTGTTCATGGCCAACATGTACAGAATCCGGTTTCTGCTTCCGTTTCCATGTTTGTTTCCTTGTGTTCCTTTATGATGAATAAGAAATGGCCTGACATGGGCTGAAGAACAGTTTTTCAGGTATAATTTATCAAAGATGTCTGATGCATGCATGGAAGATATCAGCTGGGCACTTGCATACAGCGAGCCTCCGTGTTCTGGTCGGGGCTGGCTTTGCGCGTATCGGTTGGACGGCTTCCTTTCCACATGCAGGCGACGAAAACCTAACTTGAGCATTTCGGATCAAACTTGCTTTTTTACCACACAAAATCAAGTTGAGAAAAAACAAAACAAAAACAAGAAAAAAAAGAAAATCAGAACTTTACGTTGTGAGGAAGTTGCGTGATTTGGTCTTCACGCGCATCTGCGGCCTTTTCGCGCACAAGTGGCAAAAATCCCAAGCTGTCCGCGCGTCGTCTCAGATTCAGTCGCGCATTTTACGCTGGTGGCTGGAAGGGCACAATTCACCTTCTTCAACTCCTGATCTCAAACTCTTTTAATTATTCACGGGATGACAGAGTTACGCAAACATCTGATAAAGAAAACAGGAAGAAAGTTGTGTATGAAAAGCTATTACTTTTCATTAGAAACTTTCTTAAGACGTTCTCCCCGGTTATGCGCAAATAATAGATGCGTTGTGGACCAAGTGTCTGAAATAAAGCTGGACCTCGGGTTTACAAAGTTGTAGCCCGGTGGAAAGGCCGTCTATTAATTGTCCATTATTCCATTATGAAGACAAAATTAATGTAGCGATGTTGGGGCAAAAGATACATTTTATGGAGTAATGCGATGAGATCTAATTCAGCAAATCACCTCAGCTTCTGAAGAAATTAATAAAAATAAAGCGTGGCATCAGGGTCCCAAATTGTCACTTTGGGTAGCAATAATCCAGCTAGTTGAGTGAAGATGGTCATAAAGGCCTAGGGGACCCCTGTGGTCCCAGCACTTTGTCATTCTGCCCAATTGAACTGAATCTTCATTGTCTGCAATCAAACTGGATGTGGAATTATAGGACAACAGATGAGGCTCTTTCCTGCAGTTTCCTGAATCCAAGCACTCAGTGAAGGATGTAAAACGCGGATCTGCGCAAATAAGGTTGAGAGGTCAGTGTATAAACATCCCCAGTTTTGGACACAATATGTGTTTTCGTCGATGTTCACAAATGATGAACGACCTGGTCATATTTGCGCGGCATAATTTGCCAAAGGCGCCAGGTATTAATCTTTCATAGAAAAGAGTTGGTGTGGCGCAAAGAGGTAATTGTGAGATAAATGAGCTTACACCTGCAATAGACGGCCATGATTACCACTTCTATCAACTCAAACAGATATCACCACCTCCAGGATAAGCTTTTTACCCTTTTTGGGCAAGAGTCAATTGGAAGAGCAAAAATACAAAGGGCTTTGGGTCTTCTTCTGGGAATCACACAATTTGTGTCTATGTCACTGGTACAGAAACGCAGAATCCATTCTGGCTCTTTCTTTTGCTTCCTCAAATCCTCCGGTGCAGTGTTTTCGATTGACCTCCCCTGCTCATTGACGCCTACAGTGTGTTGTTTCCAAAATCAGAAGCAACAAGTCTCACAAGGCATGCAGCCTCCATGTTGGTGGCCAGAATACAGGTGGGTCCCCGTTAATTCGAATGGATAATCCTAAAACTGGAAATCAAAGTCCTGTGGAAATCATATGCAGATCACTCATGTGTTATATATTCTGCACACTTAAATTGAATTTGCCTACATTGAAGTGCTTTCACTTGGTGTTGTTTGTTGGTTTTGTTTTTTTTTTTTTTGTTTTGTTTTTTGTTCGGATCAACTGGGACCCACCTGTAGGCCATCTCTGATTTGGCTGGCGTCTTCTCAGTTTGATTGGCGCCTGAGCAAACAGAAAATGAATCAGTGTTTTGTTTTTTTGGTCAAAACGCATCAGTCTTGAGTCCTCGCCAAGTTACCTTTCTCCCCCCAGTCGAAAACAAACTTAGAAGGTTAACTTTGTGAATGCTGGAACCTGTGAGAGCCAATCCTGCCCCCAAGACAATTGGAGTTGTTGTGTTTTGACTGAGAAGCTGCAAGCCAAGAACGTTCAAACAAAAAAAGAAACTAGGTCTATCATTTGACACCACTAAGTTGTTTTTTTTTTGAACGGGGGCAGATTTGGTTATGGTGAATGTAGGGAACTTGGCAAAATAGGTGTGCAAATGATGCATTTGGGTTTCAGGTTTGGACGTTTCATGCAAGTCTGTTCCCTTCTTGGTGTTTGTTCATCGCCCGACACCTGGAACCTCAGTTGAAAAGTAAGAAATGCAGAAAAGAAAGCCGATGAATCACTGAAAGCTTTGGCAAACAAATCTCCTGTCGTTGTAATTGCGTCGCGCGTAACGCACACGAAATTAGGTGGGCGTTTGCACTCTGCCGTGCTTCTTTCTTATGCTCTACGCACAGCAGTGTTGACAAGACATTCATGCAAACACACAATTCAACTCTGAAAAAGAAGCCTAACCAAATCAAAGGAAAGCTTTTGTTTCTCCCAATCTTTTGTCATTTGTATCTATCGACCGGAAAAGCTCATCACTAAGCACAAGTCGTGCCAAAGTCATTGGTGGGTAGCAAAAGTCCCCAACAGTCTTAAAATATTTATTGCCTACCAGTCAATTGATCCGCGCACGAACATAATGAAACAGTGAGTACAATACTTAATGGTTCAATCGATGCTCAACTTTGCTTTAACAGTGATAAATGGCAAACGCGGTTTAATTATTTATCTTCTGAGAAAATTAGGTCCAAGTACATAAACACACTTTATAGTTTGGTGAATTATTTAGCTGACCACTTGAGGCTGCTGTGAACAGCAACTGTTGAAGATTCCCCCATAGATAGTTCCGTCTTAACGTGTGACATTTCGGTGAAGTCACAAAGCCCAAAAGCCCTGGGTGATGTGTTTTGTTTTGAAAAATACCAGAAGTGAAGAAACATACAGGTTACATGTATGCTTTGTCCATTGCTGTTCAGGAAGAATGGATTTCAGAATGTTTACACTTCAGATCAGTCCGAACATCCATTTTGGATGCAATCTTCAAGATGTAGAAAAAAGTGCACCCCGAAGAAAATGCTGTTTACGAAAAAACCCCACTTTTTCTCTGATGAAGGGGCGTGATGTGTCAAAGAAACGGAAACAAGAAGCCACACCAAAGGTGTGGATGCCCTGCAGGCTCATCCGGCAAATCTGCAGAATGCAGTGGGATACTTTACAGACCATGGAAAGTCAATTTTTTGGCAGGGGGTGTCTCATGGCTTCCAGTTTGGGTGTGGACACCCATAGGATACTGCAGGATGGAGCAAGCAGCTGCAACTGTAGGCCTGAGCAGAAAAAAGCAATATTTCCCACTACAAAAGAGCTATGGTCAGGAACTGAAGAAACAAATCCGTATATACACTTCAAGTCACAGTCAGAAAGAGTTACGCTTTCCGTATGTTCCCCATGCCGTTCTTGCAAGGTGGGAAAAAGTTTTGTGAGAATTCGCGAAGAGCTCCACAAGTGAAGATTTCTGAGCTTTAGACAGTATTTTGGCGATCTCCTTCTAAGGCCACCGTAAATGTGTGGCCACAAATGTGGTTTGTTGAAAGCAGCCAACAGACACAACTTCGACAACTTTTTTCCAAATTCAAGAAACTGAATGAAAGACAAAAAGACCTCATTTGGAGAAGATCGAACATCACAAGGCACTGGGCTGAATTAATCCTTGGCCAGACTTTGATTGTGTTTTATTTTGCCGCGGACAGAAAACTAATGGAAGTCTTAATGAATGATATCTTTTTGACAGAGTTATTTTGAAGGCAGTGAAATGGAATTATACAAATTGCGCCCTGGATGTCACTGGATTTCCATGTTAATGCGGCGCAGGCGATTGCAGGGTATTCCCAAGACGTCCCGCCCGTCAGCACCTACAACGCTTAATATCTGCATCGAGATTTATGATCGCTTTCACATGTGTAATTTAGCTGCAAAATAGTCACTCCTACAAACAGATAAGCACTGTGTTAAGAAAGATGATTGTCGCAGAAGTTTGAAGTGTCTCTCTCTCTCTCTCTCTCTCTCTCTCTCTAAATGGTGCCAAGGAGAAGAAAGGAAACAGGCTTTGGAAGTGGGCAAATTCGGTCGTTTTCAGCTGAATGCCAGATTCCGTAGATTCCAAAACCCAGTACTGGAGACACAACGATTTTTGCTGGAAAAGAGCAGCACGATATCTCAAAATTGGCGTTTAGGCTTCAGGATTTGACCAGAAAATTTTGCTTGAAGACAATTGTGGCCTTGGGCCCAGCCTTTTCCACATTCTTGTGCCAAAAGAACAACGTTTGTCCTGATAGTTAATGCACGGAAACAGGTTCCTAGTTGCTGAGGACATTTTCCCAACTTTTTCCAGGAACAGATAACTGCTCTGCCTACTGCAAGAATTTTATTTCAAAGACCACGTAGGTAGATCTTCGCTACTTGTCTGCACATACGTCATTATACAGGTACCTCCCGCTTAATGCGAACGTGGAAAAATCCGAATTCCGAGATATTTCGAAGTCCAACGGAAATCACACTCCTATCTCTCATGTGTTAATCTGCCAGCTTAATTCAACATTCATTTAAGAATTTACTTGGTATTACTTTTTCTAATTGAGCGGGATTCACTTGTAATTCTTCGTAGAAGATATTCGTTGCGAGAAAAGGCATAAATCTCGTCTGTGTGTCAAATTATCTCCTGCAAGGAGGATGTTGTCCCTGGTCCATTGATGAAGAAAGTTTGGCCACGGCAAACCAAAAAGGGAAGTTGGTGTCGTTTTGATGGTTGATCTTCATTCAGTTTCGGATCTGTTGTTTCTTCTCCCACAAATGTGAAGATTCCTTTCTTGAACAACATGCAGTTCCCTTGCATCAGACTAACCACACTTGCACCAGGAAAGTAAATCTTGAACTTCGTCACATCGAATCAGGGCAACTGAAAATGCAGACATTGTTAAAAAGCCATCAACCTGATCAGCCTGATTATTCTGGGCTTGAATCAGCTTACGACGGCGGAAGACAACAATTTGTTTCAAATTCAATCTTTTTGTGTTTTTGTAAAAAAATCAATTGGTTAAATCATTGCACTGATTCTTGATGGATATTGTGCAATTTTCATCGCATTAACTGGTTTCGCCCGAAGCAAATTGACTTGAGGAGAAACTTTTCCTGATAAAGAAAGCACCCTTCCAGAAAATGACAATACAATGGCATGAATATTGCATAATTCTTGTTGCACTTTAATCCAGAAGGGTTGTTTTTTTTTGGTCGAATACCACATGAAACCTAATCCATCACAATTAGTGCAAATATCTCTTGTTCAGTTCATAGTCTGAGATCCAGACAGCGGGGTTGTTCTTTGTTTCTTGTAGACTTGCTATTTTCACGACGGAAGGGCACTTGTCATCAAGTGCAATGAAATTTGTCTGCAAACTGAGAGACTTCCATCTCAGTTACCCTGTATGAAGACTCCCTCATTTGCAATAAGATAATTTGGAAAAAATACATTTACATGTGTGAGTTTAAACTGGAATGGAAAAATTCTTTCAAAAATGCATCTCTTGATTCTGACGCAAATGGAAGAAAAGATCATTTGGCCTGGTGTCCACCAGTCACAGGGACCACGATGACAACACTTGGACAAAGGTCTTCAGAACGACATTGGGAGAGATACAGAACACAAAGCAAAAGAAGAATCATGGCTTGCTGTGACCTCGCGCTCAGTCCTTTCCACTTTCTCGTTTTCCAAAATGAGACCATTTCCCAGTTCTGAGGAGAATACATAACATATTGCATGAACAATTGACTAACTGACAATTAACCTTACAGATCTATTGAAATAAAAAAAAAACTCGACGTCATTTCAGATTGAGTGCCACACACAAGGAATTGCGCCCGGGGGTGATCGGAATACCTGGAACAGAAGGCAAGTCCGCACACCTGAATAGGCCGATGCTTGATGGACCCCAAGGTCCAGGTTCTGCATCGTTACTCTCCAATGATCACTCACCCACTAATGCGTTACCTGCAATATGATTAATCTGACTGCTGTCTAATATTTGTAAAAAAGGAAGCACTCATTTAGTAGCAGGAACTACTGTTATCTTTTCACGAGTGCGGTTGATTGCCAAGCTCTTGGATTCTATTATCCTGACAGAAATTCGATAAAGAGTGGGAGATCCAGTTGTGTTGGACAAGCGGATTCATAGCGAACACACAGGGCGCAAAGGCGGCGATGAAAGCAAACTTGTCTGGGTTTGAAAACGCTCATTCCAGGCAACCTCAAGTTTCTCTGATTGCCATTGCCAGCAGGACATTTTACAGCTGGGAACTACCGGGAGGCATTTTCTTATGCCCATGTCCCTTTTGTGGTTGGATGTTTTCCTGATTTCTTTCTGCGTATTTGTAGCTGCTTGGTGGCCTCAGGTGATGATGTATAGTTGGGTATTTTCTGGCTCTTTGGTGTAACTACAGCATAATTTTTGGGACACGCAATTTGTTTCAGACAATATCCCACAGAATTCAGCCCACAGGGCATCTTGGCCCTGACGAGCGTCAGAGCAAACGCTCACAGAAATATTTCTCTCATGCAGACACATGCAGAACCAAAGTGAGATCAGGAAAAAAGCGTTTTCAATTCCCCACATTTCTCAGCTGATTTGCTCAAGAAACGAAGCAAGCTTCCTCACAAAACACATTTTGTAGAAACAACAAAGGACAGTGGTGTGTGACATGATATTTGATTTGTTCAGACAGACTCAGCGCTGGGAGTAACCGTGGGTGTTGGGGAGTTGGAGAGGATAAAGTCTTGAAGTCAAGATCCATTCTGTCTCAGTTGTTTTCTGAGTCTTTGCTTGCAGGCAACATTCTTGTGCCACCTGGGTTCTCTTGGCCATGGAACTTTTTCCGCTTCTGTTTCATCGCGTCACTTCCAGGGCCACAGTTATGTCTTTTTGTGGAGAAAAAAAGCTAGTTTTGCTTCATCTTGTCCAAGAAAACAATTGAAGGTTGAAGTTGATGGAAAAATAGCTGTTCGTGGTCGGTCCACAAACAGAGTTGTGCAGAACTGACTTGGCATGCTTGAGTTCCCAGCAAGTAGATTCAGCCATTGCCTGTGCACTTCAAAGTTGGGATGAGACTGTCCCGTGCACAGATATATAGACCTGAAGGTTTGATGTGAAAAGTGATGGAAACAGTAGCCATTAAAGTCTTTCTCTTGCCCACAAACACACAAATAAAGCATCTGTTCGAGCTAAAACATAATTGCCATATCTGCCGTATCGGAACCCTGTCATCCATCTTTTTGTTAAGTTCCTATTGTTTCCAACACTGCACGCACAATGGGGGGCTTTGATCAGCAAGGTGAATATCCAGAAACAAGTAATTGATACGATTTGAGAGATGATACATCGAGTAGCAAGTGGGGTAGCAGGTTTCGTTCTGGCTTTTTCGAGATAAGCATCAAAAAGACAATAAAGAGACCATATTGAAGCTCTTCACGCCCCGGTGACCAAACAGCCTTTGTTGGTTTCACAAACAGAAGGTAAATTACGGAATGATCTGTTATTTGCCACAAAAAGTTATTGCAGTTGAGACGGTTGTCCAAAATAATCGATGGAAGCTCATCAGAGCTACTTTTTTCCCAGATAAAAAACAAGTACACGCTTGGATGGACGTTACAGTGGGACAAACAATGCCAAATGGGCTGCGGTATTAAGTTCTCGGGAAACTCAGATCCTTTCAGCAGTTTTCTGTGTTTCAAAGGGTAAATGTCACCTCGGCATCGGATCTACCTTGGTAATTATTCCCCTGTGGGATATTCATATGCAGACCGCAGATAGCAATGGGAAAGTTTATATTTGAGACTGGTTAGTTACAAATGTCAGATAGGACAGTTTTCTTTGTCTGGGGTTATCACGCGTGTCTTGTTGCCCATCTCCAAAACAAAAAAGAGAGTGACGAATTTGTGCGAAGTCAGTGTTGGAAATGCCTCTGATCACCTGCTGAATGGCAACCTTGAATAAAACTCAGATCTTTGAATGTCACCTGAATGTACATCCAAAGTGACTGCACAAAGAGTGGATTAATTGCCTGTCACTTCACTTTTTGTGACGTCAACAACAAACAAGCTATTCATCATAATTTTCTGGAATGACAGTTTGGAAAGACATTGCCTTCGCTGAGAGGTTTAACCTGATCATCAGCTGATTAACAGAAGTCCAAAGACCAAGAAGTGATGCCATCCTCCCAACAGAAACACAAGCAGCTAATTACCGCACCTGTACTTCTTGTTTGAGTCCTGCTTTTAGTTCAGGTTTTAACTCTTGAATGGGCTTTCAAAGTGTGTTGACTTGAGAAGGCGCTCCCCCCCTAAAGGCAAGGTCTGAGGTACGGAATAAAAGCTGCTGTGCCAGAATGATCCGTGGTGTGATCAAGTCTCACTCAATGTCGTGGGGGTGGCGTTGCAGATTGAACCCCTCACCTGAAACCCCTGGGGTTCTGTGGCCAACGTTGTTTTTCAACCCAGAGGCTCGCAGGATGTGTTACAGAATGACAGCCGTCCAATGATCGTCCTATCTGGCCATGGGCAAGACGCCGCATGCAACCTTCGGGGGCGTCCTGCATCCATGTTCTGCTCGCATCGCTACAACGGGTCTTCTGTCCAAAAGTCACCACTTACACCCAAAAGAATCCTCTTCAGTCTGCTATCCCACCCTCGGGAGTTACATTTTGGTCTCTTTTACGATCCTTCCAGTCTTCAATTTTGGCAAAGTAGACACGACACTGCCATACAAAAATGTCTACAACCTCCATCAGAGCAACAAAGCTGCCAGACACTGAAAAGAACAAGGAATGCACTTTGCCAAAATCTGGTTCTTTTTTCGTCTTTTTACCTTCTTGTTCAGA
>JAAUYG010148157.1_pt1 | contig 17212 bp, 18 predicted proteins | sample 7278091 | NCBI WGS metagenome assembly JAAUYG01 (sample SAMN14350201, study PRJNA611818) | marine sediment metagenome | isolation source: surface marine sediment (0.6m) | place: French Polynesia: Moorea | collected 2018-08
ATTGAAGCATCAAATCTAGATCTATTCTACATGAAGGGCAAGGAATTTGAGCCATACAGTGTACAGCTGCAAGATCTGGAGTTGGGTGAGAAACAGTCAAAAAAGCCAGATTTCAGTGTGAAGCAGGGTTGCTCTAGATCTAAAAATGGTGGATTTTGAGTCGAAAAAGCCAGATTTCCATGAGAAGCAACCAAAAAGAGGGTAGAAAGTCTACAGGATAACTGAGTGGACAAGCAATGCCCCCCCTGTGTGTGTCTCACATGAACTGCAGGAACAAGAGTATTGATAACATGTTTGACATGCATAGTTTGACAGTTGACAGCTGTCAAAAACAGCTACCCAAAACTTTTCTTGCAGAGGGGGCAATCAAATTTCTACATTATGGTGATGGAATAAGCTACCAAAACTTTTCTTTGCATAAAATGTGAATTAATTTTGTCACTTTTATCTTCAATTTACACAATTATAGACATTGAGTGAGAACTTTCCCACTTTCCAAGTGTGCAAGCATTAATGTAAATCTAGATCTATCTCCCCAAAACTTTATTATGTTGGATGTCTGAATTCTTCAAGCTACCCAAAACTTTAACAGCTTGTTCAAACATGAAACTGTTGTCAACAACTGAACAATAGAAAAACCATGCTTCACATCAATTATACCTGCTGGTTTTTTCACTAAGGGGTGTAACTTGTCAACTAGTTTTTGAACTGTCTCTGGCAGCATCCTCATATTCAGCTGCCATTGATCGGCATATTGTTCAGCCATGATTTCTTCAGAAAAATTGGCAATCTTAACTTTATCATCATGCAGACTGAAAAAAGGAATACAAGGACTAGAAATTTGTAGCCAAACACATCAAAACACTTCATAAAACACAAACAATTTCAGAGATGCAGAAAAATCCAACATGGCAGCCATCAAAATTTCAGAACAACAACTTCAAACTGTGGAAAACCAGTGTTTTTCCCTAACCTCAGACCAGCAATTGATTCCATTTGTAGCAGACAATAATGTGCAAGCTTTATCTCCTTGGAATCATCTTCTAGCTCCATTAAAATTGGCAAAATATGACTTACTTTCTTCACCGAAAGTACCAGGTTTTGAGTCTACCATTTTGAATCCAGGCACCTGGCAGCAAGCTGGTTCTGTTCCATTTTCAGACAAGGCAACCGTAGAGAAAAATCTTGCGACGCAAGGGAAGACAAGAAATTCTTGCGTAAATCGAACGGCCCCTAACTCTGTCTTTCTTGTTCAATTTCAAGAATATCTGAGACCAAAAATTTTCATAGCTGAGAAGAAAGAGAACAAAAAATGTATTCGCATGTACCTTCGAAAGTCACAATTTTGTCTTTTTGTACTATACTATGGCATATTTCTTCGTTACAAAAACATTAAAATTGCCTAAACAAAAAATATTTTTGATTATGTAGAACGAAATTTAGCGATTCCAAAGTAAAACTTTACACTGCCATATTTGCTTGAAGCATCGAAATTTTTTTTTGGAAAACTTTGTGGATTTTCACCAATTTAAAGGCAATCAACTAGCAAAAAACTAAAAGAAACATTGGACGTGTGTACTGTAGACTGTTTTATGACAGTGACAAGACTAATTTCGTCTGGTAAGAGGAACACCGGTGCAGTTATGGCCACAATTTCGCCCATTATCGCCCAGGGAAATTTGAGCCAAAGAGAAAGCGAGAAACTGGACTTCCACAAACAATGCCAGCACTGGCATATGCGCTGAGGGTCGAGGGAATATCTCTCTAGATCAACCTAGACGAATATTTATCGGCTGATTTTTAGCACAAAATTTCTATCATCAAATCTTGCAGGGGTTGAAAAATGGTTCTGACAGACTGAAAGCCAAGCTACACTTGTGTGAAATGCGAATTTGTGGAGGTGATGTGCTCTTTCCTTTTCCAGCTTTTTGCGCCTGAAGTCAGAACACAAAGGTTTGCCGGAAATGGCCACCGGAGGAAAAAGTTATTGGCCACCGCTAAATCATCAGAAATACGCGACGGCTGGGCACTCCAGTGTTGCCACCACCAGAGGTACTGGTCTCGACATTTGGTATGCATGTACAGATTTGTGTTGCTAATGCAGTATTCAAGTTCCTTGTTTGTCTTTGCAGGCAACATGGGGCGACCAGTGAGAGAAAACGTAAGAATCCTTTCAGCGAAATTACATAATTTTCATCCTTTTGACCAAACACAAAAGTGCCTGTTCTCTTCCAGGAAACGCCGAACCGATCTCCAAGCCCAACCATAAGGAGAGCAACCAACATGGAGGCACCGCTCACTGGTGGCAAAAGGAAGACTCTGGGCGGCCGGGGTCGAGAGTGGGCACACCACTGTCACAAACTGCTCGAGGATATGCGCGAACTGGATGAATCAGAACCCTTCAGAAATCCTGTAGATTCGCTGAAGTTCAAGGTAGCTGCTGACTGGCAAAAGAAATCGTTCAAAATGTTCCTGAACTGAACACACTGCCTTCAAAAATGCTTTTTTGCCTTTTTTTTTTTTTTTTTTTTTTTTTTTTTTTTTTACAACTTCTTTTTGTGTTTGCAGGACTACTACAGCATTGTGGGGGATCATATGGACCTGTCCCAAGTCATGATCAAACTGCATGGTGGCAAATATGATTCTCCTGAGGAATTTTCAGCTGACATTTATTTAATTTTTGACAACTGGAAGATGTATCTGGAAACACCGCAGCCGCAGAAAAGAAATTTTCAGGTGACAATAATCCTCAGGGGTTAACTCGTTCTGCAGCTGTGTTTCGCCTTTCCTCCGTCAATTGGGTTTTCTCTTGCATTGTCTCGACTTTTCGTGTTGCTGTTGTAGCTCTTGGAAGCAGTCCAGAAAATACGTTGGTGGTTTGATTTAGAGTTCAATAAAATAGTGGAGAATTGGGGAGTGACAAACAAAGTGGCAGCAATGACAAAACGATACAAATTGAGCGATGGGAAGTAAGTCTATCTTTCTTGTTTGCACCGTGTGTGTTAAGATTGAAAGGATTTCTCTCTGAAAAGGCAGTTCACAATGCTTTGATTCGATTGTTTAGTGTCTCGATGCTTTCGTCGTCAACGTCTCCTGCGCCAATGAGAACCGCAGTTAGTGCACCAAGCAACCCACAAGTCGTGAGTTCCTGTTCACTTTTTGAACGCGCTGACGGTCTCGGCATCGCTGGTCTCTTTGATGTAGTTGCGGCTGTTTAACTTGACGCGCAACTGGTTTTAGTTTGGAGATTTACAGCGCGATAACGAAATGCGACGTTGCAAAAGTGGCACATCTTTTTTTTTTTCCTCTTCAGAATCTTACGCTGAAACGCTTTTCATTGTTTCCAACAGGACACAAACATATTGGTGTCGATCCAGAACGGAAATCTGTCGATTTTCCACCAGAACCAAAACAAAGCGTCAGTCACAGGAAACATTAGTGGTGCGAAGAAATCTGCTCTTGTGGAGCCGTCCTCGGATCAGCTGTTACCAGACAGTCCATTGTGAGTGCGCATTTGAGTTTCGACATCTATCTTCGAAAACGAGAAATTACGCCAGGCAACGTTGCCTACAACGACTTGCATTGAAATCGGTATTCTTAGCTGGTCAGTTCAAATCAGCAACCAGTATCTTGTCCCTCCATTTGTTTTGCCGCGCCGCTTCAGCAAACAGATTTAGAATTTTGTAGGCCTGGTCTTACCCCCACCTCCAGCTTGCGACAAAATAGTGTCTGATCACATGACCAGCACGGTTTGGTTGCTGATAAGCTCCCTCGTTTGCAGGTCTCCGCCGCCATCAGCTTCAGGCGCGTCCTCATCCTCCGCGCTTCCCCCGAGCGTCAGCAGTGGCGGCAGTAACGTCGCGTCATCGAGAGTCGAGCTCAAGATGGAGTCGACCAGCATCTGGTTCGGGCCGTGTCGGTCGAGACCTGTGCGCTCCGTGGTTCTGACGGAGGAAGGTTTCACTGTGCCTCTCCATGGCCAGGATGGCAAAGGTAACTCATTTTGACAAGGTGCGTCAAGTCAATTGATTTGCAACTGTTGCAGGAAAAAGTGTTGAACTAAAATCAGGATAAACTTGGGAGTTGTTCACCACATTCTGGCGAAGGCCTGCTTTTCTCGTCACAGACCTCTCCCGCGCCGAAACAATACAGCATCACTGAAACCATAACACCAAAACACTGCCGCCATAAAAGAAAGAAAAACTAGAAATGCTTGGTAGCATTGTGTCGCGCCTTGCTTCACCCAGAAAAATTTTGGGTGAAAAAAAATGTGGGGTGACAGACAACCGGACGGACAGACCAACGACATCACACAGTGACAAGTAGAGTCGCTCTTTGCGAGCAGCAAGGCGCGACTAAAAACCAGTGTCCATTGTCCAGCACACCCCTTGGAAATCCAGAACGGAAATCTGTTGCTCAGCGCGGCTTCACCGCTGACAAGCAACCTTTTCTCAATGTGTCTTTTCAGAGCACACCTTCAGAATTGACAGTTCGGAAATTGTGAGATGTTGCGGTCATCTTGGTAAAAACAAGAAGCACACGCTCTTCATTTTCATCACCCCTCCGTGTGAAAACAGACTGAAGGAAATGTCGCAGGCTGAAAACGTTTTTTCCACGAAACCGGACCGTGAACCCTGCAGCATAATCGCCATGTTCATCAAGAGCCTTGATCCAGCGAAGGTTCGTACCGAGCGATAATGACGAAGAAACAGCACGTTAACACAACTGGACATGCACTGAGGCCTGTTTGACAGCCTTTTCCTTTTCTCGGCTGAAAGTGGAGCGGGCTACTTGAGTCACCATGCCGTCGTCATAGTTATCGTAGACAGTGCCGCCCAAAAACCTGTCAACCAAATGCTACTTATGCGTTGATCATGTGATGCCGCGCAGCATCCACGCTGATTTTCGCCCTTGTTCGGAAAAATTTGAACAAGAAAAAAAAAATTGTGCAAGACGGAAGATTGGTTTGAAGTTGACCTATTTTTGTGTTTTCAGTGCGGAAAACTGGCTGGTATATTTTGGATGATGAGCAGGGTGAACATCTTCGGACATTTGTTCAGTGAAGTTGACACGACGGGTGCTCTCAAAATACTCGGCTACATCAAGCCTCAGATTGTCGATCGAGTTCAGGATCGATTTTCAGAAACAGACTCAAAGTAAAATTTCTGAAACTTCACTTTCCAAAACTCACCTCAATTTTCTGTCATTCGGAAAAAGTCCAGATCTACGAGAAAACGCTGGTCCAGAAAACACTGGTTTTCGTCCACAGAGAGAGGAAAAAGTTTGCCCTGGGAACATCATCAGTTTTGTTGCGGACAGGTCAAATCAAGTGCTTTGTTGTTTCCAGAAAAAAGTCGAGAAAAGCCTCGACGAGTAGAGAGGCCACCACACCGAGGTACGGGTCGTTGCTGCCGTTACCGGAGAGTCCGCCGCCGCCGCCAGACCGCGTCCTGGAGCCGCCGGCCAGTCCCGAGCCGAGCGAGCGCGGCAACCCGCCCCGCCTCCCACGCATCCTGTCCGCCGACACGCGCGACAGTCCGCTGTCCCCGCCGCCGCGCAGCAGCCTGTCTCCTCGACCTACAGTCGACCACCAAGCCATCAGTGATGAGTAAGTGAAAACGTTTGAAAAAAGGAAGCAACGATCTAAACGTGATCCGATTATTTGGTCCAGTTGTGCAAAACACTGCTTCACTTTTTGGGAAAGCAAAATGCGTTCAGTTTGGTTTTCTCTTGATTGCGTGCGTTGCAGTGATGACCTGACAATAATTGAAGATCCCAGTGTGATACCTAAGTCAACAGTGCCTTCCTTGCCACCACCAGTGGCCGTCACAATAGACGCAAGTATCTAGTTTGTGCCGTTGCAACCCAGCATTTTCTCACTGTATGTTGGACTTCATTGTTTCTCGTGAAGAGGAGAAATTGACTTGTTGTCGTCTGTTTTCACTTGCAGGATGATGCAGACGAGTGTATGATCGCCGAGCAGCATTTTTCCGTCAAGTGCCCAATCACCCAGCAGACCATGATCTGCCCTGTAAAGAACAGACACTGCAAACACAACTACGATCGAATAGGCGTTGAACAACTCATCACGAACAGAGGCGTCAAAGCGAGGTACTGTTCTGCAACAACACGACTATGACTTTGTTTGCCTGTCAGCTTGCACAGTGATAAAACCTCATTGGCTAGTGAGCTCCTTTGCTTTCATTCGTCGCATCGCACCTTTCAAGACGAATGCCTGCTTTCTTTTGTTGCGTCCTTCCAGAGCTCGTTTCAAGGTCTTTGTACCAAAAAGAGGAAACAAAAAACAAAAGCACAAAAAAATAACAAACAAAAGAAACAACAAAACGAACAGAAGAAACTTTCGCAATCAATAGCGATCTTGTTTTATTTTTAAGCGCGGCATGAGCGAAGCTCAATGCGAAGCGCGCTTAGAGCAATTACCATAGTGTATGTCTGTGTAAATCTGGATACAAACAGGGGGGGGGGTATTTGAATCCGACAATTTCCCAGCCTCAGTACATGGTACCCAGTTTGAATCCAAATACCCCCCCCCCCCCTCTGTTTGAGTTTGAATCCAATCCAGCTCACATATCTGCCGTTTTGAATGCCGTGGGCTTATGAAGACCTTAGTCTCTTGTTTGAACTTTCAGATGTCCCGTGCCGGGCTGTGATAACGAACTTCCTCTACACATGCTGGACATGGAACTTGACTACGAACTGAAGGCATTCATTGACTCCCGCAAGTAGTGCATGGAGCAGTGTGAACAAACCGAGGATTTCATGGAGACAGTTGTTATGTTTTTGCTTGAACAACATACGCAATGATTTTTCCGTAGTCTGCGGACGAGTATTTTCCGAGAGGACCATGTGGATGTTGCGCAAAGGAGCCTTTCAGGCCTGGTTCACACTGGAAGGGAACGCCGCAACACGTAACAAAATGGGGCCTGGTCCCATTCGTTCGCATCACTCATTGCTAAGCGTGTTGTGGGGACAGTTCTACATCAAGGAAAGTTTGCATGTTACGTGTTGCCTCGCGTGTCGCGTTGCATCCTGTGTGGACAAGGCCTCAATTGTTTTATTGTGTGGTGCCTTCTGCTTTGTTGTGTGTTCATTTTTCAGCATTATTTTCCGCAGGCAGGTGAGCAACTGTTGTGGGACTCTGTACACATCAAGAATGAACAAACGTTTCCACAAAAAGCTACAGATGTGAAAGATGCAATCGCTGCAATCAAACTTTGCGAGGGGGTTTCGAGTTTTGGAGGAAATATCTTGAGAAAGCAACTTTGAAATAGCGTTCTTCCTTCCGCTTGTTTGAAATTCGCTCACACTCATCAGTGAACGAGCTGCACACTTTTTTCTCTCTTTTTTTTGGTGATCATCGCTGTGATTTTGAAGTTAATTTGCGTTATCAGTTTTGCACACGGTGATTGCTGCAACAGCAAAACATTCTTGTTAACACAGCTTCCACTCAGAAAATACCACCAGTCTTTGTTCTGAGCGAATTATATTTCAATTTGGCAGAAAGAAAAAGTTCGGGCATGTGGGATTGAGGAAGCTTGTTGAAGGAATCCTTTGCTGTCGTGAAAAGCTTTTGTGTTGAGATAAGCGTACGAGATCAAGGCAAATCCTTTGGGTCACACGACAGTAACCAAGTTACGTCACCAACAAAAACCTTGATTTGTGAAACTTGCCAAAGCAAGCCAAATTTGAATGTGCTGAAAGAGGAATCATCACAGGTGTTTGAAAACCTTTTTTGAAAATGTCTCTTGAAATAAATTTGTGCACTGAAAATGGTCTTTTTGTGTTTTTCTCTTCGTAAAGAAGTTTACGACCATCTGTTCTTCAGGGCAGTTTCTTTGGTTCACTGGATGTGCACGCGCAGAGAGGATCACCTGTTTTATCTTCATTTCATTTCAACCGTAAATCGAACTGCAGACAAATAGGACACTGATTGCTTCGCAGGCTTTGAAAAAGGCGCAAAGTACAAATTGGAGCAGATGGTGGTTCAGGCTTGACAAGACCTGGTTTAGCCTAATAATCGCTCCCCGTCCTTACAGTGAGGAGGTGTTCAGCTGAAATGTACCGAGGACATCTCAAAATGAAAGTATTCGACATCAAGATGCTCAAAATCGATCCAGGTTTTTGGAAACTTGCGAATTTCACGAAGGCGCTGTGATTGCGCCCGTTTCTTCAGTCAGTCAAGTTTGACGTTTTGGGTGTCAATATCGACGCCAGCAATGAACCCTTGATCCACATTCGAGCAGGAATGCTGAGGTCAATACGGCGTACATTCGGTTCAGTTGCAGGTCTGTATACGCCATCGGTTAAGGTCCTGGAGGGAGGGAAGATTGGGATCATCGGATACACGCCCGTGGAGATTCCTGAGTTGGTTGTTTGTGCCAGTGCACATTCACGTGCAATGACATGCGTCACAAAGGATCACGCACGTAACGGGCCTTGTTGAGACATTGGAAAGATCATGCGAGGATTGCAAATGACTCACATTGCTTTTCCTTGGGCAGTTTTTCTTTTTTCTCATGTCAGGAATAAAAGTGTGGATCCTTTCTATCTGCTGCAACTGAACCGAACGTACGCCGCGTTGACTCAGGATTCCTGCTCGAATGTGAAGGCGGTTACTTCGTGTTGAACCAAGACTACGTCTCCAGATTATTTTAAATAAGGCCAGCAGGTCAAAGCAAACTTCACCCAAGAACCCAATTTCTAATGCATGCATTCTAGCAGCCGAAGGAAGGACAAGAAAAAACGTTTTCATTGCCACGCAGCGCCGCTGACATCCATGCACATTATCTTTGTCTGTACCACACTTCTGTCTGTGACAAAAGTATTTCTTCTCTTCGAACCTCAGAGTGGTCAGTACCTGATCGGGCGAGATTGCAGACGTTTGATCAGCGAAAGTACAACTGACACTGAAGTGTCAGGCCTTCCGTGTTGCTGACGGCAAACAGGAATGATGGTTGAAGAATGCAAAGAGAATTGTAACGTCAATAACACAAAACAAAACAGCATTACTTTTGTACAAAGAGTTGTTTCATTGCAAAATAGTACAAATTTCAGTTGTATTCAATTTTAAATAAATGTGACATCACCTCATATCAGTATAAAATACATACCAAGACCATTACAACCAGAATGTTTTGAACCATCAAAATTGTCGACCTTATTTTTTGTCGTTCACTCATCGCAGACATCAGGTTGCGTCTGATGCCACAAAAGGACCCAAGATTGTTTCGTTGTTTTTCCATTTGAGCTGTTCTGGTCAGAATTTGCACACGCGAAGTACTCCTTCAAGAAAACGCAAACTGGAAAAAAGAAACGAGACCTAAACTAAAAAGTTCATCTGAACACAACTCTACAAGAGCAGAGTTGTATAAAGCTCTGCAGTTGCGCACACATTTGACAAGCTGGTGTTGGTAACGCTGACAAATTTCCCTTTGCTTCTCCTGTGGACAAAATGAATTTTTTTTCCATTTTTAAAAAGAAAAGAAACAAAAACGCTTCAAAAGACAAAGCAGGAAAGTTTCTTCACGTGATTACTGAGCACGCAAGCTTTATAGACTATGACACACCTTCTTTGCAATTGATAAATTTTTCAGCACAAACAACAACGCGACTGACATATTTACGCAATAGAAAATAGAATCTTTTTGTTCAACACTGGAAGTTCCTGATTTTAAATGGCCAACAGACAAGTCACACAGTAAAGATAGCAATTTGAAACAGCAGAAGGCACTTGCTTGCGAGGCTTCACACCGCTCTGGTACAATATTTTCTGAAGCAAGGCTCTCCACGCACACACAGAACATGTAACCAGTACTTCATCATACACCGAATGCACACACACCTGAATTGCGGTCATTCTACCAAGGTGACGATTATGCAAGGAAAACAAAACCCAATATATTTCCAACTGCCAAGGGACTTTGCACGTCTTCCAGTCAAAGTAAAGCGACCAATGTTGCTTTAAGAACTCATCGTGCACAAGGAAGAGACATTCCCTCAGTGTTCCTAAGAGAAGGAAACTACATCGCGTCATCCATTGACAAAGCGAGCCTCTCATGCTCACAGCATCAAGAATGTCCCGAGAGCGCAAAAGCGATCCAGGCCAGGAAGTCGCTTGCAGCGGTCCCAGCAGAGCTCTGTCACTCGCACTCCTGACACAGAAAAGAAAAGAACGATCGTCCTGTGCACGACTGGAACTTGAACAATGAGGTAAAAGCGTTTTTCTTTACATGATACATGCACTAATCAAGAAGGGACTGAGTAACTTTTCAGGGAAGTTTGCATGTGCTCGTCAAGAGTCTCATCGAAACAACAATTTGCCTAGCAGTAATTTTCTAAAATCAGAAATTCGGGTGTGATTTCAAAAACAAACAAAAAAAAAATCATCGCAAGTTTCAATTTTCTTTCTCTCAAAGGAACAATTGGTGCATGATTTCAGACGAGAAACAAGTACAGCGGAGCACATCACATTGAAAGTCCTGCTTTTAAAATTACCCTTTCATAGCTGAGGCTTGGAAAACACATCAGATTGAAATGTTCACACGGAGTTTGCAAGAAAGAAACTCGAGCAATCTTCAACCGCTTTCTTCGCAAGAAGAAAAAACTGCCCATTGAACTACTGCTTAGCAAGAACCATTTTTTCAGTTTGCGCTGACTTGACAATGTCACAGTGAAGGATGAGGGAGGACAACATGTCTCAGACAGGAACCGTCACAAAATTGGCGTCTTAATACCCCCCCCCCCCCACCAAAAAATCAACCCTTTTCTAGAAGTGCTCCCTGTGAATTGATACTGCTTCGAGCACAAAGTTTTGGGGAATGAATCCTGTCGTACAAAGCCAGCTCAAGTCAAAAGAGACTGTTGACATTTTCAGGTTCGCTTCTGTAGTTATTCAGGCTGAAATAATTCTCATCTCAAAGAATGTAGTTTTCTGGATGTACAACTCGTGAACATAAAACTTCCATCGCAATTCCACTCTCATATTTTCGACACGCAAAATGACAGTTACCAAATGATGGATGATGTATTTACAGAACGAAGAAGTGGATCACACACACACCAGGGTTACGAAAAACAATGTCCCATGTTTGAACAGGGAATCAGTTATTTTCAATGACACATCGTGATATGACTCATTTTCACTGCCATGACCAACGTATCACGACAGCAAGGAGGTGGGGGTTGAGGAATCATCAGCTCAAACAGAATGGACACAAGCAAAACGAAGCTTTCAGGCAAGGAAGCATTTCTCGGACAGCTGCGCGACATGTCCAACAAAAACTTTTTACAGTTACATTGCTGGCTTTGGCTACCTGCAGGAGTACCCTTCAATAACACTTTGGCAAAGTTAAAAAGAAATGTACACACGTGGCCTTATGTACAATGCATCTGCTGACAATTTCTTGCGGTGAATGTATTTTCAGAAAATAACATCACCGTTCGTTTGGCTAACCATTCGGCTCAATCTGTGCGTTGTAATTTTCTTCTCTCCGTGGCAAGGCTTAGCAAATCCAAAATGACGATGGTGTCAGAATTTAGCTTCCAGGGCACCAATATTTTCGATCTTTCCAAGTGTAGTCAACAAATGAACAGAGAAATTAGCAGGTACGGAAAACTACACAAACACAGAAACGAAAAAGCTGGAAACATGCAAGACGCTATCAAAACCAAGTGACATGTTCTATCTCATTCCGGTGGGGAAAAAGTACAAAACGTGAAAATTAGACAAAAATGCAGCAGCTGATGTTTCGGATAAAAAGCAGGTGGGAAAATACATTGTGTGCATCGTGAAACATTCGTGATTTATCCGCAAAAACAGCAGCACCAGCGGTACATAGTTTAAAGTCAACAAAACCAAGTGGACTCGAGCTCTTGACAAAAATGTCAGTTTTGCTTGCTTCCTGCAAGCACTGTCAGCAGCAGCAATGACAGTTGTTTGTGCAGCGGAACCTTTTATGTGCGTGAATAGGTCATATTTCCAAACTAAAAACGTCGGCGCAGGTGAATTGAACTCGTTGATGTTGATGACAGGTTCCACTGGATTCAGATCGTGGGATTGTGGACTGGTTCGAGCGATCAGTCTCCGTAGCAGTACACTAGAATCAGCTGGCAAAGTAATGTCACAATGAGGCACAAATGGTGCAGGTTGATTCAGTCGTTGCGCTGGTACAGCGGTTACTGTTCATCAGTCTTTGACGAGTCTGTAGATGTGATGTTGTGCACCGTGCTCACTTGTGGAAACTTCAAACACGAAGGCAATACACAGCAGTGTCTCTTGAGTATCTCTGTTTGTCACCACCTGCAGAAACAATCACAAACCACATTCTACTACACTTCACTCCAGCAAATATATTTTCATTCATTGTCCTCTTAAAATTGGAATGGGCGAATGTTTTGGAAACGCAACGCGTTTTCAGCTTCAACAAGACATGTTTGCTTCCCCTCCCCTCTAGCTGAAGCACACCTCTCCCCATTTTGTCAATGACCGACCAAAGTATTAGGGCGATCAACTCTCGCTTGCTCTGTTTTGAAATGTCTTTTTGGAGAGGGAACCCGATTCTCTGCGACAAAATCTGGACAAGGATTGCACGGTGAACAGACCTGAAGTATTGTGAAGTTTTCCAAAACACTGTTCATCATGTACTTTTCTGGTAAGTGCTTGAGCTTGTGGATGAAGTTGATCATGTATTCACACATCGGCGACCGGTGAATCCTGTACACAAATCTTCCGTTTTCAAACCGCGGATACTCCGTCTGAAAACAAAGATAACAAAGATACAATTTTGCACATCAGTTTTTTTCACTTTTCCTTCTTCTGATTCTTTTATATGTCAACAGCAGCACCAACCATAAAAGTTGCAAAACCAAGCTGTTCAGATTGTGCAAGGCAGAGTGACGCACTTGGCGTCGGAGCGGAAAAAGGGGGAATTTTGGCAGCATATTTTTCGCACCGGGTGAGTCGAGTTGACTTTTATGTCTGATTTACGTTTCCCATCCCCCGTGGTGAATGATTGCAAACCGGATATATCGAGCGTACCTCCACTTTTTCCACGACCTGCTTTCCGAATGAGCACACTTTGGTAGAAACTGAGATGGTCATGTTTTCCGTACTTTCAAACCTGCAAACATCAAAGAAGAAAAGGTGTTCAGCGCTCCTGGTCATCACGTTGATCAAACAGCCGTCTGAGCAAACAGTGTTGCGCACCTGATTGCTACTTTTTGTCTTTGATCCAAAAACAAATCAACAAGACATGGGTTTAGAAACTGTGCCTCTCAAAGATCCCCACTTGGTGATCGCATCAAAGTGCCTTCACTGGTGCTTGGTTTCAGAAAATGGATTACCAGAGTGACTGACCTTTCGAGGCTTTGCGGTAATCTCAATCTGGGATCGTGCAATTAGTTGCTTTTATTAATTGCACAAGTGAAGATGTGGCCGCGGACATTACGACAGGGGTCAGGCGGAGTACCAGCTGGGAGTGTGAATTTTATTTGCGCAGGACCAGGGGACCTGTGACCGCTGACAAAATGCGGACAATGAGCAGCATTTGGCGGCGGGGCAGCTATGGATGAGTGGCAGGTGGCTGGGAACACAGGTCGCTCGCTAGCTTCTCTATCCACGGTTCGCTGTGCTGTTCTCTCGTCAACCTGCTGCACATACCAACATTGGCCCTCGACTACACCTCGTCTCGCGCGAGGCGCTCACCCCACGGATTAGCGCGCAGAATGTCTGCTCTTCCGCTATTGTTTTGTGGATTTATCATTGTCTCCAGCGCTATTTACATCCCTCTTTTTCATTTCGCTGCCATCGCCGTTTTGGCGTTGAACACAAAACTTGTGACGCGAAAAGCGACGCCTGACACTTACTGACTGGTGACACCGTAAAACGCTCCCGTCTCATCCTGGACGTTTGTGTTCAGATCAGCCTGTCAAAAAAGAAAAGATATTGTTCAGTTTACACAAAACTTTTGAAACACCATCTGCATGTTTCTCCCTTTATTCTTGTTCCTTTTTCTCTTCTTTGAACTTTGCTGCAACTGGAGTCACCAAGACTCAGAAATTACTGACACTTACCCAGAATTTGACCAGGAAGAAGGCTGACGTTGGACCTTTGTCGTACAGCTCTTTCAGACCTCCCTTCTTTTCAGGAAATTTGTCGTAGATCTGACGGATGTCTACGGCCTGTCAAGAAAGATTCGTAACGTCTGTAACGACTATGACTAATCATGCATTTTTGGTTTTCATTCAGTGTCCCATTCTCTTCCATTTCTTCGTTCTGTCTTTTGAACAAAAGTTCAGAAGAGAAAACCAAAATGTGGCAAATCTCTGAATTTTCTGATGGAGAATGGATGCATTTTGATGCAAAGTGGGTGACAAGGTCTGAACGAAATGTCCGAGAAGAACAAAACTACATTCTTCCGAATCTGAAACCTGTGCCAGGCGCAAAAAGTCAAATTTCAGCACCAGGGGAACTGATGTCGGCCACAACACGGTGACTACTGTCACCCATGTGGTTGGGGGGAGTTCTGGTCATCAGTCCATACAAGAAGGGTGGTACATGGGTGTAAAACACAAATTTCTGTGTTGTTTGTCCACGCTGAAAAGATACGGCTCCCAGTACATGTTGTTGAGAAAAGAGACCACACTGCTTCTTCTAAAGCCAAAGATTGAACCATTCGCTTGTTGCAACGGCAGAATCAGCGGAGTCCGATCTAAAGGTTGCTGCGATTGCGCCCGAGACATTTTTCTTTCTCCAAGCACCTACAGTGATTTATTGCAATGTGTCTATCCAACTAGAAACACGGGAATGTGCCATATTCGTGTTGCGCAGCTATAGAAATCAGCCGCTCAATTTGTCAAGACAGGAAGCCCTTGACATCAAAAAGCCAGTTCCACCTGTGAATACAGTTGTGGCGGAGAAGATCTCCGTGAAAGGCGGTCAGACAGTGGCGTTTTCTCATCGCTTTTGTTTATTGCCGTAGTGCCATCAAAACGTCACAAAATAGCCTTTTAAAGTAACAAATATTGCAACCATTGTAAGTGGATAAGCATCCAGCAGTAGCACCTCAGATAATCTGTTTACTGGGAAGTGTACGATATCCCCGTTGATATCCACAAACACCTTCAAACAGACGCTCCTGTTTCATCCCATCTCGAAGTGCTTGAAACACTGAGCTGACGACTCATCATGTTGGCTGCTGTTTTGCTGATATGAAAGCATATTTTCAATCATAACCAGATCAGGTTAAGAAGCAGTGCAGAAAATATCATTGTGAGAGCATCAATAACATTGGGATCGAGGAATGAACAGCCCACAGGTCGTCAAGCTTGTGGGCAACATCACTGCAGTGTAAACACGGGTCTCAGAGTCTGAGCCAGATAACGAATGATTCGTTCAACTGCAAGATTTTCTCTCACTTGTCGTCATTGGTATAAGGATAGGATCATGAACACTTTGCTGCGTTTCTCGCGACAAAGACTGAACAAGAGTACTTCGCTGCCGCCGTGCACTGTCGTGTGACAAGTCAGAGGGAGGTTACATTCAATGGAGCGGAAACATCCATGATTGGGGGGGGGTAACAACAGGTGTGATCATTCCCTAATTTGCTCTGTACTTCAATCCAGGATCCAGCTCGTCCTGGTTGAATGAAACCCAACTTGAACCACAGCTCGCAATTGCTTCCTGAATACAATCTTGACCAAAACCAAAACACTGGTTCACATGACATAACTGAGGGGAACAGTCAATCTGGAATCTTGCCACAAATAAGAATCGGTAGTAAACGAACGCCTAGGCGGGAGCTCTGATTCAGGTGGAGATGGACAGGGGAGACCCGGGCAAATCTGTCAGATCCAAGAATCAGGTGAGTCAGGCGGCCCCCACACATCTTCTACCTTCAACCTGGAAAAGGTGAAGGTTCGCGCTAAACAACAACACGATACAAAATAAACCGACAAAGTGCCTCCTCTGCGTTTTCTCTTGTGCTGCTCTCTTCTCAGCTGCAGTCGGTGCTTCACTTACTGCTGCAACTGCGGCCACAGGCAAGAAATCAACTGCGCAGTTTTATACAGTCGCTCTGCTTACATAAATGTCAGAGCACAGCGTGGAAGATCTCCACAGAAGACTGCACAATGTAGCCTATCTTGTGTTTTCGCTAATAAATCGCTTGTTCGGCACCGTTTACGTCAATCTTACAGTGCTCACACGAGATGCTCATTTTGCAGTTTGAGCCAAGTGTTATAAGATAATTTAAAAAAAAAAAAAAAAAAAAACACTTTTCGTCAGCATCAGAAAAACTTTGAGACTGTCAAAATGGGGTTGATGGGCAGGATTTAGCAGAGTGACATCAGCGTGAAAACAATACGTGCACCCCCTCTGGCAAAGTGAGTCACCGCGAAACACGGAACGATCCTCTCAACTTCCGAGTGACAACTTTTTACAAGTAGAGATGCCCACAGAGACTAGCGTGCCTCATTCATTCACCCCGTGACCACAATGGAGGCACCCCGCTGCACATGAAAACCACTGCAACGTTCAGCCCATATGTCACAGTTGAACCTCTTTTTTCACTTTTGTCTTCCCGAAGTTCTGCCGGACATGCTGCCAGTTCGCCTGACAGTTCATAAAAAGTTAATTATTTCGGCTAAATGAAATGTTATCTGCGGGTTGAAGACCCATAAAATACAAGAGTTCGTGTTGACAGTTCTTGAAAAGAAAACATAACCAGGGTCTTAGTCAACAGCATGATGTAAGCAATGGGGTCGTGGTAGTGTTTGTATTTCCCGGCAGGCTCTCAAAATGCAACAAAGCCTCACCAACATTAGCCAGGCACAAAGATGATGGCTTGTGTACTTGGTAAAAAGGGACCTGGGTGACATGACAAGTTGAAGTGGGTTTTCACATAAGTGCCATCAAAACCATCAACTTGTAAACATCATATGGAGTGAATGAATGCAAAAACTTTCGCCGATGTAAAACACGTCAACCTCTGGAACCAGCGGAAAAGAACACACAGACAACGTGGAACGTGGCATGGGAAAGGTGACAAAACAATTGAGCGGTGCACATCACTTTCTGTGCAACACGGTGCAAGTTTCTTCACACTAAAAATGCACGACGAGATTCTGGGATGGGATCGGTGGCCCCAGGGCACAGAAGCAGGCAGTCGGGTATGGGCTCCATCCCATTGTTTAC
>JAAUYG010003672.1_pt1 | contig 17211 bp, 29 predicted proteins | sample 7278091 | NCBI WGS metagenome assembly JAAUYG01 (sample SAMN14350201, study PRJNA611818) | marine sediment metagenome | isolation source: surface marine sediment (0.6m) | place: French Polynesia: Moorea | collected 2018-08
ATCGAGGCGGAGTTGATCACGCCGATAGCGATGGAGAAGGAGTTGCGCTTTGCGATCCGCGAGGGCGGTCGCACGGTCGGTGCCGGGGTTGTCAGTGAAATCGTGGAGTAACAGGGAAAGAAATCCGTCATGATAATGAACACCAAGATCAGGATTAGGCTGAAGGCGTACGACCACAAACTGCTGGATCAGTCCGCTACGGATATCGTCGATACGGCCAACAAGACCGGTGCCAAGGTCGTCGGTCCGATTCCGCTGCCGACGATGATCAACAAGTACTGCGTGCTGCGCTCGCCGCACATCGATAAAAAATCGCGCGAGCAGTTTGAAATGCGCACGCACAAACGCTTGCTGGATATTCTCGAGCCGACGCAGCAAACCGTGGATGCCTTGATGAAGCTTGATCTCTCACCTGGCGTAGACGTGGAAATCAAACTATAGCATGGGATTACGGTTATCATCATGTGTAAAGGATTAATCGGAAAGAAGTTGGGGATGACCGGTTTGTTTACACCGGAGGGCAAATACATCCCGGTGACGGTTATCGAACTGGGCCCCTGTGTGGTCACCCAGATAAAATCCAAGGCCACGGACGGCTACGATGCGCTGCAGCTTGGTTTCGGCGAGGTCAAGGAGCGCCGGATCAACAAGCCCGTCGCCGGGCATCTCGAGAAAAGCAACGGCCGCTTCGCCGTGTTGCGCGAGGTGGCGGTGGAGACCACCGAGGGCTACGAAGTCGGCCAGGCCATCAATCTCGATATTTTCGAGGTCGGTGAAAAGGTCGATATCGTCGGCACCACCAAAGGGCGCGGCTTTGCCGGCGTGACCAAGCGGCATGGGTTCCGTCTGGGGCGCAAGACGCATGGCAGCAAGAGCTACCGTATTCCCGGTTCCATCGGTTGCAGTGCCTACCCGGCCAAAGTCATCCGTGGAAAGAAAATGCCCGGGCAGTACGGCAACGACCGCAAAACGGTCCGTAACCTGGAGGTCGTCGACATCCGGCCCGATGATAATCTGCTCCTGGTCAAGGGCGCCGTTCCCGGTTTCAAGCGCGGCCTGGTCTTGGTCAACAAGCTCAAGTTTTAAAAGGGTTATCAGGATGGGTGTCGGCGGTGCGGCCGCCCCACCATGGACGCTGAGACTAATCTTTTCTACAGATAGAGATCGATATGGCTGTTTTAGACGTGATCAATCAAGAAGGTAAAAAGGTGTCCCAGGCGGAACTCGCGGATGGCTGCTTCAATGTCGAAGTCAAGTCCAGCGTGCTGCATGAAGTCGTGAAGATGCAGCTGGCCAAACGGCGCGCCGGTAGCGCGGCGGTGAAAAACCGCAGTGACATCCGGGGCAGCAGTCGCAAATTGTTTCGTCAGAAGGGCACCGGCAGGGCGCGGCGCGGAAATATCAAATCGCCGCTGTTAAGGGGCGGCGGCGTGGCCTTCGGCCCGCAGCCCAAGAACTGGGGCTACAAGGTTCCCAAAAAGGTCCGCCGGCTGGCTTTGAAGATGGCCCTTAGCAGCAAATTGCAGGATCAGGCCCTGACCATCCTGGACCAAATTTCGTTGGAGGCCATCAAGACGAAAGATTTTGCGGCCATTCTGGCAGAGCTCGAGATTGACAACGCCCTGATCATCACGTCCGAAAAGGACGAGAAGCTGGAATTGTCTTCCCGTAATGTGCCGGGCGTCAAGATTCTGCGTACCGAAGGACTCAATGTCTACGATATTCTGAAATACCATCAGCTCGTGTTGCTTGAACCTTCGATCAAGCAGATTGAAGGGAGGCTCGCATGAATGCCTACGACGTCATCAAACGGCCGGTCATCACCGAGAAGACCAGCATCCAGAAGGAAGACGCGAACCAGATTACCTTCGAGGTCGATCGGCGCGCCAACCGTGTTCAGATCCGCAAGGCCGTGGAATCCATCTTCGATGTTCACGTGACCGGGGTTCGGACCATGCAGGTCAAGGGCAAGGTCAAACAGCGCGGCCGCATCGTCGGCAAACGCCGCGACTGGAAAAAAGCAATCGTATCGTTGGTTCCCGGGGAACGCATCGATTTCTTTGAAGGGGTTTAAACGAGGGAGCTTCGCATGGCGGTAAGAAAAGTAAAACCCACCTCGCCAGGACGGCGGTTTCAGGACTACGCGACCTTTGACGAGATTACCCGGAGCAAACCGGAGAAGAGCCTGCTGCGGCCGCTTAAGAAATCGGGCGGACGCAACACCAACGGGCGCATCACCTGCCGGCACCGCGGCGGCGGGCATAAACGGCATTACCGCGTGATCGATTTCAAACGCGACAAGATCGATATTCCCGCCAAGGTGGCCACCATCGAATACGATCCCAACCGCTCGGCCCGGATCGCGCTCTTGCACTACGCCGATGGCGAAAAACGCTACATTCTGGCGCCTTTGAATCTGAAGGTCGACGACGAGGTCATTTCCAGCACCCAGGCGGATATCAAGCCCGGCAATACGCTGCCGCTGAAGAATATCCCGCTGGGGACCCAGATCCACAACATCGAACTCAAACTGGGCAAGGGCGGCCAGATCGTGCGCAGCGCCGGGACCTATGCCCAGCTGATGGCCAAGGAAGACCCCTATGCGCTCGTGAAGCTGCCTTCCGGAGAGGTTCGCATGGTCCTTCTCAAGTGCAAGGCCACGATCGGCCAGTTGGGGAATTTGATGCACGAGAATATTTCGTTGGGCAAGGCGGGGCGCAAACGCTGGCTGGGACGGCGGCCCAAGGTCCGCGGCGTGGCCATGAACCCCATTGACCATCCCATGGGCGGGGGGGAAGGGCGTTCCTCCGGTGGCCGTCATCCCTGCAGTCCTTGGGGGATTCCGAGCAAGGGTTACAAAACCCGCACGAACAAACGCACCGATCGCTACATTGTCAAGCATCGGACCAAGAGGTAGCCGAAACCAAAAGGCACCCCGAGCGGGTGTCGTGACGGGACAGCAGGAAAGATATCAGGAGGCAGCATGCCACGTTCGTTAAAAAAAGGTCCGTTTATCGATACCAAACTCATGATCAAGGTGGAGCAGGCGCAGGAATCGCGCAGCAACCGCGTGATCAAAACCTGGTCGCGGCGCTCGACGATCATCCCCGAAATGGTGGGCCTTACACTGGCGGTGCACAACGGTAAAAAATTCATCCCCGTATTCGTGACGGAAAACATGGTCGGGCACAAGCTGGGCGAGTTTTCGCCGACCCGCACGTTTTACGGTCACGCTGGTGATAAGAAATCCAAACTCAAGCGGTAACAGACAAAAAAAGGGATGACGGCAATGGAGGTCAAAGCGGTAGCAAAATATATGCGGATTTCTCCAAGCAAGGTGCGCAAGCTATCTGGGGCTGTAAAGGGCAAGCCGGTCGAGCAGGGGATCGAAACGCTGAAATTTATGCCGCAGAAAGCGGCTGGGATGCTGGAAAAACTCGTACGCTCCGCCGTGGCCAATGCGGATCAGTACGATGATATCGATGTCGACGACCTGGTTATCCAGAATGTGATTGTCGACGCGGGTCCGACCCTGAAGCGTTTCCGCGCGCGTGCGCGTGGACGTGGAACGCGCATCCTCAAACGAACGAGCCACATCACGGTGATTTTGGCCGAGCCATCGGCTTAAAGAAGGAGGTACGATCTTGGGTCAGAAAGTCAACCCCATCGGGCTGCGATTGGGAATCGTTAAAACCTGGGAATCTCGCTGGTACGCCGATAAAAAATACGCCGACTACATCTTTGAGGATCACAAGATTAGGCGTTTCGTCAAAAAGAAGCTCTATCACGCCGGTGTTTCCCGAATTGAAATCGAGCGCTCCTCCAAACGGGTACGGCTGCGGATCTACACCTCCCGGCCGGGGATCGTTATCGGCAAGAAGGGGGCGGAGATCTCCCAGTTGAAAACAGCCATCGAAAAGCTGACGGCCCATGAAGTCATGATCGATATCCAGGAGGTGCGCAAGCCCGAGATCGACGCTCAACTGGTGGCCGAGAATGTGGCCATGCAGCTGGAGCGACGCGTGGCGTTCCGGCGGGCGATGAAGCGGGCGGTCACCTCGGCCATGCGCTTCGGCGCCCAGGGCATTAAAATCGCTGCCGCCGGCCGGCTGGGCGGCGCGGAAATGGCTCGGGCCGAGTGGTATCGTGAGGGCCGGGTGCCGCTGCATACGTTGCGGGCCGATATCGACTACGGGTTTGCCGAGGCCAAGACGACGTACGGCGTCATCGGCATCAAGGTTTTCCTCTTCAAGGGTGAGATTCTAAAGAAAGACGCAATTGCCGCCGCCGGCAATTGAGGCATAGGAGAAAGCGGACATGCTGAGTCCTAAAAAGGTTAAATTCAGAAAGCAGCAGAAGGGGCGGATGCGCGGCGTCGCCCGGCGGGGCGGCACCCTGGCTTTCGGGGAGTATGGGCTGCAGGCCGTGGAGTGCGGGAAGATCAGCTCCAAACAGATCGAAGCGGCCCGTATTGCCATGACCCGCCATGTGAAGCGCGGTGGAAAAATGTGGATTCGCATCTTTCCAGACAAACCCTTTACCAAAAAGCCCGCTGAGGTCCGCATGGGCAAAGGCAAGGGGTCGCCTGAGGGGTGGGTCGCCGTGATCAAGCCCGGCCGGATCCTCTATGAGATGGAAGGCGTCTCCCGGGAGATGGCCAAGGAGGCCCTGCGGCTGGCGTCTCACAAGCTTGCGGTCAAGACCCGGTTTGTGGAGAGGAGTGAGATCTAATGGAGGCCAAAGACATCCGCGAAATGGATCCCCAGGCGCGCAGCCAGAAGCTGGCCGAACTTCAGGAGACCTTGTTCAACCTGCGTTTTCAACACGCATCCGGACAGTTGGAAAATCCGCGCAAGATCGAGTCAACCAAGCGGGATATCGCACGCATCAAAACCGTTATCCGTGAAACGGCGTTAAACCCTAACCCGACGAGTGAAGCTTAATGGCCATGAAAGACAGAGGGATGAAAAGACAAGTGGTGGGGACGGTCATCAGCAACAAAATGGACAAGACCGTCGTGGTGAAGGTGGAACGGTTGGTCAAACATTCCATGTACCATAAATATATCCGCCGTCGAACCAAGTTTGCCGCGCATGATGAAGACAACGGCTGCAAGATTGGCGACAAGGTTCTGATTACCGAATCGCGGCCCCTCAGCAAGATCAAAAAGTGGCGGGTCAGCAAGATCATCGCTAAGGCGGTCTAAGCGACATAAGGATATCGGACAATGATTCAGGCAGAAACAAGACTTACGGTGGCCGACAACTCGGGCGCCAAGCAACTCTACTGCATCAAGGTTCTCGGGGGCTCGCGTCGCCGTTACGCCAGCATCGGCGACATCGTCGTCGTGTCCGTCAAGGAGGCCATTCCCAACGCGAAGGTCAAGAAAGGGGATGTGATGAAGGCGGTCATCGTGCGGACCAAGAAAGAAATCCGGCGCACGGACGGATCCTATATCCGCTTTGATGACAATTCGGCCGTTCTGGTGAACACCAGCCGCGAGCCCATCGGCACGCGTATCTTCGGCCCGGTGGCGCGCGAACTGCGTTCCAGGGGCTTCATGAAAATTGTTTCACTGGCCCCTGAAGTGCTGTAACCGATTGGCTGCATGTGGAGAGCGACACACCATGGTAAAGAATACATCGCACATTAAGAAAGATGACAAGGTCAAGGTCATTGCCGGCAAGGACAAGGGCAAAATCGGCAAGGTCCTGCGTGTCCTGCCCAAGAAGGAGCGCGTGCTGATCGAGAATATCAACATCGTTAAACGCCACCAGCGGCCGAGCGCCCAGAATCGGCAGGGCGGGATCATCGAAAACGAGTCCCCGATCCACTGGGCCAATGTGATGTTGATGTGCAACAAGTGCATGAAACCGACACGCATTGCCATGAAACGCCTCGACGACGGCAAGAAAGTACGTTTCTGCAATAAGTGTGAGGAACTCATCGACAGTTAAAGGGTTCCCGGAGGGATACGATGTCTGAGCTGAAACAATTCTACGAAACGGAAGTCGCCCCCAAGCTGATGGAGAGCTTCGGCTTCAAAAATCCGATGCAGGTGCCGCGGCTGGATAAGATTGTTCTGAACATGGGGCTGGGGGAAGCTATCCAGAATATCAAAATCCTGGACTCGGCCGCCGAAGAGTTGAAGGTCATTTCCGGCCAAAAGCCCGTTATTACGCGCGCCAAGCGTTCCATCGCGGCTTTCAAGCTGCGTGAAGGCATGCCCATCGGATGCATGGTCACCCTGCGACGGGCCAAGATGTACGACTTCTATACCAAGCTCGTCAATATCGCCTTGCCGCGTGTACGCGACTTTCGCGGGATTTCCGGCAAGGCCTTCGACGGCCGAGGCAATTATTCGCTGGGAATCAAGGAGCAGCTCATATTTCCGGAGATCGATTACGACAAGATCGACAAGATAAAAGGGTTGAACGTTACCATCGTAACGACGGCCACCAATGATGCCGAGGGCAAAGAACTCCTGAAATTGATGGGGATGCCTTTTCGCAATTAAGGCCGGTTGAGCCCCTGGCTCGTGAGTACACCGCACGGCCCAACAAGGAGGAAACGTTGGCTAAAACAGCGCTTAGAAACAAGGCCCAGAGTAAACCCAAATTCAAGGTGCGCGCCTACAATCGTTGCCCCATCTGCGGTCGGCCCAGAGCCTACATGCGCAAATTCGGTATCTGCCGAATCTGTTTTCGCACCATGGCCTCACAGGGCAAACTTCCGGGGGTCACCAAATCCAGTTGGTGATGGAGGCCGAATCGATACGACAGCTGGCCCATTCGATTTAAGGAAGAGATTAAACGGAGATAAAAATGGCGATAAGCGATCCCATTGCGGATATGTTAACCCGAATCAGAAATGCCGTGAAGGCGAAGATGAACAGTGTCGATGTTCCCGCTTCCAAGCTCAAAACCGAGCTGGCGCGCGTCATGAAAGATGAAGGTTACATAAAGAACTACAAGTTTATTCAGGACGGTAAGCAGGGCGTTCTGCGCGTCTATCTGAAGTATGGTCCGGGGCAGAAAGCGACCATCTACGGGTTGGAGCGCGTGAGCAAACCCAGCCGTCGAATTTACGTCAAGAGTCGGGAAATCAAACCGGTGTTCAATGGAATGGGGGTCGCCATCCTGTCCACTTCCAAGGGCATCATGACCGACAGGCGCGCCCGCCAGGAGAACGTCGGGGGCGAAGTCCTCTGCAATATTTGGTAACGAGGGGGAGTGACGATGTCTCGCGTTGGTAAGAAACCCATTTCGATTCCCGCAAAGGTCGATATTGCCCTGAAGGACCGGTTGGTCACGGTCAAAGGCAGCAAAGGCACCCTTTCGCGGACGATTCACGCTGATGTAGATCTGCAGGTCGACGGCAACGTCGTCCAGGTCGTCATTCAGAACGAAGACCGCAAGAGCCGCGCCCTGCAGGGACTGACGCGCAGCCTGGTCAACAACATGGTGACCGGCGTGTCCACCGGCTTCGAGCGTGTCCTGGAGATCAACGGCATCGGCTATCGGGCCGAGGTCAAGGGCCAGACGCTCGTGTTGAACCTGGGATATTCCAACCCGGTCAATTTCGATCTGCCCAAAGGGGTAGCGGCCGCTGTCGATCGCAACACGATCATCAAACTGTCGGGCATCGACAAGGAACAGCTCGGGCAGACGGCGGCCTCGATTCGTAAGCTACGCCCGCCGGAGCCCTACAAAGGCAAGGGAATCAAATACGCCGAAGAACGCATCATACGCAAAGCGGGCAAGACCGGCACCAAATAATCCGCCGGTCGGCCAGGCGCAGCCCTTGGGGGCGCCCCTGTGAGGCCCAACGACCCGGACCCCGGGATTGAGGAATAGACAGATGAGTATGACCAATCCGAAACAAGTGGCGCGTTTGAAACGCCAGAAACGAATCCGCAAAAAGACGAGGGGCACCACGCAACGGCCGCGGTTGTGCGTATTCCGGAGCGCTCGACACATCTATGCCCAAGTGATCGACGATGCGGTCGGGCAGACTTTAGCGGCCGCTTCCAGTATGGAGGCCGACGTCCGCAAGCGCGACGACTTCGAAAACAAGGTGGCGCTGGCCACCCATGTCGGACAGCTGATCGGCGAACGTGCCCAGGCCAAAGGCGTCAAGCAGGTCGTATTCGATCGCAATGGGTTCCTGTATCACGGACGCATCAAGGCCGTATCGGAAGGTGCCCGCAAATCCGGGCTTGATTTCTAGCCCCACCCAACCGTTGTGAAGGAGGCAGTCCTTTGTTCAAGCATGATAACGACGAGAATCAGTTAATCGACAAAGTGGTCCACATCAACCGCGTGGCCAAGGTCGTCAAAGGCGGGCGTCGGTTCAGCTTCAGCGCCATCGTGGTGGTCGGCGACGGTGAAGGTTCGGTTGGTTTCGGCCTGGGGAAAGCCGGTGAAGTCCCGGAAGCCATTCGCAAAGGGGTCGAAAAAGCCAAAAAGAGCATGATTCAGGTCCCGCTTGTCGAAGGGACGATTCCCTACGAAGTCATCGGCCGGTTTGGTGCCGGACGGGTTCTCCTCAAACCGGCTTCCGAGGGTACCGGCGTAATTGCCGGCGGGGCGGTACGCGCCGTTCTTGAAGCGGTGGGTGTACAGAATATACTAACCAAGTGTCTGGGGTCGCACAATCCGCACAATGTGGTCAAAGCGACCCTGGCCGGACTGGAAATGCTGGAAAGCAAGCAGCAGATCGCTGCCCGCCGGGGCATCAGCGTCGATGCGCTGTCGTAGGGGAATCGATTCATGGCATCCAAACTGAAGATAACGCTCGTAAAAAGTATGATCGGCCGGCCGGAAAAGCACCGCAAGGTGCTGCGCGGCATGGGACTGACCAAAATGCATAAAACGGTTGAACTGGAGGATACGGCGGCCATTCGCGGGATGGTGCACAAGGTATCGCATCTGGTGACGACTGAGGAGAACAATTCATGAAGCTGCATGAACTCTCACCGGCGAGAGGTTCGCGTCAGGCCCGCAAACGGCTTGGGCGCGGGGTTGCCTCCGGGCAGGGTAAAACCGCCGGGCGCGGCACCAAAGGTCAGGGCAGTCGTTCGGGTGGCGGTGTGCGGCCCGGTTACGAAGGGGGGCAGATGCCCATCCACCGGCGCCTGCCCAAACGGGGCTTTACGAATATATTCAAAAAACAGATCGCCATCATCAACGTTCAGGATCTCAATCGCTTTGAAAGCGGCAGTCAGATCGACGACGTCGCTTTGGTTCAGCAGGGGCTTGTCAAGGGGCGCTACGATGCCATCAAGCTGCTGGGCAAGGGCGAGATCGAACACCCGGTGCAGATCAAAGTAAACGCCGTCAGCAAGAGCGCCCAGGCGAAAATCACGGCTGCCGGCGGAACAGTCGAGGTTATCTAGATGGTTGGTAGCGGCTTTCAGAATATCTTCAAGATTCCCGAGCTCAAGAAGCGGATTTTTTTCACGCTGATGCTTCTGATCGTTTATCGTATCGGGGTCAACGTGCCTGTGCCGGGGATCGACAGCAGCGCCTTGGCGGAGATCTTCAACCGCTTCAAGGGCGTGCTGGGCATCGTCGACCTGTTTTCCGGCGGCGCACTGGAGCGTTTCTCCATTTTCGCCCTGGGGATCATGCCCTATATCAGCGCGTCGATCATTCTGCAGTTGCTGACCGTGGTGGTACCGCATCTGGAGCGGCTCTCCAAGGAAGGCCAGCAGGGCCGCAAGAAGATCACCCAGTATACCCGCTATGGCACCGTCGTGCTTAGCATCATTCAGGGGTTCGGCATCAGTTACGGGCTGGTTCAGGGCAACGCCAACGCCATTCCGGCGGCGACCTTCATTCCGCTGACCGTCATAACCCTGACGGCGGGCACGGCCTTCATCATGTGGTTGGGCGAGCAGATCACAGAGCGGGGCATCGGCAACGGCATCTCCCTGATTATTTTTGCCGGCATCGTCGTTGGTATGCCATCGGCCATCGGTGCGACCTTTGAGATGGTGCGGGCCGGTTCCATGAACATATTTGCGCTCTTGATTCTGGGCATTTTCATGGTGGCCGTGGTGGCTTTCATTATTTTTGTCGAACAGGGACAGCGCCGTATCCCGGTGCAGTACGCCAAGCGCGTCGTGGGCCGGCGCCTCTACGGTGGTCAGAGCACGCACCTGCCTCTCAAGATCAATCAGTCCGGGGTGATTCCGCCGATTTTTGCTTCGTCGATCATCATGTTTCCGGCCACGGTGGCCAGTTTTGTCGATGTGCCGATCATGCAGGCGGTCGCCGACGCACTCCAACCTGGAAACATCTGGTACGAAGCGCTGTTCATCGGTTTTATTTTCTTCTTCTGTTATTTCTATACGGCGGTCACTTTCAACGTGGTGGACGTGGCCGACAACATGAAGAAGCAGGGCGGCTACATTCCGGGGATTCGCCCCGGAAAACGTACGGCCGACTACATCGACAAGGTACTGACGCGAATTACCCTGGGGGGCGCCATCTACGTCTCCGCGGTCTGTGTGCTGCCGTCCGTACTGATCACGCAGTTTGACGTACCCTTTTATTTCGGTGGCACGGCGCTTCTGATCGTCGTCGGTGTGGCCATCGATACGATTGCCCAGATCGAATCGCATATGTTGGCCCGCCACTACGAGGGATTTCTGAAAAAGGCCGGCCCCAGCGTCCGCGCCCGCCGTTAGATTCAACGCGTCTATCGGGATGTTGGACAGACAAGCGAGTGCGGGACCTGGTCAGGTCAACATAGGCGCTCATCCGGATACAGCGAAACGGGGAAGATCCATGGCGAAAGAGGAAGCGATCAAGGTTGAGGGCACTGTTTTAGAGACATTGCCCAACGCGATGTTCAAGGTCGAACTGGAGAACGGACATCAGGTCCTGGCCCATATTTCCGGTAAGATGCGGATGCATTTTATCAAAATTTTACCTGGAGATACGGTGACCGTAGAACTATCGCCCTACGACTTGTCACGGGGGCGCATCACCTACCGGTCGAAATAGTCGGCCGGCATTACGGCGGACAATGAGGAGCTTAGCCTACAATGAAAGTTCGGGCATCCGTTAAAAAGATGTGCAGTAAATGTAAGATTATCCGCCGCCGCGGCGTCGTGCGGGTGATTTGCGAGAACAAACGACACAAACAACGTCAGGGATAGAGGAGGAAGAGCTTTGGCACGTATTGCCGGTGTAGATCTACCCAAAAACAAGCGCGTGGAAATCGGCTTGACTTATATCTACGGAATCGGGCGCACCACCTCGCAGCAGATCCTGGCCCAGCTGAAAATCGACCCCAACACCAAGACGGATACGCTGACCGAATCTGAGGTCAACAGCATCCGTAAGATCATCGACAGCGAATACAAGGTCGAGGGCGAACTTCGTTCCGAGGTCGCCATGAACATCAAACGCCTGATGGACTTGGGGTGTTACCGGGGCCTGCGCCACCGCAAGGGGCTGCCCTGCCACGGGCAGCGAACCAGCACCAACGCGCGTACCCGCAAAGGGCCCAAACGCACGGCCGTGAAGAAAAAGGGCGGTGTTAAGAAGAAATAAGGATTCACAAACAGGGATAAGCCTAAATGCCAAAGAGAACCCGTACTAAGAAAAAAGAAAAGAAGAATATCTCGACCGGAGTGGTGCACATCCAGTCGACGTTCAATAATACCATCGTTACGATTACGGACGCGGCCGGCAATGCGGTGGCCTGGTCCAGCGCCGGTGTCCAGGGCTTCAAGGGCTCCCGCAAAAGCACCCCCTTCGCCGCGCAATTGGCAGCCCAGGATGCGGCCAAAAAGGCGCAGGAGCACGGGATGAAAACCGTGGAAGTCTACGTCAAAGGGCCCGGACCCGGGCGTGAGTCCGCCTTGCGGGCGCTCCAAGCGGCGGGTTTCAACGTCACCGTCATCAAAGATGTCACCCCGATTCCGCACAACGGTTGCCGCCCACCCAAGCGGCGGCGGGTTTAGATCGGGTAAAGCCATTTCTTCCCCGCCTGGCGGGGACCAAAGGAGGATAACTTGGCACGTTATACCGGTTCCGTCTGTCGGTTATGCCGACGTGAAAATATGAAGCTTTTTCTCAAGGGCGATCGCTGCTACTCGGACAAGTGCGCATTTGATCGCCGGGGCTATCCGCCCGGACAGCACGGTGAGCGCCGTGGCCGCAAGGTTTCCGACTACGGTATTCAGCTGCGTGAGAAGCAGAAGGTGAAACGCATGTATGGGCTGACGGAGAAGCAGTTTCGTCTTTTCTTTCAGCGCGCCAATCGCCAGAAAGGCGTCACCGGCACGAATCTGCTCGTCATGCTGGAGCGGCGCCTGGACAACGTGGTCTATCGCATGGGTTTCGTGAACTCGCGGACCCAGGGGCGGCATTTCGTGCGCCACAGCCATTTCACAGTCAACGGACGCAAAGTCAACATCCCCTCCTATCTGATTCGACCCGGCGATGCGGTCGAAGTCCGCGAGAAGAGCCGTGCCGTTCAGTCCATCGGGGATGCCCTTGAAGCGGTTGTACGCCGTGGGGTGCCGCAGTGGATTGAACTCGAAAAAGACAATTTCAAGGGGATCGTCCAGAGTCTTCCGGTGCGTGAAGATTTGACCATGCCGATCCAGGAGCAACTGATCGTCGAGCTCTACACCAAGTAAGGACGATAAGTGGCTGCGGGGGGGCAGCGTGCGCCCCCCGACACGCCAACAGCGAAGCCGTGCCTCTCGGCTCCGATTGTCAGAATCCTCCTTAAATCCATCTGGAGATAAAACATGTCGTCACAAGACCTAATGTACATGAACTGGCAGCAGATGATTCAGCCGGATAAAGTCCAGGTATCCAGCGATCAGACCTACGGCAAGTTCGTTTGTGAACCCCTTGAGCGTGGATTTGGGATAACCATCGGAAATTCGCTGCGCCGTATCATTCTATCCTCGCTCTACGGAGCCGCCATCACCTCGGTCAAGTTCGATTCCGTCATGCACGAGTTCAGCGTCATCGACGGGGTGTATGAGGACGTTTCCGAAATTATCCTGAACCTCAAGGAAATCCGCTTCCGAACCAAGGATGCCGAGCCACGCACCATCCGCATCGAAAAAAACGGCGAAGGGGCCGTGACGGCGGCGGATATCGTCAGCGAGGACGGCGCCTGCGAGGTGCTCAATCCGGCCCACCACGTGGCCACGCTTACCGGAGACGGCAAACTCACGATGGAGATGACGGTCAGGGTGGGCAAAGGTTATGCCCTCTCGGAGCAGAACAAGGACGAGGAAGCACCGGTCGGCACGATTCCGATCGACGCGGTGTTCTCGCCCATCAAGCGCGTCAACTATGTCGTGACCAACGCCCGCGTCGGACAGCGCACGGACTACGATAAGCTGACGATGGAGGTCTGGACCGACGGCAGTGTGAAGCCCGAGGACGCGGTGGCCTATGCCGCCAAGATCCTGAAGGAACAGATGACCCTTTTCATCAATTTTGATGAAAGCGATGAGCCGCATTCCGAGCATGGCGACGAGGAAGGCGAATCGCCGCAGTTCAACGACAATCTCTTCCGCAGCGTGGAAGAGCTCGAACTTTCGGTCCGCAGTGCCAACTGCCTGAAAAACGCCGATATTCACAAGATTTACCAGCTTGTGAGTAAAACCGAGGCGGAAATGCTCAAGACCAAGAATTTCGGACGCAAGTCGCTCAATGAAATTAAAGAGGTCCTGACGGAAATGGGCCTTTCCCTGGGGATGAAACTGGACGGTTTCAAACTGCCCGAAGAGGATGCCGAAGAAGGAGCTTAAGCAATCCCATGAGACATCGTAGCGCAGGTATCAAACTCAATCGGACGTCGAGCCATCGCAAGGCCATGTTTCGCAACATGGTGACGTCGTTGTTTAAACATGAGCGGATCCGCACCACCGAGGCCAAGGCCAAGGAAGTCCGCCGCTGGGCCGATAAACTCGTGACGCTGGCCAAACGCGGTGATTTGCACGCCCGCCGGCAGGCCCTGTCCATCATCCGTGAAAAGGATGTGGTCCACAAGCTGTTTGAAGAGGCGCCCCAGCGCTTCGCTCAGGTCAACGGCGGTTATACGCGGGTGGTTAAAGTTGGCATTCGACCCGGCGATGCCGCGCCCATATCAATGGTTGAACTCGTAACGCCGGAAGTAAAGAAGAAAAAGGCGCGCCGCAAGAAGAAAGCCAAGAAAGTCGCTGTGCCCGCCGCCGCTGCCGTTACCACTGCGGACGCCCCGGAAACGCCGCCGTCGGACGATGCGGGTCCCGTGGCGGATGATGCCGGAGGCGAAGCTGAAGCCGCGGCTGCGGAGGCCCTTGACGCCCCCGACGACACCGCCGCTGCGGAGGCCCCCGACGCCGCCGCTGCAGCGGAAAGCAGCCCCGCCGCAGAGGCGTCAACCGCTGACGTCGCCGAGAAGACGGCGCCGGCCGATGACGCCGCGGCGCCGGATGATGCGGCCGCGGACGAAGCGCCTCCCAAGGACGCCTGATATCAACTTGCCATCGGCGAACGACTGATTCTGCCCCGCGCCAAGCGCGGGGCATTTTTTTTTAAGGCGGCCCGCCGCTGGGCGTGCCTGTTCCCAAGAAACAGGGCCGGCCCCCATGGCCGGCATTGATTTTTGGCGGCGTTTGCGGCACCATAAACAGGATTTTAGTGCCTCTTGCCTTCGCTTACCGCTCCCATCACTGGTCGACAGGAATAACGCCCATGCAACTTTACCTCTACAACAGCCTGACACGCACCAAAGAGTTGTTTACACCCATCGAAACCGGCCGGGTCGGTCTCTACACCTGCGGGCCGACGGTGTACAACTATGCCCACATCGGCAACCTGCGGACCTACATCTTTGAGGACGTCCTAAAACGGGTCCTGGACTACAACGGCTATGACGTCAAGCATGTGATGAACATCACCGACGTGGGCCACCTCACCGGTGACAGGGACATGGGGCACGACAAACTCGAAGAGGGCGCGCGACGCGAAGGCAAGACCGCCTGGGAGATCGCGGCCTATTACACGGAGGCCTTCCGCAAGGATATGGCTCACCTCAATATCCAGGAGCCCTCCATCTGGTGCAAGGCCACCGATACGATTCCCGAACAGATCGATCTCATCCGCACGCTGGAGGACAAGGGTTTTACCTATCGCACGGGTGACGGAATTTATTTCGATACCGCCCGCTTTCCGGGTTACACCAAATTGTCCCACCAGGACATCGAGGCTCTGCAGGAAGGGGCCCGGGTCGAAATCAACCCGGAAAAACGCAATGCCACGGATTTTGCCCTGTGGAAATTTTCGCCGCCGAATGTCAAGCGCCAAATGGAGTGGGACTCTCCCTGGGGGCTTGGTTTTCCGGGCTGGCATATCGAGTGCTCCGCCATGAGCATGAAGTATCTGGGCGACCAACTCGACATCCACTGCGGTGGCACCGACCATATCGATGTCCACCACACCAACGAGATCGCGCAGTCGGAAGCGGCCACCGGCAAACCCTTTTTCAATTTCTGGATGCACGGTGCCTTTCTGATCATCACCGGCGGCAAGAAAATGGCCAAAAGCGAGGGTAATTTCCTGACCCTCGACAATGCCTTCGTCAATAACGGCATCGATCCACTGGCCTACCGCTACGCCGTGTTCCAGACGCACTACCGCAAACCCATGGAATACAGTCAGGAGGCCATCGACGGGGCCGTCAACGGAATCCGTCATTTGCGCAATCAGGTGCGCACGCTCAAGGATGACGCCGGAGAGCGGGAGGGCCGGATCGATGACGGCCGGCGGCAGAAGTTCCTGAAGGAAATCAACGACGATTTGAACATGCCCCGTGCGCTGGCCGCCGTGCAGGAACTGCTGAAATCCGATCTGACGCCTGAGGACCGCTTGGCGACCGTTTTCGATTTCGACCGGGTGCTGGGCCTCGACCTGCGCCAGGCCGACAAAGGCGGCGCCCTGCCGGAGGTCGTCGAACAGATGATCGCCGAGCGTATCCGGGCGCGCGAAGCGCGCGATTTCACCCGCTCGGACGAGTTGCGTGACGCGATCGAAGCCCAGGGTTACACGGTTCAGGACACACCGGAGGGCATGAAAGTCTTCAAACCCTGACGTCCGGGCGCTCGGGCGGCCATACCCGAACGTCCCGCCCGGAGAGTGCCTTCACACCTCGCCCCCGGATTCAACGGCGAAACAAGACGGGGTACGTCCAACGGTACGACACCCCTGCATCGGGCCGCGTTCGGCGCGAATAAAAAAAGCGGGAGCCGGCCGGGGGGGGCCGCTCCCGCCAATGTTGTCGTCGGTCGTTTTAGTCGTCTTCCGTACTCGCTGGTTGGGAATTTGCGGCGGTCGCCTTAAGTTTTTCGGCCTCGGCGGCCAGAGCGGCCTCTTCGGCCGCCTGACGTTCGGCCTCGGCCTTGGCGGCTTCGAGGTCGGCCAGAAGTGTTTCGGCTTCGGCGGTGCGCTGCTGGACAAGCGCTAGTTCCCCTTCACTTGGATCCAGACCGGCAGCCTCATCCAGGAATTCAAGCGCGGCCTGGGCGCCCTCGATGGTGCGGCGTTGCATCGCGGCCTGTGCCCTGTGAATGAGAAGTTGAACGCGCATGCCTACCAGGCGCGAACGGGCATCCTCGCGCAGTTCCCGGTTGGGGGCGTATTTCACCGCCATCCCCAATTGGGTCGCCAGAGCCGCTGCATCCGGGACCCCGGGGGCCTCCAGCAATTCGTCGGCGGCATTGATGTAATGCTGGTACATCAGGCGGTAGGCATCCTGCCAGCCGTAGACTTCCCGGGCCGGCTGCGGCATCGCTACGTCCGTCATCGTGATCAGGACGGTGGTTCCCATGGGGGTGAATGTCCCGCGCGCGATGGTGACGGCACCGTCTTTTTCCGTGATATAGTATTTCTTGGTATTGGTATAGCTCGACATGATCAAGAGCAGCAATACCACGCCCAAGGCTATCAGGCCAAATTTCATGGGCTTGCCGTCGGCCGTATCCGGGACGGCAGGGCCTGGCGGAGGCGCCGCCGCCTCTTTCGCGGCCTGGCGTTGGGCTTCCTCCTCGGCCTGGCGTTGGGCTTCTTCCTCGGCCTGGCGTTGGGCTTCCTCCTCGGCCTGGCGTTGGGCTTCTTCCTCGGCCTGGCGTTGGGCTTCCTCCTCCGCCTTGCGTTTGGCTTCTTCCTCGGCCTGGCGTTGGGCTTCCTC
>JAAUYG010003325.1_pt1 | contig 17210 bp, 12 predicted proteins | sample 7278091 | NCBI WGS metagenome assembly JAAUYG01 (sample SAMN14350201, study PRJNA611818) | marine sediment metagenome | isolation source: surface marine sediment (0.6m) | place: French Polynesia: Moorea | collected 2018-08
CCCCCCCCCCCCCCCCCCCCCCCCCCCCCCCCCCCCCCCCCCCCCCCCCCCCCCCCCCCCCCCCCCCCCCCCCCCCCGGAAGGAGATATCGCTAGACATCAGAGTGCCATGTTAAAGTCCACCAGGAAATTATTACCTAAAAGAAAGGACAAGATGAATTTATGTGATCCATCACGCACTGGTCAGTGGTTAAAAATCAGCACATATCGATCCGTTAAGGTCTACATTGGTGACTATTGGGTAGTACTTACGATGTTACTTCAAGAACTTGCTATCCTTCGCTGCTCCATACCATCTGTCCTTTCTAAGGTCGCAGCGTACAGTGAGCAGCCTCCGTTTGAATCTCTTGGACTACACCTGATGTATGATGCCAAAGTTTGAGTGCACTGTGGACACACTCTCTCGATTGTCCAAGCACAACCTGAATGTTGGGGGCGGCATGTCCGCGAAGTAAAGTGTGTGATTGCGCAAAACGATGGACTCCATAAGAAAAAGACATGAATATACTTTATTTCCTCCATTTGCTGAAGATTTTGAACAAACATATCAAGACATGTATGATGCACTGAAATTAAACGTAAAGACCAGAGTTGTATCTAGTCGATGGCAAAGCGTGTTATTTTTGTTGTTGTTGTTGTTGTTGTTTTTGTTGTTGGTGGTGGGGGGGGGGGGTGGTGGTGGTGGTGGTGGAGAATTTGCTGTATATTGTTGATTTGTCAATAAGCCTAGGCTATGACCTAAGAAGGGTTCCCAGAGCATTAAGCACAGGGGTAAATTGGCTCGCAAGACAAAGCCAGAGGAGCACCAAGCTAATGATCTCTGTGTGCACAGAGCTACAGACCGCGCAGAACCTGACACTGCACAACCATCAATGCAACCTCAAAACTTGGAGGGAGGGGCTTCAGCTCAAGGGACTCCCATTGCGCGGATTTTTTCTTCCAACTGGTCTTTGGTATCGATATATAGGTCCGTCCCGTGTCCAAATAATAAACGTACTGGGGAATTATACCAACATTTTAGAAACCGGCAAACCGGCGTTGTACATCTATTTGTTCTGTATGTGATCGTATACGTTTGGGTTTTCCGACAGCTATGCTTTTCCCTATGAAGCGCTATATATGTCACCTGTTTGGTAAAATGTCCTTTCTGAGCTCTGCAGCCTCAGGGTTACGGTTCCTTCCCGACCGTATTTATCTAAATGTCAACTCCCGAGAAAAAAAGTTTGGCGCCCATACCGAGGGCTGTGCTGTGCGTGTTTGCCTATTTCACGGCGCAATGAATCGATAAACGGACTTTTATGAAATATGTGACTTTAATAATCGCATTGGTTGTAGCCTCGCTGTCCCAAACAGGGCTTGACCTCTGAAAAAAAAAGAAGGAAGAAAAACTTGTGGCGGTTGCCTTGGTCTCTGCTTTCAAATGGTCTATTTAGGCCTTGTCACTGTTGGTCGCGTCGCGTGACTTTGATGTTATTACTCCCGGCTTTAATGTTCACAGAGTGAATAACTCGGCGCAACCCTCCTTTAACCGTCCCCCGCCTTTCTCCCTTAACCGGCAGCTTTTTTGCTGTGTGTGTGATGGACCGTGGCTTGTATACGAAGCGCAGTTTGAAAGCGGAGTTTGGCCGAACACATCTTCATTTGGGGTTCCCATTGTGATTCATGGCATCCAATGTTTTAAAATGTTCAGTCATATTGATTTTTGTCCGCCTGGAATTCTGCGATATTATGCATGCATAGAAATCCACCACTTTCGACTTTTTCATATAAATATATTGACCGCTTACAGTAAATACCAAAATGCCTGTGTCGTATTGTCTCAGCACGTGCTGTCCCTTTCAGCACTGTCACAAACTCCAAGAACTACAGCGCCTGCCCGTTAAATACCGGATTATACTAAAGTAAATCTTCTAACATACAAAGCCCTCCCTCAGTGTGTCTGAAACCCAGCACACCTTCAGTCCATCCTGTTGTTATTTCAGTCTAAAAGCATGGGGAGATCGGCCCTGTATCCCAAAATTGGCTGCTACTAACTACAATATATCATAGTTCAAAATCATTTCAACATCATTTCAGTTTGCTGCACCAAGTGCATCATCCAGCTTTGAATTTTTCGGAAAAACACTAGGCCTATTCGTTCCAAACGGCGTTTGGAACCGCTGTACCAATCTGGCCACACGCAGGAGCATTTTCAGTTCAACATAGTGTACTACATTAAAACACTCGTAACATAGCCCGTCTCAAAATTACTAAAATTACTCTTGCTGACCTATACTCTACGCAGTCTCCCTAAAAACTCGAAACTCTAGTTTTGATGCCCAATTATGTAGTCTGAATTTTATTTGTAAATAATATATCCCTGCAGTAATTCAATAGCTTACGGTGTGACTGATAGTAGTTTAATAAAAAAAAAACAGCTAATAACGCCTGGACCACCTTTTGCTTGGTTCTTCTTACGATACTTCTTGTACTATTTTTTTTGTATATTTTTTTTCAAAAACATGATTTATTAGATTTTCCACATGTATACTCCATGCGCGATATTGTATTTGTTAACGAAAGCCCATTGTGGCTACATTCAAGTTTGAGTGCATCTTATTTTTCGCACAGCCGAAAGAAATCTGCCTCAACCTCTTTGACTCGGCGTGGTCGGAGATTGAACCCTTGTCTTCAGCACTCCGTGGCGGACAGCCTAACCATTAGCAGATAACGGGGCTTGTCTTACTCAGACTGCATATTAATTAATTATTTATTCTTACAGCCAAGTCATATAGCCCCTGATCATTACCATGTATATTTGTACCTGCCACACTGAACCACATTTATTAACTTTAACCTATTATCTTTAAACCACCTATTCTAAGTGATTAACACCACGGTGCAAATCCGTCAGAACATTCTAATATGCCACATGATTTGAACATGGAATAATCAGCAGAGAGCTTTCTACCACATTTCTGGACACGTCTGTAAATCGGTTAAACGTATAGGAAATAGTAAAGGGCCTGGTACGGGAACCTGTGGCACACCATCATACACAGGCAACTTAGAGACGGCATATCGGTATGTATTTAGTTTAACCATTTGTTTCTCTATAGTTATTGCATGGGTAACTTTGAAAGCACTCAAGTTCATTACCTTATGTGCCATGCATATTTACTTTAAATAGCAACCTTTCTCGTAATCTATATGTATAGAGTTGTAACATTTCTGTAAATCAACACAGGGCACTTTATTTTTAAGTACTCTCATGTACATGGTCGAACAATTTTAAAATTATTTTATCCATAGCACTTTCCGTATCTTTTTTCCTCGAAGTAGGCTGACTGTATGATATAACTAGCAGCAAAATCATTGTGTTAACAAATATTCTTTTAGGGGTAGTGATACTACCCTTTCTGGCAATTAACCATTTGAATAAATACTGGGTTCTGGGTCTAATCCTTTCATTGCTTAAACAGGTGTCACTATTGCTATAAATAATGTAAAACTGTCGTGGAACTCTTTCTTTATAAATCATGGATTTAACTATATGCCTTTATCTTTTTAAACAGGTGTAACTCTTGCTAAACAATTTCAAAATCATCATAAACGTCTTTGTCCTTTATTTATGGATTTACTTATATATGTGGTGACGGGAATCGGTCCGACTGTGTGTGTGGGCAGGTAGCAATGATATTGGGCGATAATGAAGGGGGACAGGAGTGTACTCACAGACACCTCCCGGAATGTGTTGTCTGACTATATACCACAACATGTCCTCGTCTTCTCCTCTATACCCCTGACTTTTTGAATCGTGTCAGAGCTTTTGATGGAAAGCTCATAAATTACAGCCTTCAATTGCCGTCGTGATAACCCGTGATAAATGGGAATCCGAACTGGTCTATATAGCGGTCTGACACCTGACGGCGGGTGATGGGCTGTGACGTACCTACAGGACTGTAACCTGGGCGGCGGGGAGGCGGAAGGTCGCAGGTTTTTTATCAATTACAGGAGCTTTTCTCTCGTGTTCTGTTGGCGGGTGTGATATTCAGAATTTCGGCATAACTCCCATTAATCATATAGTATATGAGGCTGAACCGGGCTTTGATCCTGATGAAATGTCATTTTGCTGTCAGTCACTCCCCAAATACAGGGCTTTTACCTTTCCAATACTCCCAAGACACGCCACCTCAGTACGCCACATTGGGGACGCCACTGACCCCACAGTACGCCAGCCCAGTACGCTACATTGGGAACGCCACAGCACTGACCCCCACAGCTACAGTACACCACGACGTTAACCGACACAGAAGCAACCCCGTTTAAAGGTTATGGCTTTTATTTATAATAGGCGAGTGGAAGTTTGCCTCATTAGTCTGCTCTGGGATCTCTACAAAAACCTGTCTGGACCAGAAACTACCGGTCTCCAAACTCCGGCCACATACAGCGCTGGGTAAACCACGGCGTCGCCTTCAGGCGAAACTACTCAAATGTAGATTTAGTCCTTGCCGGTAATTGTCCGCCTCGGCCATATATATGTCTACTCTGGGGAAAATCGTTGCCTTAATTCGGCATGGCCAACCTGGGGTTTTCTTGATTGAGTCATTCCGTTTAGAGTCCGATATGCAAATCGCGTAGCTTTAAATAGGGCCTATTTAGGCTGAATTGCCGGGGCCTGCTGATTGGGTATACAAAGTCGGGTGGAGGTAGGGGTGGATATATTATATGGAGATAAGGCAGATCAGGACATAGTCATCTCAAGCCCTCTATCGCCAATCTAGCCCCAGGGGAGACGCTTTTAATTGGGCTGGGATATAAATCACGAGACGTACATCATTTGCATAATGCTGAGGAATTAAAATTTATGACTGGGGTAATTATTGGGAGGAGAGGCGTGGTTCCTGCAGTGCGAACGGCCATGGCATGGTTGTACAGGGCGTACCCAGCTCTCCCTCCCTCTCAGCCCCTCTTTCTGTCTCAAACTTATTACAACGCTAATGTTTTGAAAAGTCTTTGTCGGACCCGCCTCTGCAACCGGTAATTTTTTCCCCGTCTTTATTTGGGTCATTCCTGCCTGTCTGTCTCTGCCCCCTTATCTCCACTCAGACACTACTCACGTTTCTTGATTGCTTCTGTCAACTCGCTACTACCCAGTGACAAATTACACCCTTCAAGAAAATGCCACAAAAGCAAAATTTCAATTTTCCCCTGCCGCCCTGCCAGCTCAAGGAGTTCTGCCTAAAGTGCCAACGTGTTACAGTAATTATCCTGACACGTGCAGTAGTATTGGTCAGAGTTTCCATCTGGACAAATTAAATTAAAGTTTAAAATGTAGGGGTCCCGAGCAAGTGTTTTAAGCATATATAAGGTTTTTTCTGTCAACTCAGACTGAAAGACAGCATTCTCGGTAACATATGAACACAGGGAAATGCCCCCCCCCCCCCCCCAATGGTACATGTGAACATTTGCTGGAATCTATGGTACCCCTTCTCCGACCTCCAGAGAATACAATCCAAAGATTCTTACACATGCCACAGACAACTAGGAAATCCTAGCGTGTTAATACAAAGAAGTTGACTACCGCATGAGAACATGCATAATATGCGGGTTCCTTTTAGAGAACTTTGAGATTCTCGTATATTACATTGCATTTATTCTTCCTATTAGTAATAAAAATTCTAACAAATGAGGCCATATACTCACTAAAACAAGTATTGGATTTGTGAAGATATAAGACGCACAGGAGTGTGTGTTTGGCACGCAAATAATGTCTTGTGTACATACACTACACACAAACAAGTTAAGGATATTATATATCGTTAACTTTTTTGTGTAGTTGATATATGCTATACGTCCACGCACAACATATATGAACTACACAAAAAAGTTAAGGATATTTAATATCCTTAACTATTTACTATTTTTGTGCAGTGTATATACATGATAGTGAACTGCATTTCACTGTCAATCAAAACGTGTAGGGTTATTTTAAAACTCAGCGTTTGGATTACAAAGGCGAAAACATAAAGATTGTATAAAGAAATGATGAAATGAGAGAACAGGAAAATATCTAATCCACATAACGATTGAATAAGTAAATAAATAAATAAATAAATAAATAAGTTAAGGACATGGCACGTTCAATTGACAGCCGCTCCCCAAAATGATCATTACGGTTTTGTTAGTGCACAATGCATGGCCTTAATTAGATTTTTTATAGACCTCCCATGAGAAACAAAAGCAGGGAACAGACAAAAGTCAACCGACGACAACCACAATGAGTACTGGCAAGGTGACGGCTAATGTAGTTTGACCGCCACTGGTCTGTCAGAGTTGTGAGCTACGACGTGGCTTGCCATAGGCAGACGGTATGACACGCCAATCAGCTAATTATTCCCCGAATCTTGTGTTCTCTGTTACCCCTAAACGCGCTCTGCTCCGTGGCCGGCGTGTCACGTTGATTCACCAAACCGAACATAAACATGTCCGAGTGATCATTAAATCAAAATGCAGCACCACAGCGCTTTTTATCTAGGGTTAGGAATTTGTTAAAATTACCATCCCAATGATCGGAGTCTGTGGGGAGAAGAAGGAGCGGTAACGACCAACCAACAAACCAGATAATATGAATACTACACATTCCACAAATTAACCAGAATAATTTTCAAATTAAAATTGTACATGATTTGTGTGACGTTTCGGGATTACCACCCTAGGAGCTCGGTACATTTTTCTTTCTTGTTTCCGGGGATGTACCTGTAGCATTCACTGCTCTGACATAGAATTCAGTGGAAAAAAATAATGTTTTGTAACATGTTGCACAGCTAGAATTATGCGTTCAGGTTTATGTGGCGTGTATAATCCACACATTCAGCCTATTCTGTCGGCACCATACGCCACGGGGAGGCAGATGGGTTCAGAACTTCGATCCATTTATTAACTAAATGTATAACTTTTTTATAGCAAACCCAGCTGTGAGTATAGAGTTCCATACTGCACCGCTAATGCCTGGTACACCATGTGCCGCTTGCAGGACAAGACAGTGACGTTTTTTCTGGGTTTGAAGTAATTTCAGCGAAAAAAAGGAGTACCACCAAACAGAAATATTAATAAGATTGTTATAGTGTTATCCTAGGCTTGATATGTCCCCAGTTGACATTTCACCCTGGATCCGACCTTCCGTATAACGCTTATCCACACCCTACAAACCTCAAAATAATGACATGAGCGTTAAAATAATTTAAAGGCTCATTTATAGATTTGAAACATTAGACACATTTACTTCGCGGCATACAAGGCACAGAATAATTTGAACAACAGTGGGTAGATGCTGAACACAGTAGGTAAGTAAAAGTGTATTTAACATCGGATACAAAACAATAAAAAGCAATAGCCCAAAGGCTATTCTCCACATGAAGATGAAGTATTTTACAAAATGATGATCATAGATGTACATAAAATTTCGCAGAGTTTTCAGGGAACACATTTCGCAGGAAGAACACAAGCACACCAAGGACCATTCATTAAAAACAGAAGTATAAGCTTGAACTTATTACCTACTCTGTTCCATAGGCTATAGGACCCTGATACCCAATACAGTTGCACCCATATTTAGAATTATATTTAGGTTGCACCAGCATGTAGGCATGGGTGTAAGTATTTGACAAAGATAGACTGACAATTTATAGTTATAAGATAAGATTTAGATTATTGCCAGCCATAAGCGTATATTATTTGGATTGATACAAAGCCGTGACTAGACTGACAAAGACTGGCATATCACAGCACGCATTCAACTATATGGCACTCCCCCTTATATTGTTAAACGCGTTTATTATTGCAAACTATATTTCTACGCAAATAAAGAAGACAAAGGACGTAATTCTACCTATACACAATTATTATCCACATCTTATAAACAAACGAACGCAGCCGGGTAGTGTAGTGGTTGAACGTTCGCCTGACATGCGGGAAGTTGGTGGTTCGATCCCTGGCCACGTCAAACAAAAGACATTAAAATTTGAGGTTCTGCGGCTTTGCTTAGCGATCAGCACAAAGGAGTTAGCGGCCGACTGGCCGGCTCGGAGTCAGGATTAAGATCTGGGTTGGGACATGACTGCCTACCCGTGGCGTGGTGTTTCAGTGGTCTAGCACTATAAAGATTGACAAGACGGGTGCAGTACATACACACCTACAACACGACCATGTTCTGAGACCAAGCCATTGAGCTTGATAAACCTTGTTCGAGTCGCGATTACGACCGAAACACTGTCAACTGCGACTTAAAACACAGATCACTCACTCACTATAAACAAACGAAGAATACCCCCAAGACTAAGGTGTGGTAAAGTGCTTCCAATAGTTAGATCATGTGTGGCAACTTTACAAAGAATACCATCTTTAGTTGTGATGATGCAGCTTATGATAGACACACCTGGTAGAAGCATGTTGGTTATTTCCTGTAACCAATGTAACCAGGATAACGAACGCTTGTGCCTATTTGTACGGACCGGTCGCTTGAAATCGTGATTACTACCCTAAAGAGCCTGGTAGATTTTTTTCTGTACCTATAGGACTCTCTACTAAGGTAATCAATGGGAATATGCTTTTGCAACAGATTGAACAGCTAGAATTATAGGTTCAGATTGCTGTAGCTCTTGCTTTGGGAACGTATCTTTGTGCGGATTTCTTTGAGACATAGTTTTTAAATGTTAAATAGTCAACGCCGAGCGATTTCTGTCACAATTCCATTTTACTTTTCCTTGCAAATGTTGCCTTTCAAAGTTTTAAATGGCTCGCACTTGAAAACAACGTGGATGCATATGATCGATAACTTTATTTGGCTACGTTTCGTGCATTTATCTATAATCATTATATAACTGTAGTGCGTGACATCATGTACGTACACCTTTTGGCTACACACTACGTACAAAAATGTCCAACCCACATGCAGTAATAATAATACAAAATTCTTATACATAGGCATCACATTATGTTAGTACAATTGTGTTTGCCTTTGGCTATACTAATGGGGAGACCATGTTTATTCAGACATGAGACGTATTGTGGTTGATATAATTTGCTGATCTTGATATATAATTACGTCCGAGTCGTCATACCACTACTACTGCTCTTGCTACTGCTATTACTGCTGCTGCTGCCACTATTGCTGCTGCTACTACTACTATTGCTACTACTACTACTATTGCTACTACTACTACTACTACTACTACTACTACTACTACTACTACTACTACTACTTAACTACTACCACTGCTCCTCCTCCTCCTCCTTCTTCTTCTTCTTCTTCTTTACTGCGTTTAATACTATGATTACAATATACCAGAACAATCTTCTATTAGTGCAACTACGGCTTCTAGCTCGATACTTCCTTGTGTCATGGAAGTATATTGACCTTTTTTGTTTACAAGGGTGATGGGGTTAATGATGGTGGTGGTGGTGGCGATGATGATGATGATGATGATGATGATGATGACGACGACGACGATGATGATGATGATGATGGTGGTGGTGATGGTGGTGGTGATGATATGATAAGGTCGACGATGATAGTGACTGGTTATGTTTATGTTATGTTTAATGTTAAGTTATAATCATTCTCACTCTTTCTTTGTCCCAGGCATCGTCTGCAGACAATTTATCCGGAGATGACGCCATCTTGACTTTACTCATGTCGCTCTATGATGTCCAAAAATAGTGAAATCCTGAAATTGCATGTAACGAAAACGTTTTCTTTAGTCCCAGTGGTAACGAAAACTTCCCCTGTCGACTGCACGATATCTTCTTCTCTGCGATTCGAGGTCTGTCTGGCAGTCAGTATAAATGCCACGTTGATCCAGAAGGAAGCACTGATGCTATTTCCAGGAGGCGTTTCCGTCAGCTATCCAGTTCCGGCAGCGTCATGATGAAATTATGTAGGTTCGTACTGATAGGCAGTTTGGTGTGCCGGGGATGGAACTACAGGAGGCAGCAAACTCCGGAGTCTGGGTAAGGGGGGTGAGAGTGAGGTAGGGTAGGGTAAGGTAGGGTGAGGCGGAATATATTCCACCAACACCTGCCCACCCTCTCGCCCCTAAGTCTTCTCTCTCTCTCCTGATTTGACCTTTACTGGTGCTTATCCTGAGATTCAACAAAATATATTGTATAATTGTTGATGGGGATTTGCATTATAATATCCCTGCCACCGTCTAGGCGTTAAAGCGGAATAACAACTCCATAACGTTTTTTTCTGAAGCCCGGCGACATTTTTGCGCCGGTGAAACGTGTATACAGGTAACTGCACAAAAATGCCGAACGTTACATCTTGGCTCGTCGATTTCCCGCCACTGACAGGCAAAGCAGACGAAAAACAGACAGCACGCGCGCCGTGTATGCACTTCTCCAGACAGAATCAGAAATGACTACTTCCTGTTGAGGCAGGTGAGCTGGACATGGCTAGTCCTGTCGGCCGCACCAAGGCCCTTCTCTCTGGCTGGGGGAAGCGACTTCGCTGGCTGCCGGCAGCTCCAGGTTTACAGGTACTGGATTTGCGTTGTTCGGGATCTTCCGGTTGGAAGTTTGTGGAGTTTTTCCACGAGGCCTCGTTCGCTATCAGCTTTGGCTAATCTTAGCAGCCTTCCCCGGTAACTGGGGGCATATGTCTGTTTTCAGTTCACGTCTCCCATTGCCAAAAACCAATTAGCATTACCCACGCATTGCTCATGCTTCTGGAACTTGGGTTATAATGAATGCTTTGCCAATTGAAAGTCAAATCTGCTCTATTATTTGGAACCCAGACACATAGTTAATGGGGAAATTATCTGGAAATCAAAGAGTTATTTATATGGCATGGATCATGGATACAAATATATACGATCACCGTCTGAAGCTTCGCGAAAGAACCAGCTTTTAACCAGCTTGGTTCCCTTTTCTTGCAAAATGTAGCTGGTCCTTTTCGTCTTCCTTTGTCACACTTATAGCAATTGTTTTTGTTTTTGGTGTTCCTTGTTACTGTTGTTGCGTTTGTTTATCGTCTATCATGGAACGTAATTGCAATCATGATCCATCGAAGCATAAGGTCTGCACTGGTGTGGTGAGGTTATCAGATATAAGATTGCCCCGCTGACTATTTATAGGAAACATATTTCGCCATGTTTTTTGCACGATACTTTGGAGGCATATTACCAAAATATAAACCTTTTGTCTGCGACATCCCTAGCAGTTAGCAGTTTCTTTCTTATTATTGTAGACAGAGATACTAATTAAGATTAAGGCAATTTCGGAAGGAGTCATTGGCATCGGAGGGATGCTTTTCTGGAGCATTACAATGTTAATAATTTAAACCTGTATTATGTTCCTTATTGGGCCAATTCGAAACAAACCTTCCTTCACCAGGCAAAATGCTAGTACTTTCTTACAAGGTCACTGAAGGTAATCGGTGATCCTTGTGCTATCTGCCGACGTTCCGGAGCAGCAGGCGGAAGAGGCCGTCTGGGGGTATTTTGGGCCGGCGATATTTTATCTGGAGTGACTGCAGGGGTCTTGAGAGTCGCAGATGGACAAAGCGAGAGAGCAATGCAGAAACTGGGGAGGGGGGGGGGGGGGATTCGAAAACGCTGATGTCTAACAACTGGGTTAATTCAACAAGCCGAATAATGTAATCTGATTGGCTAAACATTTCAGCTAAAAGAATAACCGGATTTCAGTTCTCGAACGTAAGTTTATAAACATCGACTTAAATCGACAATATTGGCAGTGACAAGGCCATGACCGAACAATATGACCAGCAAGTCAAAGAGATTCAAGTATTTTCATGGAAATTCGTGTGTCAATGGGTAAAGTTGAATATATCTGATAAATCATTTGACGTACATGTGTACATCCATTCTGTCGAAAATCTGTACAATGGAACCAAATTACGTTACAATATGTGGCGAATACGTGAGGAGCCGTCGAAAATATATTGCATGGGAAACAGGATGGGGATACACTTGAGAGTAATATAAATGTGACGCATATATGTATGTGCCAGGAAACCTGCCAACAGGCTGCCTGGGTGGAACCTGGGTGGAAAAATACCTGGCAAAGTGGCGATTTATTTACCTGGCGCCATTGCACCTGGCTGAGTCATTCTACTGGCAGAGTGCAGACACAGGAGTGGTCTCTGTGCAGATATATTCAACAAAAACTTCCGGGGCAATCAACTCTTTCTAATTAATCCACAATCCAACAAGATCCGAAATAAATATCTGAATCTCGCAACTAGAGGTTTCTATAACATTGATTCACTGGTATGTAATATTTTATATTATATTAATGTAATTCTATACTATTTCCATAATTAATTTTAGTGTTGTTTGTAGATGCAGTCTGAAGAGAAAAAAGTACCAGCATATTTTGGGAGCTTTTGGGAGATATTTTCTTAACTGTGTATTGGTCCCTGATCCGTATATTTTTGTTCTCCAGAGCAGAATTACACAGACTGATGTATCACTGGGTTCGGTTGCCATCCAGAACAACAGACATATGTCACATGGTTAATATGCGCATTATCCAGACCTATTTGCTAGACCAAGCACAACAAATCATCTGATGTCCGCGAAACCTGGAAATAACCCAGGAGTGCTGAGTCCCGCCATGTTTGCAGGCAGACAACAACAGTCAAACGTGATGAGCACTAGAATTCAGACACAAGGGGAGACATAACGCAGGAGTAAGCAATGAGCTAAATAATGGAACAGACATACCAAAGATATCCCATTTGACTGCCGATAAAAATCAAGTGAATGGTAAATGGGTATAGTGCCATCCCTTAAATCTTCGTACATTCTAAACACGTCGCGTAGCACTTATATTACCAGAGAATTACCTGCGAGATCTTCCGGGTAAAACAGAAGTTCAACTTCCATAACAATAAAGTGTATTGTGGTATCTTAAACGAACAAAGATGTGAAGTGAGGCGAACATAAGTAGTGTTTTACCTACTGCACCCAAATTTTGACTGCACGAAACAAAGGTGGCGGTTCTCGAAGGGACTTGAGTCTAAATTTTGATTTAAGCCCAACATATTAGCCAATCACAGTGCCGATATTGCTTATTAACGTCAAAACTTAAGACTTCACTTTTTTGGGAGAACGCCGCCCACCACAGACGATATTTAGACAAACACTCTGTCTAATAATAAATATTTATGGAATGATAGTAAATAAGTATGGACCCACTGGGTCAGACTAAAGGAAGTGCTAACGCGTATAAATCAGTGGTGGGGATTATCATGATAAACAACTTGTCCGAGGAAACCCCTGAATACTGAAAAAACGCTACGTACTCTCACAGCCAGCGATCCGGTGATTCCCGAAATAGGCAATAATATATAATGTAAATAAGTTGGCAATACACATCTTGATGGATTTCTGCAGGTAAGCATCTACCGGTACTTCCCACATTCCGATACACTATACTGTATAAATGAATCATATATTACATGTGGAATGCGAGACTTCGTTCCAGGCTACTGTGTACGATGCTTCACAACAGATGAAATAGAAGAGAAACAATCTGGTCTGACAGCCTTGGAATGGGGATCTCTGCTAGAGTATCTCGAGACTCTGCTGACCAAGCTCAAGTCTTAGAAGGAGTTAACCACATTATCGAGTGGAATGGTTTCAGAAAGCAATCTCACATACGTGTGTTAGATAAACACAGGCCAGAGACAACGAAGATGGTCGGTCTGCGATCATCAAAAGTAAATAATAGATCGGTAAGAAACATTTTAAGTGATACAGCTTGTATCCTGTGGAGAGATGGCAACAGCGCAGACAAGAGATCGTAAAAAGACACCGCTATTCTCTCATCCGATTCTGTGGGGTAGCTATCACATCGAGCATTAAAACAAACATTGAATAGGCCCCGATGGAAAGCTATCTCTTAATGTCTCCGTTTACCTAAGTTTTCTATATCTGAGTTGCCCAGTGCCAGCCCCTGGAGCCCTACGCAGGCATTGCATTTTATTCCCATCGGCAAAGGTTCTTCGGACACTGCCAAGCCCCAAACTCCGGATACTCCAGATACTGCTTCTGCTTATCTACTGAAGCTTTCTGCTGTGTAAGCATCTGGGATACCCCCAGCAAGGATTTGTATTCTGTACTGCATGTTACCGGTTTTGACTCAGCAATAAGGATTCTCTGGTTCCGACCTTTGGGAAACAAAGATATACCAGTTTTGTGTCCTTAGACATTGAGAAACATTCAGAGCTTCGCCAAATTTTGAAACATGTAAACTATTTTATCTTGTAATGCTTCTTCGGTCGAGAAGAATTAAAATCAATCCTTAATCTGGAAACTGACATGCATTTTTATGCTATGCTATTGTGTTACAAACAATACTCTACTAAGAGTTCTACACGTACTAAGAAGAAGACGCCAGTCAATATGAACTTAAAGTTCAAGTTAAACGTTCAATCCCACTACTACAACAACCTGTAGAAAGGGAATGAGAATACAACCCACTGGCTCAATGAAATAGAGGAACATATACCATGAGAGTTATTTCCAAACTTATGGTGGTTTAATATTTTAGAAGGTTAAAAACAAACGCACGGTAACTGAAAGGTGTGTCGATGGTAGCTTAAACTGATTTCTGAAAATGCAAATCCATGGATCGTCCTTGTTATTTTGTACATACTGGAATCCCTTCTGCTAAGCCTCCCGCAGATTACGTAGGTGGCAAACCTCTGGCCGATGTCTTAATTTGTATATTTTCAGACGAACCGCATAAACAAGCCCGATATATGTCTTTTCCCAATTTCATATTTCGACGAAGTCATCGATCACTCGGCAGTCAGGAAGTTTACCGAGCGTCCATATTTCCCGAGAACGTCACTCGGCTAAATATACAGAGCCCGAGAAGGTCGAGTTTGAGTCATCGACTTCTACAATGCTGCCGGATTTATGTAAGAGATATAGACGGGAGTGGGGTTTTACGTGGGTGTAAGTAACACGGACAGGTAAACAGTCTGCTTCCACGTGTGCTCATCTTGCTTCTTCAAGGCTGTATATCTCTCCCCTATAGATGAGACGAAAGAAAAAGAAGGTGGCAGAGGCACTGATCTTACCCGAGGTAACCGACCTGGATGGATCCCTATTATAAGACGTGTGCCAGAAAGGCTCATGAATACAGCAGAAAACAGAAGTGATTGCCAAATTCCAGTTGATTTGAGTCCAAGGGTGTAAAAACATGTACGTCCCAAATTGTGATTAATGGTTTCCATTTCATGTTTATCATTTTCATGTCCTTGTCTATCACTAAACCAAGTAAAACGGAGAGTACGATCGATGCAATGAGGATGACAAGGTTAGCGACCGAAATGTGGACAACGACGACGACGAAATGATTGATAAAAATTTACACTAGGCCTAATCAGTTTATAAATTAACGAATGAGTCAACCAATGATACAATATACGCTCGTCTGTATGATGACTTAATAGCATATTGTGCAACTTCCTTTACATGGACCGGATGGATGACGATTTCAGGAGTCCTCACAGACTCTGGGTCTTCATGTGTGCGAGATGCAAGTTTATTCATCTGCTGCTAGACATTTCAGAAACTTTGTTTGGAGCAACTGCAGGAATGCTGTTTCTTATTTACACATACAAGTAGCAAAGCAGACTGGTGAACATGTGTAGTTTGAATTAAACATTTGCAAACAATGTTACTTTATACTTTCTTAATTTAAGTCAAATTAAGTGCATATTTGTTTAAACTTTACAATGAATACATTTACCATGAATACATTTACAATTAAAAATGCAAGGTTATTGATTGCTGAAAGGAATTATGTCCAGCCCAATGGAAGGCTATTCCATCGGTTAGCGTGTGGTTTGGCCAGATCCATAACATCATGACGTAAACGTGAAAGGGGATTCACCAACTAAACAATTCTACCTGTTTGTCTGTTTTCCCTTTGTTGGCCTTTCCGTTGGACTTGTCAGATGTTGAACTGTCTTCCTTGGAATTCTTCAGCCGACGACGGCGACGCTGAAGAAGACAACACGACATGCAGGCAATGCATGCACGAACAGTGCTATTGCGTCACTGAAACAGTGAGTGCTACACAAGCAAGACTTATGCTAACATGTACTGTGCACTACCAGGTCTAGCTTCCACTATTTACATGGATACCCTTTGAGCTTTAGAGTTGTTAATACCTCTGATATTGAGCCTAAGTATGCAAAGTCAAAGACATTTATAGCGGTTACAAGCTTAGTATTACTACGTGGTCATGCGGGTGAGCTATTAGGTTTGGGAAACTGCAACTTGGACACAGACACTCGAACACACATTGTAGGGACGAAATAATGAAAAGAAAATGGCGTTGACAAAACGACCATACCTTTTTTGAATTGACAACAAGCCCGCCCGGGGTGCCGGAACCACTTGATATATCTGACTCATCCGACGAGCCACGCGGATGATACCAGCGCCGCGCGTAAACGCCTCCTTGAGACATGATTGGCCTTCGTTGGTCACGAGATGATGATGTAGGTAGTCACGCGACGAGAATCACAGGGGCTACACGTAAGACAAGGAGCGCCATCACACACTGATCACATATATTACATTAATCACATAGACGGCAAACTATACATAAAAACGTCATAGAAGGTAAGAAACCTAGGGTATAACACACCAACTCATGGATGCTATTTCTAGCAGCCACCGCAATAATAGATATATTCATAATGTCAACATTCATCCTATGATCGTTAAAAAAACAAACTCATTCTTTTTACTCAATTTGCGCAAAAAGGGCACGAAAAGAACAGTTGCTCGTTAGGGGATTATGAACTGATATATATGGCATACTGGTATATATGAGAGTGGAAACGAAATATGTTGACATAATGAATATTCCATTTCTGGAAGGCAGAAGAAGGCCACAAGCACATGAAACAGAAAATGCAAGGTGAAGTTTTCACCTTGCATTTTTGAGTTGACTACCGGCTTTCCCGCGGTGGGCCAGTGTCTATGATACAGAATAGAGAGTATTTTAAACCCCTTGGCGGAAAAAAATTCCGAAGAAGGGCAAAGGCGCGAAAACAGGGGCATCTCACGGTTGGCGGGGCTTTTATTTGTCGCAATATGATTGGCTAAAGGGTAGTCATATGACCAAGGTAGTTTGGCTTCCGAATGAAACCGATTATTCATACTGCGAATCTGTGGCGCC
>JAAUYG010054468.1_pt1 | contig 17207 bp, 14 predicted proteins | sample 7278091 | NCBI WGS metagenome assembly JAAUYG01 (sample SAMN14350201, study PRJNA611818) | marine sediment metagenome | isolation source: surface marine sediment (0.6m) | place: French Polynesia: Moorea | collected 2018-08
AAGATAACAACTTGTTTCTAACAAAACAGGATAAAGCCCTGTTGATTGAATACTATAAACAGCAAAATAAAACCAACAGGGCTATCTCTATTGTCATGCCCTGGTACAACGAAGAACCATACAATTTTGGATGCTTGGCCACAACCGGTCAAAAGGCTTACATTGATGCCAAAGGAAATGTACAACCATGTGAACTGCTAAAATTAAGTTTGGGCAACATTCAAGAGCATTCTTTTAAGACAATTTGGGGTAAATTTTTGCCATATTGCAGTCATCCTGTAAATCAATGCATTATTTACCCTCTGCAAAAAGTATTAAATCATGCCGATAAATTACCCATATCCGAGGAAATGACATATAAAACATTGCCAAGTGTCTGCGGTCTTGAATCAACAGATGTGTTTAAAAAAATCAAGGTAAGGGAAGTAAGGAAATAGGAGCAAACAAATGAAAAATCAATATAATTTGGGTCTTCAGGAGGGAAAGGATTTTTTTCTAAAAAAGAACCACTGGTTACCGGAAAAAATGGGTGTCGATTATCTTGCTTTTGGAAAAACCCTGTATGTTCGAAATTCCGACCCAGTAATTCCCAGGCATGAATTTTATCATATTGCCCAATTCCATAAATTCGGTATCCCAATGGTAGTTGGTCACTACATTTATCATCTTGTTAAAAATCTAATCAAGTATAAGTCCCTCCAAGATGCCTTTATTGAAATCCCATTCGAAATCGAGGCCAGGGAATATGAAGCTAAAATGTCAAAAGACATTATTTGACCACCATATTGGAAAAGACAATGAAAATAGTCGAATTTGATAACTCTGAAGAGCCAACAGTTTTACCCGAACTCCCATGGTACCCGGGACATCTTCATTATTCTGGCAAGGCCATCAATGATCGGGTGAACTGGACAGAGGCAATATCAGGAACCTCAATAAGAGATATCCGACAGGCCACCTACGACCCTGAAATCCTTGCTGGTAATATAGAAAATTATATTGGCACGGTTCAGGTACCAGTAGGTATTGCCGGACCCTTGCTGATTGACGGGAAACACGCCAAAAATTACATACCGGTGACCATGGCCACAACAGAAGGTGCCCTAGTCAGCTCTCTGAGCAGGGGGGCAAAAGCATGTTCGATGGCAGGCGGAATAAAAGTGCATGTCAAGCAGCAGCAAATGCTCAGGGCCCCTGTCTTTTTTTGCCACTCAATGCAGGCAGCGATTGATCTGGAGGAATGGATTTTTTCGAATAGAGTGAAAATAAAAAGGAAAGCAGAAAGTCTCTCTAAAATTGCCAAACTTAAAAAACTCGAATCAAATATTTTTGGTGATACACTTCATGTCCTTTTTTATTATACAACAGGCGATGCCGCCGGGCAAAACATGACAACCGCTGCAACCTGGTGCGCCTGCGAATGGATCGCCAAACAAGTAAAAAAAACGACGACAATAAACTTGAAACATTATTTCATCGATGGCAATGCTTCGGGTGACAAAAAAACCACTTACCGCAACTTCATCATTGGCCGTGGAATTAGCGTTACGGCCTCGTGCCAAATACCCGCTGATATCCTCAAATCCATTCTTCACATCGGCCCCGAAAAATATCTGGAAGGTTGGCAGGCGGCAGAAATCGGTGCACTGCAGACAGGAATGGTTGGATCGAATATTAATTTTGCCAATGTTATTGCAGGTGTTTTTACCGCCACCGGTCAAGATATTGGTTGTGTACCTGAATCCTCAAATGGTGTTTTTAAAGTGATGCCACGAGAAGGAGGCCTTCTTTTTACAGCAAGCCTTCCGTCCCTTGTGATTGGTACTGTTGGTGGTGGCACGGACCTGCCCACGCAAAATGAGTGTCTTCAAATCATGGGATGTGCGGGCTCTGGAAAAGTGTTTCGGTTAGCTGAAATAATTGCAGCGGCATGCCTTGCATTGGATCTTTCCACAGGAGCTGCCATTGGAAGCAATGATTTTGTTGCCGCTCATGAAAAACTGGGCAGGAACAGACCCATAGACTATTTTTCTCCCTTAAATCTAGATACGCGTTTTATGAATACCATTCTGTCTGACAAAACCCTAAGAGTTTTAAAATTAGACAAATTAAAACTAAAAGAAAATAACAGCATCATCACCTCTCTTTCAACTGGAAATAAATCGGCGACAGGAATCCATAGATATTGCCTAAGCTGTATATCTGACACAAAACCTGAAAAGCTGAAAGCTGTTCTAAAACTAAAGCATTCAGACAATGAACTGCTTAAAAATGGTCACCGTATTGCAAAACTATCAGGTGACGATAATCTCCCTGGTCTTTTTACCGCCCAGGCTCAAATATTCGGATTTGAAAATTCAAGCATAAGGGAGATTGAATTCTACTCCAGGCTTTACGCGGATTTTGAACAGTTCTGTCCTAAAATATTTGGGACTAAAATAGACACGTCAAATGACCTTTATGCCGTTTTAATGGAAGACCTGACAAACACATCCCATTTAAATACCGTCGACACACCATCACTATGGACGGATCAGGATATAAAATTTGTTTTGTCCGATATGGCCATCATGCATTCAATATTTTTTAAAAAGGCTGAAGCCATCCCCAAAAAGTTAAATATTCCCCGTCTGGATGAGAAGTCCGGCCAACGCGCCGCAAACCTTTTGGACTCATTGACAAATTACAATGCACATCAGCACCCCTCCTTTATTAGCGAAGAATTACAAGGCATCTATCTGCGCTTTATTGATTCCATAGGTGAAAATATTTCTATCATGAAACAGTTCCCAATGACACTGGTTCATAATGACTTTAATCCTCGTAATTTATGCCTTCGAAACCAAGATACCAATAAACGTCTGGTCCTTTATGACTGGGAACTTGTATCCAATCAGAATCCCCAAGTTGACCTTGTTGAATTCCTTATTTATGTTCTACCTGAAAACTATGATATGCAAAAATTTTATGGGCATATTGAATATTACCGGAAAAACCTGAATAACCATGTAAAGGAAATAATACCAAAACAAGATTTTATTCATATTCTATACATGAATGCTTTGTACCTTGCGACTACCCGATATAATCTATATTTGCTGGCACATAATATATTAGGGTTTAAATTCCTGAACAGGGTATACGCCAACTTAACCCGATGCATACTGAATCTTAGAAGCGATCAATAAAGTACTCTATGAAAGCTCAAATGCGATTTGTATTTGAATTGGATTCGCCTCTCTGCCTTGAACAGGCGATGGTCGGTGCAAAAGCGGCCAGACTGTCACAAATGGTTTCAATGGGATTCCCTGTCCCCGACGCCTTTGTTCTCAACATAAACGCTTTTGAACATTTTTGTATGTTTAACGGGATATCGCTGAAAAACCCTCATTCAATCAATGAATTACCAAACCTTATTCTGGAGGGCGCTTTTCCGGAAGAACTACACAAAGCGATCGAAGATCACCTAAACCGATCAAAGGCGGATCTGTTTGCCGTAAGATCATCCTCAGTTACCGAAGATGGACACGAATTCTCAATGGCCGGTCAGTACCAAACCTTTTTAAACTCAACAAAAGATGAGATTTTTTACAATATAAAAGCCTGCTGGTCAGGGGCATTTAACGATGCCGTGAAAGCATATACCAAAAGCAGACAATTAAAAATAAATTACAATATCGGTGTCATCATCCAGCAGCAAATAATTCCTGAATACTCTGGCGTATTATTCACCCTTGACCCACGCTCAAGAACTACGGATTATTTCGTAATTGAATGGGTAAAAGGACTTGGCGATAAGCTTGTTTCAGGTCAGGTTACGCCAGAAACACTTTATGTCCACCGAAATTCTCTCCAAATAGATGATACAGCAAGCACCAAACTTAAGCCATTTCTAAATTCGCTTGTTGGTTATGCCCAAAAAGCGGAAAAAGAGTTTGATTTCCCTGTGGATATGGAATGGTGTGCAGACCAAAATCTACACCTTCTGCAGGCAAGACCAGTTACCGCATTAATCAAACCCAACTCAATCATCTGGACAAATGTTAATATGGCGGAGAATTTTCCACAACCATTACCCCCCTTTACTTGGTCAATCGTAGATAAATTTTATACGGCCTATATGACCAGTATCTTAAAACTGTTTGGGTGGAAAATAACGAAAATATCGAAATTTAAAAAGATTATACACAACTTAACCGGTATTCAGGGAGGGCGGATTTATTACAATCTTTCCAACTGGTATGAAATTCTGTATTTTTTCCCGATAGGAAAGTATTTAAAACCATTTCTTGATAACTACATTGGCCAAAAAGTTCCACTTTCATTTTTCCCCAAAACCGATGAAGAAGTATTTAAGAAAGAATGGCAACGTCCTTTAAAGCACATTCAATTCTGGTTAAAACTTATATATATCCACTTTACCTCCAACAAGCATCTGGACACATTTGAAAATCAGTTTCACCGGCATAGGAAAAAATGGCGGAAAAGTCCGTATCATGAGCAAAGCTTGTCTGGTCTGATTAACGGAATAGACAAAATTTTTACTGAATTTATTGATAAATACTATTACAGCCAGGGAATCGCTGACATCGCCGTTCTTATTTTTCCCGGAATATTGACTCGACTTATAAAAAAATGGTTCCCAGAATATAAAGACTCAGCAGACAAAGCAATTGTCCAATTATTTCAAGATATAAATGTTAAAAGCACTGAGCCTGCAAAAATCATCTCAACAATTGCCAATCATGTGAGATCAGATGATACGCTTCAACAGTTTCTGGTCTCCAAAAATTATGAACTGCTCGAACAGGGCTTAAAGGATGAAACTAAATTATTACTGAATAAATTCATGTTTTATTTTGGTGCCCGTTGTTACAACGAGTGTATGATTGTATCTCCCACTTTCGAAGAGAGACATGATCTTTTCTGGAATCTTGTTGAAAAATATCAATCGGCTTCCGAGTTGAGAATTAAAGCCAATACACGTCGTGAATTTCAAAATCAAAATGCAATCAAAAAGAATATTGAATCAAGACTGCCCTTTTTAAAGCGGATGATTTTCAGTATTGTCCTCAAAAAATCGCGTCATGCAATTGGGTTGCGAGAACAAGGAAGACTGATTCGAAGTTTGATATTTGGTGAAATCCGGTTAATTATTCTTGAAATTGGAAAACAGCTAAAAAAAATAGGGCACCTGAAAGATACCGAGGATGTTTTCAATTTACAATTGCATGAGATCGAACAAATTGCCAATGGAAAATTTCAATTTCCAGAAACGATTCCCGAGTTGATACAACAAAGAAGTAATGCATTAAAAAAATGCTTTGATAATTCACCACCGGAACTCTTCCTTTCTGAACCTGGCATTTTTTATAAAAGCCACAAGACCCATTATCTCGAAAATAATGGGAAAACGTTGAAAGGCAATGGGGTCTCTGGTGGCATTGTTACAGGGATAGCAAGAATCATTCTGGACCCGGTAACAGATAACCGCTTAGAACCAGGAGAAATCCTGGTGACCAGATCAACTGACCCTGGATGGACCCCGCTGTTTATCATTGCCGGAGGTATGGTTCTCGAAAGAGGAGGACTGCTATCCCATGGTGCCATAGTTTCCCGCGAATTCTCTATCCCTGCTGTCGTGGGGGTTGAGAATGCAACACGGAGGATTAAAGATGGAAATTCAATAAAAATAGACGGCATGACCGGGATAATCGAAATTATAGAAAATTAATAATGAAATTAGCCGTCTTGTTATTTATTGAAGAGCGTTTTCATCCAAAGGTGAGTGTATTGCTAGCTGTAATATTATTCAGCACGCCTTTTGCAACAGTAACCAAGAACCATATTAATTATTTTTCTGGTTTAATATCGGCCTTTCTAATTTTTCTTGCATTAAGGATGGCTGATGATCTGACTTCAATAAGTGAGGACCGTATCACTCATTCTAAGAGAGGATTGGTGTCTGGCAAAATTAATATTCAAGAACTTTGGTGGTCGTTAACCTTTTTACTGATTCTTATTTTTTTTATAGCCTTCTTGAATTATCAAATAAGCTTCATACTCATCCTTTTGCTCTACTATGGATTATTTTTTTGTTTAAAAAACCATATTCCTATTTTTGTATCCCCCTTTTTATCCAATTTCATCTTTTTATTCCTGCCCTATTTTGCAACGAATACGCTGGAGCTAGGTGTTAATAAAATTCTATACTTGGGTTTATTTTTATGGACAAGTGCAATAGCACATGAATTTTCGCATAACGCGTATGACTCAGCAAAAAAAACAGTTAATATTAAACGCTATTCAAATTTCATCGGCTCCCGGAACACAGCAATCCTTTCCTTGGTGATTTTTGTCTGTTCTCTTATATTTGCCGTGTTGTTCTGGAACCTCAGCAAGAGGCCTGTTTTATTCATTTGTATTTTAATTCCAACCACTTTTCAAATGCTATATTTATATTACAAATTAATACGGTTTCCATCTCAACGGAATGCTAAACCATTTTATGTTTTTGGATTTGCCTTTTTTCTATTGCCTTGCTGTGCTTATATAATAGACAGCTTTTATTCAGGCTGAACTAAATGAGCCCGATTTCAAAAATATTTTATCTCATTCTCCCAGTTATTTTGGCCGGAATCACAAATATGATATTTATCAAGGTGCCTATTCTGAATACATTTAAAATACCCATTGACAACGGGATTCTTCTTTCAGATGGCAAAAGAATATTTGGAGATCACAAGACGTGGAAAGGGTTTTTCGGAATGATTGTTTTTACGTCATTCTGGTTTGTCTTTTTTATGGTCCTGGCTAAGGGCTCGAAATTTTGCGCTAACCTTTCTTTAATCCCGTATAAACAGTTTTCTTTTATCCAGGGTATGATTGCAGGTGCATTATGGGGATTTGGTTATGTTTTATTTGAACTGCCAAACTCATATATAAAAAGAAGAATTAATATCCAACCGGGAAAAACAGGAAAAGGATTTATAGGAATTTTATTCTCTTTTTTTGATCAGGCCGATTCAGTTTTAGGGTGCCTTGCAATGCTCCTAATCTTCTATTTTCCATCAACTCAGGATATTATTGCGATTTTCGCTTTATCCGTAATCGTGCATTACATAATGAATATTGTTCTCTATCTGTTGAAACTTAAGAGTCAACCATTATAAAATCACAAAGAATAATTAGAGGCTATCTCAAAATAAAGATTGGGGTTCCAGGCAAGGCGTGAATTGGCGAGAAAGCGCAGCATACATGAAGTATATCTGCATTTTGAGCCGGTTCACAACACCGCCAGGGGCACTTAGATTTTTTTGAGATAGGCCATAAATACACAATAGGAACAAATTGGGGGCGCCCTTAGCTTATCGATCCAGGTAAATAGAAACAGGGAATCAGTGCCTTGATACCCTGTCGCACATGCTTGAAACCGCATCAAATTTACTGATGTTTACCGCGTTTTATACTTTTCCGCTAGCGTCCTACCTGCTTGCCGTGCGGTAATAATGTGATGGCCGAAAATCCCTGGTATTGTGTCTCACCATTTCATCGACCAGTTGTCCGTATTTTTCTTCCGGGTCGGTGACACCGACGTTGATCGGCCCATTTTTGATCAACCTCACATTGGCGACGGGTTGTCGGCCGGTTGCCAGATGGGTCCATATGGTTGCACCACTGGCCGTTTCAAAAAGCTTATTGTTCAGATGGCCCTCGACATAAGCCTGGGCACGCATGGTGGAAAATCCGGAAGAAAAATTGAAATCGGGTTTGATGTCCGAAACCACAAGATTTCCGTAGAACAGTGCATCCACCTTGTACGTTGTCCCGATCGATCGAATGGCTTCAAAATTGAGTTGGGTATGTCCAACGGATTTTAAAATCTGATCTTCGCTGCCCATTTCCAACAAGCGCACCCCGGGCTGGGCTGATTGGACCGACTGCATAAACTGCTGGGTGACATAGGGCTGTACGTTGCCTTCGGCATTGGAAGCAAACGCGATGACACCGATGACCCCAAATTCCTTGAGATTGACGACCGGGGGCACCATGACTTTTTCTTTTTTGAGCGGCGGTGAACTTGAACAGCCGATCAAATAAGTCAAAGCCATTAAAAGCATCAGGGATAAGAAACTGATCCGCAGATTGTTGTTGGTTAATGCCAGGCGATGAACTTTTGGCATGATTAGCTCCTCCACATTAGAGAATAAACGGAAGTTTCAGAATTCGAATGCATAACCGCTAAAATCGGCCATCGCATTTTGGAGCAATATTCGTGCCCGGGAGATCAAGATAATTTACATGTAATTTTAACAGGTTATGTGGTTCGAGTTCGGTGTGGGATGATCATATTGACAAAATGTGTCAGAAAGGGCGCAATTATTGTTAAAAATTTGCTCTGATCTTTCGTGCATCACTGCCTGCAGGTTCATTCACGCCCGAACACCCTTCATATCCTGCCCCGCCAGCGGTTGACGGTTTCCCCCCGCACCGGTATAGAGCATCGCCAGAGAGGGACTCACCCAATGCACGATGCCGAACACTTGATGCGCCGGGTAATCGACGCCTGCACCGACTGCGACTGCTGCCGGTATACCATGGACACCAACTGTCTCTTTTTCCCTGAAATCTACAGACTATGGGACCGGGAAAAGGAAACCGGTGAGCGGATCACGCCCGCGGAGCTGCGCCACCTGGCCGATCTTTGCAACTACTGCGCCCTTTGCCCCTGCCCGGACATCCGGGAGGACATCATCACCGCCAAGACCCTGTTCATCGACCGGGACGGACTGGCGCCCTGCATCCGCACCCTGGAGGACGTGGAGCGGGTCGGCAAACTGTGCGGGGCTGCGCCGCGGCTTGCCAATTTCCTGTTGCAGGGTCAGATCACCGGCCCTCTCATCAAAAAAGCGGCCGGGATCAACGCCAAACGCAAGCTGCCCGTCTTCCCCCCGGAAAGTTTTCCCGCCTGGGCCCACAAGCGGAAGCTGAGCCAAAAACCCCGTACCAACCCGCGGCGCAAGGTGGCCTATTTTGCCGGCTGTACGGCCCAATACCTTTTTCCCGATGTGGGCCAGGCCGCCGTCGACGTCCTGGAGCGCAACCGGATCGCGGTGTACGTTCCCGAACAGCACTGCTGCGGCATGCCCAGCATGCTCGAAGGCGATCGCGAGCTGACCTTGCGCTTTGCCGAACGCACGGTTTTGCTTCTGGCCGACCTCGTGGACGACGGTTATGCTGTGGTCTGCTCCTGCCCCACCTGCGGCTATATGCTTAAAAACGCGCTGGCCGAGTTCGCCTACTATTCCCAGGCCTACCAGGATTTCGCCGGCGGCGACGAGCGCAACATGATCATTCCCAACAAGGCGCCCGCCCCAGCGGCCCAACCCGGCCAGTGCGGCATGCCCGCCCCGTACCATGCCACTTTCGGGGGCCACCACTTGGGCCGCAAGACCGTAGAGATGGCCAAGACAGCAGGCGGCGGGACCCGCAAAATTGAATTCCGCGTTCTGGACAAGTCGATCTATGGCAAGATTTTAAAGGACGACGGTTATTTTGCGGGAATCGATCCGCTCAAACGCATCAAGGTGGCCGAGAATACCCATGACCTGGGTGAATACCTGCTGGGACTCCATCGCCGGGGCGTACTGGACACCCGGCTGGGTCCGCACCCGGGGCGTAAGGCCTATTACCCCCCCTGCCATCTGCGCGAGCAGGAAATCGGCCAACCTTACCTGGAGCTTCTGGGCCTGGTTCCCGATCTGGCCATGGAGACCATTCAAAGCACGGCCTACTGCTGCGGGATTGCCGGCATCATGGGGTTCAAACGCGATTTTCACAAGGCCTCGATCCAGATGGGCAGCCGCCTGATGGCCAAGATCAGACAGATCGACCCGGACCAGCTGGTCACCGACTGCCTGAGCTGCCGGCTGCAGTTCAACCAGATGAGCGCCTATCCGGTCCAGCACCCCATCGAAACCTTGAGCCAGGCGTATCAAAACACCGAAGTGAAATAGAGACCGGGCGCCACGCCGCTTATCTTGGGGGTGATTATTCCGACCAGAGCCATTGCGGCGCTAAAAAGTCCGGTCGAAAACGAAAACCAGTGGTGAGGGGCAATGGCGTGCCGCGGAATGGCTCGGGTAGCGAAGATAGACAAGCCGATCCAGGCGACAGTCGACGAAGGCGACATTCGGCCGCTTCGATGACCGCTGCGGCGCCTTCGGCGGCCATGGCGACGTCATGGTGCTAGTTTATACCGAGATCGGTCTTGGATATGACGTCGACGCTTGTCTGGGGGGGGGTATGGGGCGCCCTGCTTAGACGCGAAGAAGTCTGACGGGTCACGGAATCATCATGGCGAACAAACTGAATGGTGTTGAATTAGCAGTAAAATTCTGTAAACGCCATTAGCACCTTATTCCTTCACAATGGCGATACCGGGCCTTACAAACGATATCCTCGCCCGGTCTTCGCTGCCGATCATCACCGCTTCGATGACCGGCTGGTTCACCTTCTCTGCAGAAACCCACTCCACAATAAAGTTGGCACCGGATCCACCCTCGATTTCCTTCTGGGCCACAAGAAACTCGGCGGTCGCCAGGGGTTTGAGCATGACGGAATGCTCAAGATGATCTTTAACCAGTTTTCCATTCGTATCGTAATAGCGAACAGACGCTATGGAGATTTCCTTGTCGGGGTCGGTGTTGCGGATACTGAGCGTGGCGGCCAACAGAACCGGTTTGCCGCCTTTCGCGTAAATGTGTGAATAGACCGGCACGTAAACCGACTGGCCGGCGGCTACCGCTTTGGGAGTAATTGTATCCGGATTGTCTTGCGGCGGCATGTATTTTAGCTTCTCATCAATATCTTCCACCTGGGTTGCAACGTTGATCACAACCAACAATACAATGAATAGTAGCGCAAACAAGGTTCCGAAAATAGTTAAAAATGTTTTCCGCGTTACCCATGAATTATTTTCATTTTTCTCAGAACGATCCATTGGCACCCCCTTTCCTGCTTTGCGCCACCCTGAAATATTCCTGTGTATACGCGAATGAAATCGCTCGTCTCAAATGTTTAGATGAAATGTCATATTGATTCATGTTTTGTTCCTCACCAAACGATCCTTAATCGAATACCATGACGATATAGGAAATGAAGAGGATGATATGCACGATGCCATGGATGATATTGGTTTTGCTGCTGGAAAATGTCAGCAGCGATACCAGAATCGTTGCCAGAAGAAGAGAAGAATCAACCGGGTTGAGGCCCAGAACGATTTTCTGCTTGGTCACCAGGCCGATCATCAGGACGGCGGGCACCGTCATCCCGATCGTCGCCAGACCGGACCCCAGGCAGATATTGATCGAGCGCTGCAACCGGTTATTCAACGCCGCCTGAATGGCCGCCATGCCCTCAGGGGCCAATACCAGGATGGCAATGATGATCCCGCCGAGTGCCGCCGGGGCGTCGAAAACTCCCACCTTGTAGTCGATTATTGCGGCCATGCGTTTGGAGAGGAGTACGATTGGCAGCATGTTGGCGACCAGCAGCAGGGCATGGTAGCCGACGGAACGCACGATGATCTTGCCATGGCCATGATCGTCTGACGGCGAACCTCCGGGGATGACGAAAAATCCCTGGTGACGCATGGTTTGAATAACCAGAAAAGCGACATACATGCCACCGGAGGCGAATGCGGCAAAAATCATCTGCAGCCTTGAATAGGTCCCCAACTCGCTGGATTCGGTAACATTCGGGAGAATGAGACTCAAAATGGCGAGCGGTATCAAAACGACCATAAAGGTATTGGCCCCCTGGAGGTTGTGCGACTGCTCAAGGTGCCGAAAGCCACCGCATAGCAACGAGACGCCGACGAGTCCGTTGAGTACGATCATCAGGACGGCGAACATCATGTCGCGCCCCAGTGCGGGCTTATTGGCGCTGGTCAGCATGACCGCGGTTATCATGATGACCTCGATGCTGATCACGGAAAGCGTCAGGATGAGCGTGCCGTAGGGCTCCCCCAGCTTGATCGCTAGGCCGTCCGCATGATGAACCACGTTGAAGGAAAGCCACAGCATCACCGGAAAGAGCCAGCCAAACAGGAGCGCGGGCGTCAACCAGCCCGACATCGAAGAAAACCAACCGCTGCCCACGGTCATGGCGATTACCAGAGTAATCAACCCGGCGACCAGTCCGGCCTCCTCCTTGATGATAAGCCTGGGCGCGTAAGTTACAGCCTCTGATTTGTCCATACCGGTCCTTTCACATCGGCCCCTGGCTGTCTGAAATCATCCCTCCCTATGGGCTCGGGTGCATGATCGACAAACGCTATCGAGACCGGTGGAGTGCAAAAGGGTCGAATCTCAAATTGTTGCTATAGGTCGCAAAGACGCGAGAATCAAGATGCGGTTCAGATTCGTATATGGAATTTACCCTCCGCGGCTATCAGTGACGATCGTATTTCCAGCCAGTGAATGAACACTTTAGCGGACCAGCAGCCGGCCGGCGGTGCAGGCGCGGCAGGAGCCGGAGCGAAAGCGGGCCGCGTCGGAAAGTGCCAGCACGCCTGTGATATGACCCGGCTCAGACGCGCCGTCATGAACGAACAGGCGTTGCACGTCCCGGATCAGCATCTGCTGGAGGGCCGTGGACAGCAGCGCTTCGGCCGGAACGGCATGGACCGGGCTGCTCATGATCTCGCCCGCGGCGGACTGCGGAGCGACGCCGCGGTGGTAGGCGATGATGAGATCGGTCTTGGATATGACGCCCACGTAGGACGCGGCCGGGTTCTTGATAAGAACGGCGCCCATCTGGCGGGATGTGAGCGATTCGATCACCGTAATCAGGGAATCGCCGTCCCCGCAGGACCACACCTCCGTTGTCATGACGTCCTTCACCCGAAGACGGGCCGAGGGATCGCCTCCGGAGTGTTTCAGGCGCTTATGGGCGGTGCCGCGCTCACAGGCGCGGCAGTAGCGGTAGAGCAGTCCCACGATGTCGGCATAGGCAACCTTGCCGATGACCTCATCGCGGTTGGCGCCCGTGACGTAGAGCCGGTGAACGCCGGCGGCCGCCATGATCTCCAGGGCGTCTTCCACCAGATCGTCCGGAAAACAGGCGATGGGCTGGCTCCCCATCACGTCGCCCAGCGCCGTCTCTGTCGGGATTTCGGCGTAATAGGCGCCCAGGAGGTCGGTTTTGGACACCACGCCGTGAGGGATGTCGTTATCCGTCAGCAGCACGGCATTGGCCTTGTAGCGGATCATCATCCGGATTCCCTGAGCGATGTCCGCTGTGGCCGCCAGGCTGACCACCTGCCGCCGCATGGCCTGGCCCACGGGAATCCCGCTGAATATGCTGACCGTCTCAATTGCAGACATTTGGATTGTTCCTCCACAAGGCTTTGCGGCTAGCCGGGCGATCACTCCTTTTCCGCGGAAAACATGGTCATGATCCGGTTGAAGACGTTCGAGACGTAGACAATGCCTACCACGGTCTGATCATCGATCACCGGAAGCCGCCGGATGTGCTTCTTGATCATGATTTCGGCAATGACCATGAGGTGCGTGTCCGGGCGAACGGTGACCACATCCGTGGTCATGATGTCGTCCACGCGGATGGACTGGATGGTGCTCAACCGGTTCCGATAGGCCTGGGTGGGGTCCACATCGTCCATTTCACCGAAAATGGCCACGTGCTTGGGCTGCACATAGTTCAGCACGTCGTACATCGAGAGCATGCCGACAAGCCGCGCTTCGTCGTCGGTCACCATCATGCCGAAGACTTTTTTCTTCTCGATGGCGGAGGCCTTCTGGAAAGCGGTGAACGCCTCGGCGATATTCTGCTGTGGATGCAGGGTATGAAATTGCGTGTCCATGAAATCGCGGGCCAGCATCTTCAACCCCCTTTCGGGTCGGCAGCGAGCGGTTGATGGGAATGGGGCCGTGCGGGGCCGGCGCCTGGCAGGCGCCGGCATCATCTGGTTACCTTTTCGTCATCCCATAGTCAAACGGCCATTCGGGGGACATCTTCGACCCCCCTCATCGCGCCACCCGTGATGCCGCAGACGGGGACCCTGGCCGGCGGCGGCGTCCGCTCAGGAAGCGTAGAGTTCCCGCGCGCGCCTCTCGATTTCCTCGGGAGTGAGATCTTCGATTTTCTGGTTCAGGCACCAGCGGTAGCCGAAAGGGTCGCGCAGGACGGTCGAGCGGGTGCCCCAGAACTGATCGGCCGGCGCAAAAAGGGTGGTCGCACCGGCCTGAACGGCGCGTGCGTGGGCGGCGTCGCAGTCGTCGACGATGATCGTGAACAGACACGATGCCGTGGCGCCCTCAGGCATGGCGAACGCATGATACTCCTCGTATTCGTCCGAGATAAAGATATGGGTGTTGCCGATCATGAACTCCGCATGGGCGACACCACCCTCCGGCGACGCCATGCGAAAGAGTTCTTCGGCCCCGAAGGCTTGCGTATAAAAGGCCAGGGCCTTTGAGGCTTCCTTGACAGTCAGCGAAAAGGTGACGGTGGGCTCGGGCTTTGTGTTCATGGTATTTCTCCTTATTACCGGATCCTTGTCGGAAGACCGGGTGGGCTCTTGGGGGGCAGAATCGTTGTCCTTGACGGATAACTTAATGCGCCCGCCCCTCGTTTCAAACCGATTTTGGCGATTCACCCCCACGCGGCCGGGAACGGGGAGAAAGGGCATGCTCGAAACAAGGCAACGATTCGCGACCTGTGGGGCGCTGGCAACAGCCCCGAACAAAGCCTCCGGGCCATCAGTGTGGATGGGGCTTAAAACCGATACCCCAGCATCAGCCCGCTCATGAATGTGTCGGCCTCCAGGAAGTCGATGTTGGAACTGCGATGATTGTATCCGGCCACCAGGCTGGTGAACAGCGGTGGGTGGCCGAAGAGGTCGGAACGGGTGTAGAGGCCCAAAACGTTGAACAGCGTGTCGTTGCGGTCTTTGTCGAAGATCGGATGCTCATCGTCATAGTCTCGGTAGCCGACACCTAATGACAGGTTGAGCAGGTTGCGGTTGTCGATGCGGCGCAGACCGAGTTTCAATCGATACCCCTGGTAGCTGTTGGCGTCGCCGTCGATGTCGCCGATGGTGAATCCGGCGGCGGGCACGATCTGCCAGCCGCCGCCGAGCGCGTGGGCATAGCCCAGCTTGAAGGCATGCACCCAGCCGTCGCGTTCCAGATCGTTGAAGCGCTGACCGATGTCATCCTCGTCGATATCGATGGTTTCGACACGGTAGCCGGCCTCAAAACCCGTCCCCCGGATACGGGTGTAATCGATTTTGGCGCCGTAGACATCCTTATCGGTTTCCTGCCGGTTCTGGTCCACCAGATAGGGGTCCTCCCAGACTTGGCCGAAAGGCATTACAAAAGCGCCCGCGTCGATGGACCCGCCGCCCTCAAGCGGCCAGACCCCCCCCAGGGTCAATCCGGGTGGTCCTTCGTCGCCCATGGGGGCTCCCAGATAGAGCTGGCGGCCGGATTCGGCAAGCGTGTAGCGCAAATCGAAACTCACCAGGGGGATGACGGCATCGTAGCGATTGGCATTGTCGTCCAGGCCCCGCACGGTTTTATTGCCGTCATTGGGGCGCAGTTGATCGTTGCTGGACACGTAACCGGCGCCGGCGATGATGCGAAACGACAGGCCGGGCGATAGGGGTAGAGGCTCGTCGGCCTTGCCGCAGGGGGGATGGGTCATGACGGCCAGGGCCAGAAGCAGTAGGGTGATTCCTAACTTTCGATGCATCGAATAGCGGCTCCGCTCCCGCTTGGGGAGACATTCAGGGGTCTTGTGGCAGCCCGCTTTCGGCGACGGGCATTACGAACCGAAGACCCATCTTACACTGCCCTGAGCTTCGTGGCGACCGTTATTTGATCGGCAAGCGGTGACCCTTGAGCGCCCGGCCGCCCGGAAGCGAACGCCTTTTCGAAGTTGCCAATGACGACCCGGCGCCGGGCATGCGACCATCGGTTGCGCCGATCCCCAGGTTTTTGATAAAGGCGCAGGTCTGGGGTCTTGATATCACCTGGGGCGGTCTTGACGCCGGAAAGGACGGTGCATGGAAAATTCGCTTTGGACCTACCTGATCGCCATATCGCTGTTGACGGTCACACCGGGGGTGGACACGGTGCTGATCATTCGAAACACCACCCGCGGCGGCTGGCGCGACGGCATGCTCAGCAGCCTGGGCATCTGTTCCGGATTGTTTGTTCACGCCCTGGTCTCCGCCGTGGGCATATCGGTGATTCTGCTCCAGTCGGCCTGGGCATTCCGGGCCCTCAAACTGGCCGGGGCGGCCTATCTGGTGTGGCTGGGCATCGTCAGCCTGCGCAGCGCAATGCGCGGCCGGGCATCGACCGAAATCGACGCCGAGAGGTCCCGGCTCGATGGGTTCGATCCCCGCCGTTCGCTGCGCGAGGGCCTTCTCTCCAACGTACTCAACCCCAAGGCCATCGTCTTCTACATGGCTTTTCTGCCCCAGTTTATCGACCCGGTTCGTTCGGCCGTCGGGCAGTCGCTCTTCCTGGCCGGCCTGCACTTCCTGATCGCCATGGTCTGGCAGTGCCTCCTGGCCTCGGCCGTCGACCAGGCCCGCCGCTGGATGCAGAACAACCGGGTGCGCCGAACCCTGGACGGGATCACGGGGTCGGTGATGGTGTTTTTTGGGATTAAGCTGGCCTCCACCAGCTGAGGCGATGCGTAGAAAGCCCGATATCTGCGTTACGCTTCAGCCCTCGTCACTGCGGCGTACACAAGTACGCCTCATTCCTCGAGCTTCGCAAGCCTTGATCTCGGGCTTTCTACGCATCGCCTGGGCCGGCTTTGTAGAAGGCCCGATCCACCTGTGGCTGATAAATAGCTGCGTTACACTTCAGCCCTCGTCATTGCGGCGTATAGAAGTACGCCTCGTTCCTCGGGCTTCGCAAACCTTGATCTCGGGCTCTCTGCGCATCGCCTGGGCCGGCTTTGTCGAAGGCCCGATAGCGGCGTTACGCTGCGCTCCTCGTCACTGCGGCGTACGTTAGTACGCCTCGCTCCCCGGGGCTTGCAAGCCTTGCTTTCGAACCTTGTACAAAGCCGCCTATATTTTAAATACTCCGGATTGTTTGAAACCTCCGCCAAAAAATGGATGTAATGCATGTTACGGGGGAAGAAACACATAACAAACCCTCGAG
>JAAUYG010134479.1_pt1 | contig 17202 bp, 11 predicted proteins | sample 7278091 | NCBI WGS metagenome assembly JAAUYG01 (sample SAMN14350201, study PRJNA611818) | marine sediment metagenome | isolation source: surface marine sediment (0.6m) | place: French Polynesia: Moorea | collected 2018-08
CAGATTGTGCATGTTTGTGCTATGTTAGGTTGGGTTGGGGGGGGGGCTTCTTTTGTTTTTGTTTTTTTGTTTTGTTTTTGTTTCTTTTTTTTTGGGGGGGGGTAATTGCTGAGCTATACCCATATATTGCTGTTATGTCAAGGTGTTCTGTGTGGTTAAATGATTTCACTGTGGGTCTCTTTTAACTGGATTGTCAATTTGCATTGAGTAGCTATATATTTTGCATCAATGTTATATCCTTTCAGTATTGTATCCTTTTCAGTCTCACTCATAATAACTTTAAAGTTATTAAACTTTACTTATCCAAATAAAACATACATAGAACATGTAACGTTGCATTACAGTGACTGTGATGTTTCCAACTACAAAGTATCGCCCACTGAGAAAATCCAGCCAAATGGCACTGGCAAACTTGATTATATACCCTCTGTCTCACCTCGGGTTGGAGCAAATGTGATCCAATATGCCAGTATGAAGAAAAAATAGCAGAAATAGAGATTGGGGAATGAAACAGTGCTTCAGTGTACCCAGGCTTTCATCCAGTCACGCACCATGAAGTAAATACCTGGAAGACTGGTCCCAAATGTATATATTGTGGCAAAGCCCAGGAGGAATTCTTAGCAAAAAGGATGGTCCCTTCCAATGCCCTACCACTCCAGAACTATGAAATAGGGAACATGCTTAATTTAATATTATCCAGGGCCAGGGGACAAATAAACAGACATATGTTCCAACCTGAAAATGCCAAGCATATAGATCTGGTTAGATGCATAGCGCACAGAGAGGACACATTAAGGGGAACATCTGATCCAGGGGGTTAGCTATACAAGACTCAGTGAAAAGCAGATAGCTCAAAGTTTAACGATAATGGCACCCTTGACAGCATCAAAGGGTACTGTGCCAAAGTGAAATTGTCTGAATCAGAGGCTTCTATACATAAGGCATGTGTCTCCAACACCCTACGCATGCTATGACCAATGGATGCGGTTACAAGAAAGAAGGCCAATCAAAAAGTGTAGAAACAGAAAAGGGTCATTGTCAAACGCTGAGGTGGGATTATTGGAGTATGACAGGAGGCTTTAAGGGCTTCCAAAGTTAAGAGCAATCTGAATCACAGATCTATATCTCAAGGAGCCACATTTATACATCATGGTGGATTCTGCGATCTGCTTCCAACAATCCATTTAGCAACAGGAAGCTTCTTATTCATAACCAACCTTAGTTACAACTACTGAGGGAGGAAAAATAACTCACAGCAGTGTAATGCCTCGCATGCATGGCTGACCTGTTGAAAGTGAGCATGCTACTGATAGTCTAGAAATGTTCGAATAGAAGGGCGAATAGCATGCCTTGGATTCTCAACGCATAATGACAGCACAGCCAATTGGCCTCCAGTGTCCATACCGCAAGGGCAATTGACATGATAGAAGTCGCATGATAGAAGGACACAAAGACTCGAATGTCTTCTGCATCTGGAGACTCTAGCTATAGCCTTGTGCAGAATGACTCATTACATGCAATCATTCGTCAGGTAACTCAGGACTTGGCATTAGGTCAAAGGGTTATCTGCCAACCTGTCTAGGCTTTGTGCATATAACAGCACAACACAGGGTGTATTTGAGCGAAGATTCGGTTTAAGGCGACCTTATTGATAAAGTGATCAATATTTGATGTCTCTTTAAATACTGGAAAGCCATGCCTCATGCTCTAGTTTATACATAAAAGTTCCTTTTTGAAGCTGCACTTCTAACTGAAGCCGCAGGCCTAGAAGGTCATGGTCTAATGGAATGTGTATGTATTAAAATGCAACAAAGTATCTAATTGAGTCCGCACCCCCTGTTGTAAAATATTGGCTGCTACATGAGTTCACGGTAGGCAAGTTATTGAACGACGATCTAGGAATCTTTATTTAAGCATTGCCATGAGAACATATGTGGCTCCTGTAATCATGGTAATCAGCTTGATTTACATTTTGGCACTTTGTCACAACGGTAACATAAGAAATCAGGAAATAATTTATTAGCAGGGTATCAGTTTCTCCACCAAAGAACATCACATAAATCATTCAGTTAATGTTTACCTAAAATGATCAGCTGGTAACTTGGACAGTTTGTTGGGAAGTTGACATGTGAGCTTTAAGTACGAGTATAAAATCTTAATACTGCTCTAATATAGTCCGCACAGAGACTTTTGGATAATTTGCAAAAATATTGAAACTTAAATTCTAATAGTACCCGCGGCTTCAATTAGAACAAGTCGAACCCAAGGCCTGAAAAAATATGGTAAGATTTTCCAGTACCTGTATGACAGGTTTTAAGACCGGGATTACTACAGCTACCAGCTACTTTATGACAGACACTAAATATTCCGTAAGATTAAGTTTTCAGAAAACATTCCAAAACTGCAATTTGCAATTGTATCAAATTTGTACGTATAAATGTTATCCAAAATCTCAAAACCATAAGCCATTACATTTGACTGTAGTAGAAGTACGGACACAAACAAACTTCAAAGTACAACAAAAGGTGCCTTAAAGAATAAGTAGGCAAATAATCAAATATCACACAAGTACTGTCATCATTTCAGTGTTTATTTTGCATCAACTGCTGCACAGCATCCAACACTCTGTGCATTATTAGCTCTCATAAAATATCAAGTCTCTAGAAAAAGTGGCTTGGCTACAGAAGCATTACTACATAATTGCACTGGCACTTCTCTGCAGTCTTGCAACATTCAAACTTTGATTCAACAATCAATGCAGCACTATCACGGGATCAATTTCTCAAGCTATTCGAAGAACTTGTAGAAGTTACAAGTTGTACATGTATCATGTCCAGTCTGTTTAGGCCTAAATATTATTACATGCAGCAATGCTATCAACATATTTTCTCAGCGGTGCTGGCAAGTTATTATTTTTTTTCACAGCATACATCTGAATATTTGAAAGTGTTACAAGTAGACAAGTAAATAAAGTCCCATCCAAAAGCAATCTAATTTACCAATACTGGACAAATATTTCCATGTTAAAATGTTCCAGCGCTTTTTTGTGAAACGTAAACAGAGACATTTTTAAAGTACAGTTCTTTAATATTGTACATGTAGACCATAGTACACAGTGTTTTGTAACCTGCCAAGGATAATATTTGGAACAGGCCTGCACGATTACAGAAAACCCAGAAACCACGGGCAAATGGACCAAGTGCTACTTGGCAATGCCATTTCAAAACGTAGAAGACTCAGGGGGAAATAAATATATATATTATATATATTTTCTGGGATTCGGACTTTTTGACTAAAAGTATATACTGAGCTTTTATGACTTTAAATAAGGTAAATTGTGGGGAATTGTCTATACAATCAACTAGATACTTACAGGAATCCCAAATTATTTTACATACGAACTGGACATGGATGTACATTATCCATTTAAGGTATTAATGATATTTCTATACATACGGTACATGTATACTAAAGCACTGTATGTAGACTGTGTACACTTTCTATCATGCAAAATAAAAAAAAAAAACACTATTGACTAATGCCTTGTCTATATTCTCATCACAGTCAGTCTTGGAGCTCCATCACTGGACACGATGCGCTGAGATTTTCTCTCCACTACACACAGTTAAGAGAGTATTCAGCAGTACTACTACAGGACAGTAATACCACTTTCACAACTCACACCATATTATAGAATCAAACTAATTTCGCACTTCACACGACTGGAATTTCAGGTGAAAAGAAGTGTTAAGCAACAAGAAGCTAATTTTGTAGTTTGTGTTTAAGTTATCTTTTTTAATTTATTACAAACCCTTGTATGGTACCCAACTATGCATTAACCATTGGAACGTGAAGTTTCACAAGGATTCAAAATCTGCCTATTCCTCCAGCTATATGATCCTCATCACAGCAGTCCCCCTCTAATAGGGACAACCCTTCTGCCAAACAATTGTCCTCATTGAAGAGCTGTTCTTTGGTGAGAGGGAACATCACATGCATTTACGATACTTGCTGCGAAGATTTGTATCCTTGCAACAGGAGTGCCCTCTCTAGAGTGTCCTTTAAGGGAGGGCCCACTGTCTAGCTTATAACCCTGTCTCCTATGTATACCCCTACACCATGGGATTTTTCATGTTCTCACACGCACACATGGTAAAACGCCACACAATGCATAGTCACAGTATGCAGGTACTGACCATAGGCACATGCAGTTGCAATGACACTGCACTAAATAGCAATGAGATCAGTTTGAGTGCAATGAACATAGCACTAGGTCAAAATTAATTATAGTGGCACATTACTATGACTCCAAGAGTGAACTTTTGTCTCTCCATATGATTCCAAAGATCATAGCAATCAAAAAGGTTCTTCAGGTTATGAGAAAAGTTGGGCATGAGCTGTTGGCAAGGATTTAGCAGATACTTAATATTGAGCATCTCAGGAGATTGTGAAGTTGTGATATCTCCAATGTATCCACTAGCAGTCTTACCGTGTCTAGACACTCTGGATGGTTCAAATGATTCTACAACTTCTGTCTGGATGTTTCAAATGACCCTATAACTTCTTTCTGGAATTCAGCTATATCTTTAAAGTAAGGATTCCAGGATTTCTTCATGCAGAAGTGACATTCTCATGCATTTCTCAATAATTACAATTTACAGAGTGGTAACTGTTTGAACATTTATCATCTCAGCCCAGTTCAAACTAAGTACACAATCTTCTTAAGTATCGCATGTAGCAAACAAATCTGCAACATTTATAACATACTATTCCAGGCTTTGCAGTCTTACACACACATATCAACAAAAGGGAAATGTCTCTGGGAGAGACACAAAGGTATAACAATGTACATGTAGCTTTTAAGTACTAGTACACTGCACTGGCAAATGGAGATACTACTGTGCAACAGAGCTTAAACATGAACAGCTTGCGGATACACTTTCTACAGTGTATAATGCTAAACTACCAACACAGTTTTGTAAGTTTATATACACGTATACAGTATATTCTGATGGTTTCTTCATCACAGCCTTTTTCAAAACTTTGTCATCTACAAATACTTTTTACAGCAATGATATAACAACAGCAATAACCAGTTTATATAGGGTTATGGTAATAGATATAATAAAGCAGTAATGTCCATACTACTACTGTGTTAAGGGTTATTTTCAAGGAGCTACATTTAACGACCATATAAAGTCTAAATCTAACTCTCTCGACACATTCAAAATCACTCCATAACAAAGCAAAACCCAGCAAATAGTGTTTGGCAAAACATACAATATCTAATACCATACATTTTGGACTGTAGCACCTCTTCCGAAGGTAACACCTTGCTCTATTAAATATAAATACATGATGTGTATTAACATTTAGCATGAAGCAAAGCCAGGCAGTGAAAGGAATCGTACACTGTTTCATGATTTTACAGACAAAGGGGCAATTACTTTCTCGTGATCTCGGACATGTTAAAACACTGGATATTTTGAAGTGCAATACATTTACATTTCAGTATACAGCAGTCTGCCAAAGAGTGTACTATATACTCAGAAGCTAATTATAAAAATAAGAATACTGTTAATAAAACTTTTCTCAATCTTCTGTAAACAACAAGATTGGCTTGCCTTCTATTTTGAAAGAGATAAATCTATTTGGTAAATCAGGAAACCATCACAGAAAGAAATTCTTTTTTTTTTAACGGATAACATTCAAGTTCCCTAGAATATTCCCCTAATATTTCCTATTATCGCCGGTGAGGGCGTCTCATGATCCTGAGTGTGGTATTGTCATATCGTGCTTGTATTTTGGAAAGCAAAGTCCGAATTTTGTCTCGATTCCCTCGAAGGTGGCGAGAGCCAGTCTGTAACCGCCAATGTGGTCTGGGTTGGCAGGAAGTACTTCGTGTGGGGCGGGCTCCATCTTTGAACCTTCTGGTCGCCTGAAAACCACATCAGATTTTCATGAGTATATCTGTGGTACAACTGAAGTGTCAATAAAGAAATTTGGCCTCAATTCTTAATTTGTAAATTTTTAATTCACAATTTACCACTAGAACAAACTTGTATTAAATAGTACTGTGGGTGGTAAAAACATTCATTACTGGAAAACAGAAAATATTTCGAATGCTCTTCAACTTGAAGGGCAAACCTCCACCTTTAATAGGTGGGTATTACTGTTTACTCTAGCCAGTGCGGCAAAACTGTGTGAACAGAAAGCACTGTTAATAACTTCAGGTAGCTAAGGATGAGATGTGTGGTACATTGAGAGAGGAACTCTGTATGCATGACAAGCACCAGAGGGAAGTATTTTTTTTTTTCGGATTACAACACAATTTCTTACCGCCCTCCAAAGTCTATATACAGGAATCTCTGCAGTAACTCATAGGTCACAAGGGTCACACCAAACTGTGGTGACGAACGAAACACACGAGCTGAAATACCATACGACAATGCAATATTATTTGCCAGTCCACATGAATTCATACTTCTGTATTAATCCACATCTCATTCTAAATCTGCATAGATGCCAACATTCTAAACATATTAGCTTGCCCCAATCGACTTAAGTTTCCACAATGGATCATGTAATAAAACTGCATCAAGTTACTTTGCAGTGCCATCAGTGTCATACCTGGGGCGCCCTTCCAGAATGCACGGCCCCCTTCCTCTCGTAGAACTTTCCGGAAGCAGTCATACATCCCATTATATGTGGTCTGGCCCTCCCGGGCAACTACCTGTAGACGAGTCTTTATCACATCAAAAGGGGTGGTCAAGCAGGCAGCTGGGGCTCCTGAAAGAATGACAACATACAAACACTCAAAATATTTGTAATCTTAACTTAGGATAAACTGATCCTGTCACAGGTGACCATTAATCTTGGGGAGTTTTTCCAGAAAAATGTTAAGTCCAATAACAAACCTTTTGTTTTGCCTTTTTATTCAGATTTATTACAAGTTGGCCCTAAATTTCATACCGAGATTATATTTTCATCCGAGATTAGTACAGAAGGAATGCTTGACTGAATATACAAGTACATGTATCTACACGTATGAATTGTTTTACATGGCTGTGGAAGTTAAAATTACTGTCCTACCACTGGCCAATGAAATTGCCGCAAAAAAAAAGTTTAGCATTACCAGTGAACATGGTGTACTGTACAAAGAGGAAATCCCCAGAAATGAGATTACAACTTTAGTAATATTGCTCAAGAGCGATTTTCCACCTTAACTGACTCCATACCTGCGACTGTAGCAGAGAGAAGCAAACTACCAGCATTGTTATAGCCTTCATGGTTTGCAGTCAGCTTCTTCATGTGTGCATATAGACTGAAGTATATTGCAGAGAATGGAATATCTCTCGCAAAGCAAGCACGAGATCCCTGAAAATAGCAAGGAAGTGCAGCTATGAGATGTTTAATTTTTTTCATTTTTCATCGGTATCATTTTTGCATGATTACTTTTCAAAATGAAATATTAATATGTGTACAATAACAGTGACTTCAGCAGCAGTTTTACCATATTAAGAGTTGCTTTTAATCAACATTGGGGTAGAAAGTTACTTGTATCTGAAACAAATCACCCATAAGAAATGGATCCACAAAGGTGCTGCCTTTGTCGTCTAAGTGGAATCCAAAGGCTCAAATGATCATAGTTTCAAATTCACAAAACATGTGAAAGAGAACCAAATAATATGCCATTAGAGCAATATAATGGAATAACGTATGTAGGCCTATTAAAGGGTGTCAGAGTGTATTTTCATCCTTACATAAACGGAGGAAATATATATCCGGTACATTATGAATGTCAATTTTGCCCTTAATTCAAGAGCTATTGGTGGAGACTTTAGCTTTGTTCACAGAATGAAGGGGTTTCCATTCAGTGTTAACACATTCAAACATATAGGTTCTCTGCTAAGACTTGCAAGCATTTTTTGTGACAGACTCTACTTTGCCAAAGTGTAACACGTGCATATTCCTTTTCCAGGCCACCGCAGAAAAGTTTTCACTAAAGAATAATTACCTTGTACAGGCCGAAGAAACCCAAGTCTTTCACCACAGATATGGCACCGACACGTCTGGTTGACACAACTTCTCCTGCTACTTGAAGACGGATCTTGACAATTTCTAGGGGGTTGGTGAAAACTACTTGGCTTCCTCCAGCCTACAAAATAAACAGAGATATTCCATCATACATTGCACAACTGCAGTATTTTGTACATGCTACACAGAGGAACTGAAAATCAATATTACAGGTGTTGCCTGCACAACTTACGGTCCAATTTATTTTCGCAAACATAGGCATGTAACTACTGGCATTTACATCATAGAAAATATTAGAAATGTGTAACACTTTTTTTTGATAATTAACTATACAAACACAATAAATTAGTGATTCTACAGCAGGAACTCAACAAGCAGTTATCAATGGCATTTGTTCAACCAGTCACATCAGCCTCTACAGAGCACATTAGAAAACTTAAGGCCAATTTATTTCAAAAAGTCATTTCTTCAATCAGCATTTTAATTTAAGAAACAAAATACTAGAACAGATCCTGGGTAATTAAGAAAGTACAAATACAGAATGTACCAATATCTGACATACGAACCATTCCTCCTGCCAGCATTTCTGCCCACAGCGGTATCTTCCCATCTTTGCTGGAGAGTTTGTCCCGCATGAAATCATTCATCTACAAAGTGAGACATTAGGCTCATTCAGATGCTACAAAGATATGGGCAATGTGTATCCCTGACAGCATCCCGTGTACAAAACAATGTTGTTTATTTTATATAAACATCATACCATTATTTTACTAATTTTATATTCTTTGTGCAATAAATGATAATTTAATTATCATTTATTGCACAAAGAACCTGAATGGTAAATATGGTCTTTTCTGCAATAGCAATTGTTGGCTAAACTGGGCGAGCTGTGTGGGGACAAAGCAGCTGCTATTCGAACTCGCAACCTGTTGATCAGAAGGCCTATGTGTCACTTATCCTCACTAGCACTGTTCATAGCAAGCTGATTCATTTTGATACAAGACATAATTATGTAACCTATACGATTTAGAATTTAGAGCCGATATCTACTATAATCAAATCATGTAACATTATTTTTGTTGCTGTTCTGAATTTCTGGCCTTACCGTAAGCTTGATGGCCTTTTCTGGTGCCACTCCAACCAACTGAGGCCCCAAACCGCGGTACAGTCCAAATACACCTTCATGACGGATCACCTTCTTGAAGCAGTCAAAACTGTTTTTGTACATGAGTTCCCCAACGTAGGACGTGGTTCGTTGATTCTGCATCCTCGTTTTGACGAGATCAATAGGATACACTGCTGTAGCCCCAACAGCTAGTAAAGTGAAAAAAGACCAGATTTAGGATAAGGCATCGGATAACTTAGTTGGAAAACATGCCTCGCCCGCAGCTATTGCTAGTTTTGGATTGACGCTGCAAGCCTGTATCAGTCAGGAAGCATCAAGAACTGGCTTGCGGGAGATAAGAATTTCAGGCTAGTTTATAATTTATAGTTATATTTATAGTTTTTTCGTGGATACATCTATCCGTAAGTGTTGCATTCTCTCACAAAAGTTAAAATGCCATTTTGTTAGTTTTACAAATATAACTAGATTCTAAACTACCCAGTCATATAATGTTGCCACAAAATGCCATCCATAGCATCCTCGGCTTTATGCTGATGTATTCACAGAAGAAAGGTTTGTACCATCATATTATTATTGCTGGTATTGTTGTTGGATTTCTTTTACACACCTCCAGCAACCGCTCCGAGTGTGAATCGATAAACATTTTCCAGGATTTGTATGAAAATGCCCCTTCCAGTTCCTGCGTAGACTTCCTGCACTTTCTCCTACAAAAAAGCAGTAAAAAAACATATATATTATTTCAGATATTCCAACAACATTACCAAACCACAAGTGCCCTAAATTCAGCAATATTTGTGGCGATTAATATTTGCATTTTTGAGACAAAACCATGTTCGCGGGATTAATATTTGTGGTGGCCTCAGGCCTTGCTAATATTTTAGGTACATGCACATGAATTATGTTCGCTGGCATTTATTTTTGGGAATTACAAACTATCTAGAAACTCACCACATAAATCCCTCACAAAACATTGAATTTACAGTACATTTGTATATGCAAAATACAGTAATTTTTCCAGTGGCCTACTACAACATGTACCTAACTGTATATATTTCTAATAAATATTTTCTCCCAATGTAATACCGCATAGAATGCCAAAGGGTTACTGCTAGGTATCGAAGTCATGATCATGATAATACTACAATAATCTGCTAAGGCTTACTGTTACTGCACCCAATCAAGAAGTACACGTACCTTTAATCATGTTCTGATTATTTTGTGATTATTTTCAGGTTGAATTCACCATGGATGACTAACCTTTAGCTGAGCTTGCAATCTAAATGGTAGACGTTCCTGCTGTAAGGGGGCAATCAGGTCAATATCTTCCCTTGACACTCTCCTGGAAAATGTTTACACACATATATACAGTGGACACTCTCTAGAGAGGCCACCCTCTCTAGGAAGGACACAAGATATATCTTGGCAGAAAGTGCCCTGAATGCATTTGATACTTCCTCTCACCCCAAGGACAATCCCTAATGTGGACAGAATTATTTGGTAGAAGATGAGTTCCTATTCGAGAACTCATTTCATGGCAAAAATTTGACCTAGCTTACAAAGAACTCCTCATGGTTAATCTTCATTATATACTAATATTACTAAAGCCGAATATATAGCATATAAGTATGCAAACATAATAGCATTTATAAACATGTCCATGCACATTACATGACTATTTTATATAACACAACGTTGTATACAAAATAGCAATGTGTAATGCGGATGTGAACACACATACCCCTATTTGAAATACACTTCGCTAAACAATGATACAAAATACCAGTAAAGCACAATGTACCTAGTGACAAAGTTGTATTTCCCCAAAAGAATTAATGTAAAGAATGCACAGTTCATTACTATGTATAAGTTACGTCCAAGGAGCATGTTTACACATCAAGGAACCCCGCCAGAAGTCTCACCCCGTCTGATGCAAAAGATCAACCAGCTGAAACAAGATGTCTACTTCCAGCGGTGTGATGTATGTGTACTTCTGTGCCTCGTGAAGGAATTCCTCTGAAAAATACAATGGAAATGACTCACTGAATGTGTTATTCGACTTGGCAGCATATATTGCTGGGATAAATTAGGTACATGGAATTTTTATTATAAGTAATAGGCAGACTTCTACATAAAAAGAAACTATTTTAATGTATTTGGCCATATCAATGTTTTCTTGTAATACATGTATACCCCAAAGGTGTAATTTCACAAATGTCAAGCTTCTCCATAACACACTTAAGGGTAACACTTTTTATGTTTCTTACATATAACAAATGTGGCAAATTCATGTCGAAACTGAAAATGGATGCTATGTAGTTACAAAACTTAATTCTTAAACTGAATACATGTCTAATCCGGACACTAAAATTTAATAATCCAGAACAAGTTTAGAGGCACAGATATATGTATAAGTAGGTCCCTTTCAGCCTTCATCAGCTTTCAACGAAAATGAGAAAGCAAAGTCTGCCCAAATACGGTTTGAAGTTTACTTCATTATACTCTGCTGCAAATTCTCTACAACTGGATCACTACCCTACAGAAATTAAACCCTACGTGCGATTTTGTTCTTAGCTGCCAAAGCCTTCTAAATAAACAACTCTACTAGTATGTCCGTATACTGATTAACTGAACTGCCAGGATACACTCTGGGAAGGAAACTTCCAGCTACCACTATACATCAAATGGTTACCAAAGTTTACTCATAATGTTAGGTATATATATTTCTGTAGTAATCAGGTAACAGCAAGAAGCACAAATTGTACATACATGTACATAACGCATACAGGTATGAGTATGACTAAAGACATCAGAGAGCCTTACTACAGCTCTCCACTTTGTCGTACAGTAAGTATAGATGCATTTTACACTGTAAAACATTTAATGCCTCAACAATGTGATTGAAATAACCTTTCCACCATGTCCAAATCCTCCGCAGTTATCTCAAAGTACACAGAACTCTTTCATACCATAACACATTAACAAATCCATTTCAGTACCTGATTCAAATTTCTTAAGCAATAATACCTATAAAACATGTAGAATACATCTATGTACATGTACTGTTACCTAAAACCCAGTAATTAAAGGCTCTCAACCTGACTATATGATAATACTTATTGAAGATTTGTCTATCACTATGCAGGGTAAGAAAGTAAATATCATACATGTACATTCTATTACTGGAATTATTATTTATTTTCAAATCTTTCAATTTCACTAACGGGATAGCACAGTACCGTAAATCAAGTATGGTTTACCGTTTCCTTAACCTAATATAGCAGGGGTCATAATTTTTGCTTTATTTAGTCCATTACACCTGTGCCTGTATGGAGGGGGGGGGGGGGCAACACATCTAAAATATAGCAATATAAGTGCATGTTGTGATTTTTATTCAAAGTGAACCTTAACCAAGGACGATGATTGGCAATAATTGATTCTTTGATAATGGGAGATTAACCACCCCGCCAGTATAATTATTAGACTTCACCGATTGGTCAAATGCCTTAGCGATCATCAGCAAATCAGAATTAATTAAACCATATCCACACTTTAAAAGACTTGTGCATGGTGTTCCTATATCATGTTTATCATTGTCTCAAGAAATTTGGAGAAAAACTAACTCGAAACAAAACCACAGATTGCTATTTGTGTGGCTACTTTAAGCACACGTCCCTTGGTAGGTACAATGAGCCATTATTATCAGGGCAATAGGGAGACAATTGGAATTTATATTTTGTAATCCAAAGGCAAAGCAAGGAATCCCAAGACAGACTATCGTACCTGTCTATATGACTTAAAGGCAGGTGTGCAAAGTTGGGGTGAAAAGCTTCGATTTTGTGTCCTAAAGTTTCTTTTACACTAGTCCCAAGACTTACGTTTCACCTGTCTTGTCCCTGCAAGGAACTTTAAACATTGAGGAACTTTTGTCATATGGGATTTCATGTTAGTCATCAAAGACAAAACCTGAAATTTTTTGTGTCCATGATTACTATGTGTAATATGAATAACAATCTGACATAAATATACATACATGTATACACTACCACGCATCACGTTATTAGTCTTTTTATCAAGACTGCCTGGTGTTTACTTTTTGGGTGCTGTTTACTATGGGAGAAACACAAGTTACAAGAAGTTGCTCATGCTACCCATTTAATCTACCCACAAAACACAGAGGACCTGCAAAAAGAACAAAGTTATAAAATAATTATCACGATCAACAGATGAATGTTGGAATGGTACAACCGCAAGAACATGAAGAGAGGACAAGTGGCTACTATATACATGTATATATCAAACCCAGAGTTCCACATGGAATTTAGTACAATTTATTGGTAACTGCCTAGCAAGACATTACCAGTATTGATGTTATATGTATAAATGTACATACATTCCTTGACATATGTGCAGAAGCATATTCTCGGACACTTCAATAGTAGAGCAACAAATACATGCACTTGTAATACAGAAATACAAAGTGCGTCACTCTCTTTCATAGGTACTTTCAAAAGGATGTAAATTTCAATAATGTCACCACAGTTTAATAGGATTTACTGAAAGTTGTGACAGAATATGTTGTCAGGTCATGGTGATTTTCTTTCATATCACATATAATTTTGTATTAAAGTACACAGTCTCGCGTAAGGTTGGGTACTACTACCCAACCTTACGCGAGACTGTTGCTGGTATCAGCTACAGCACGTAGATTGGCATTCTAAAACTGCACTAATATTAAACATCCGGTGGCGATGCTGCTGGCTTAGGTAAGGTCAAAAGGCATAGGCTCACTAGTCATCCTTGAAATCAAGGAGTCTGAGGCTTATCATGCGATGACTGATGTAGAACATGCAGAAAACGGAAAAGTGATTTTTTTTTCCCCAGAGGCTTGAGAGGAATTACCCAATTCTACAATGTTCTATGCTGAAATGACAACCTTCAAGTATCAGAATTGCTCTGGTGTCATTGCAATTGGATCTCGGGAAAATACATGACACTTTATGTACTGGTATCGCCAGCATCTGCAAACCTAATATTTGACAGTGGGAAATGCACCAATAGATCGAATTTCCACTTTTTAAAATTCAATTTAGATTCATTCCATTTTTGATTAGGTACCACTCAAACTGGCATTAGCCTCATCATGCTCATAAAGCATTTAGTTTAAATTGTCGCATTCTTGGAATGAGGTGGATCAAACAGATGTTGTGCCTTGGTTAACGTGTTCATCAACCATTACACAAACCAGAGGTACTATGGGTGCTACTACTATCCCTTGGATTTACAACTGGCCTCTACGTAAGTTCACAGGCTGAAAGAGGGAATCCCGCATTTCACAGAGCTCTACTTTTGATCTGTCTGGTACTACAACCTATTAGCTACACTGTTATCAGGTACACTCTCATTTGACTTTTACAAGTTACAACTGAATATGTTGATCATACTGGTACTATCTGCAGAAGGAAGTGCTTATGGTAGATTGCCTCTATGTTTTTGTACATGAAAAGCAAGGACTCCTTTTTGTTTCGCGCTTACGTATACAAATAGGCGTGCAAGACAACAGAAATTTGCGCAGCACTATCTTCAAAGTTGTATATAACGACCACAGACACTGTTACGCTTACTGAGAAGTTGCCTAACATTTATCCAAGCAACATTTCGGTGAGTTTAACAGAAGCAAAAATGCCCCGTGAAAAAAATAAGGCTGCACATCTCATGCACATATCAAGTTTGTAACAAAAGCATTCCTGTGCAACACCACAGCAGTGCCATAAAAAAAGTGGGACGAAACAGCACCAGTGGCCATCTAAAGCTTCGACAAGTTCGAGGGAATAAAGACGCAAAGAATTTACCAATAAAGAACATCAAGTATGGTACTCTCACCTCTGCTCACTTTTAGCCAAGAGCAGGCATGGTTGACAAAAGAAATTGTAACTGAGTTTGAGCAATATAATTTAGGTGACAAATTTTGGATAGGAAAGATAATAGCTCATGGCAATCTTGCCATCAGTACACCACCTATGGCACCAATATCATTGTGTTTAATATCGAATATGAAATAAGCAAACCAACCAATAAGCATCTGTTCCGAATTATACTTGACTCAATACATGTATCTACAAATAGTACTGCTCATGGCTTAATGTTTAAGACTTTCCGAGTTTTGGGTTGCAGAAAAGCCTCAAATAATTTCGGTCATTAACAGGTGCGATGCTCAGTGAACCTGCTAGTAAGTAACCATAAGATAAATCATTTTCGTAAATATTTACATGACTGTACAATAATGGACTACCAAATTTCAACAATTACCAATTTTACAGACAGCATCACAGCACTGACACTGAACCACGCTCTGCAGGGATAAGTAAATATGTAGTAACACGTAAGCCCTATTGGCATGCACATGTAGGCCACCAGGATACTTGTAAGATGCTGAAGACTAACTACTGTAGCAAATCACAAACTGACTTGCCAAGTTGCATTGTAAATTTGAAATAATCTGTGGATAACAGTAATGGAAAGTGACAATGTTCACGATGCTACTATGGTTTCACTCAGACAGGTTTAAGGGTGATCACATTTCATAAGCTTCACATTTTTAATTTAGTAACAGAATGTAAGTGCAGTATATGCCCTAAGAGAAAAAGGCTTGGTTTCTGCTGACATTAAATGTTTAAAGGTGAATAACTATTTGCCAAAGCGGACTCCAGAAGTTATTTGACCACATTGGAGGCATACATAGTGTTACATACACATTGTGATAATTAAAACTTATATTTTTTTTATTTATTTTCTTCAACCTTCAAATAAAGCAAACCTTCAAATGAAACATTTCACCTAATATTTACATGGAATATACCAAGTACTAAGTGCAGTTACTAGTTAAAAATTTTCAGCAACATCAACAGTTCTGGCATATTCTAGATTGGTGTGATTCTAGGAGATCTGCCTGAACACAGCAGTTTGTAACAAAATTGTGAAAGTTTGCATTACAGAGTTTGCTGGTATGGAGAAAATGAGAGGTGTGACATTCAGATGACAAGAGCCAAACACCAATAATCACCCACAAGGTAATACATGTATCACTTTTCGACACTTGTAAGTGTTCACACACTACTGCTGCTGCTGCTACTACTACTAAAATATGGCTTGCACAGGTACATTGTAATGAATAGTTACTTTCATGTTATTAGCATGCTGTTGTAATGTATTGGAACATGTGCTAATCATTAGGACATCTGGACTCTAAAGCCATCATCTCTCACAACCTTTAGTCCTCTTAACCGGGTGATCGTGATGTCCAAATCTCATCTTGTCCCATACAAAAGTTGTACTGAGAATTTTCATTTAACAGTCAGCAAATAGGTTATTTAGTGATCACTCGCAACTATCAAAGTGACAATTTGACCATGTTGACACTACCCATAGTTTCATGCTATGTGTATTAACTTTGTATTAACTTGATATTTTTTCTGCAGCTTAATTGTACTTTGCAGGAAGCAGGATATCATGCAGCGAACACCCCCCTTCCCTGTGGCCATATGCCTGCCCCATATGTTGTAAATAATGACATCAGTAGTTACCACATATGGTGGTGGTAATAAAGCCAGTAAAAGGCCTTAGACTGCATCAGACTGATGTACCATATGTACATAAATGCTTTAGACATTAAAATCTTCAAGCCTAGCATTACATGTACATAACCAAGTACATAAATAATACAATATTTATAACCTACAACATGGTATTCTATGGTACACTGGCTGTGGTTGCATAGTGAGTATTGATGAGAACCTGACCATGTGATAACACTAGAGTTTAGTCAATATATTCATATTCATGGCTAGACAGTCGGTTGCTGTGCAACGCGATGGGGCATCCCGGTTGGCTAAAAAAATACCCATTATAGCACTCCGGAAATGCATTTTTGAGCTATTTTACTCAAAAAATGGCCATAACTCGGTGGAAAAATACCGTATTCGAATAAAAGTTAAACTTGTTCTGAAGACTACCTGTAAGAAGCTTTTCCTAAAATGCCAGGG
>JAAUYG010020210.1_pt1 | contig 17173 bp, 6 predicted proteins | sample 7278091 | NCBI WGS metagenome assembly JAAUYG01 (sample SAMN14350201, study PRJNA611818) | marine sediment metagenome | isolation source: surface marine sediment (0.6m) | place: French Polynesia: Moorea | collected 2018-08
TACTACTACTACTACTACTACTACTACTACTACTACTACTACTACTGCTACTACTACTACTACTACTACTACTACTACTACTACTACTACTACTACTACTACTACTACTGTAACTTCTGCTGGTGGTGATGGTGGTGGATGGTGGTGCTGCTGCTACAGCTACTACTATACTATCACGTAGTCACCACCAAATGAAAGGAATAGCAACAGTCTGACAACTGTAGCAATTTCCAGTCTTGGAATATTAGCCAAGACATTGACACTAAAACCACTTACATGGGGTAAGCCTAAAAAGAATACAACTTGACTTTCCTGCAGCCAACATCAAACTCGGTTGCTCGTTATCGTCATTGCGAGCCAACAAATGGGACGGCTGAAGTCGATCAGTGCATCCCTTCCCGTCAAGCCACAGCAGGAAGCAGACAGACGACAATAAAAACGATCTCCGGAGCATCCTTTCTTCAAGGCCATTGTCAGGACTACTAATGCGATTCCGGTGTAGCCGGCTTATCTCGGATTACTGGCACCCATACAACATTTATGGATCTACAGGCGTCATATCCGCAGTTCCGGCCCATCCATATTTTAGATAATCCTGTACATCGTAAAATCACGGGAGACCGTCCCAGCAGTGGGAAGCTATCAGCTAAATCTCTTAAGACGGGCGAATTTCAGGACGGATTGTCCTCAGATCTGACCCTTATGAATAATTGTTTTCCGTTATCCCATCGGAAACTTCAAAGTATAATTATCAATCTATGATTCATTCCAAACGGATGACGGAGGTGTCATGTCGTTGCATCAGTTTAGGTTGATGTGACAAGGCGGGGTCATCCGATGCAGGAAACTTGTAAGGAATACACTCAAACTTAGGATACTTCGAATTTTCAGTTTTGATACGGACAAGTTTCGTGTTATCTCTTGCATCATCAAACCTCTTGCATCATCTCTTGAGTCAACTTGCATCGAACAGGATTACAAGATTAAAATAATTGTACGATTTGCTGGAATAAACTACCGTATTTACTTTAATGTAACAATTGCACACATCCAGATGACACACGACTAAACCAGTCAGCAGTCCATCCCGTACACAGCAATGTGTATACCCAATCCTACATTTTTTTTTTTCAATCTGGATCGCGAGTTTTGATGTGACTGGGCAAACGCATGTTGGGCTCTTCGGGTTTATGAAACTAAGCGCAGACTGCCGTGGCTAAAACACTGCCTATAGTCACCAGCAGCAGTGCAGCCCCAGAAGATCAGAGAGCGGAAGTCCTTGGACGAGAGGTAAGCCCCAACCTCTTAGCGGTTTGCAGGAGAGAGGAGAAATGTCTGAGATTATCCCGTTCCCAGGGAGGCAGCGTAAGCATTTAATAGACGACAGATTGTCCTTCAAGAGCGTCAAAATTCTCTTGGCCCACATGGAACAATGGACGGGCGTGAAGGGTGTAAAAGGATCTCATGTGAGCCGGGACTCAAACGTGACGGTCGCAGATTAACGCCCGGAAAGGATGGCGGAAGAAAGAGAGAATAAACGGGTAGCCATAAGTGGTGTGGAAGGGAGGGGCTAAACACAGCTGAGAACAATGCTCCTATGGGAGGAAAGTCCTTGCGCTGCAACTTGAGATGCAGCATGTCGAAGGCGAACGTTTGACTCGAAGTATGCGTGCCTGTGCCAGAATGCAGCATGCCATGTGCATGCCTTTGACAGGATTATGGCACGACACCTGGTGTGTCGCGCCTACTTAAACGCCAGCTGTTTTGACTGATTTTTCAAATAACTGCACTGTGATCTAAAAAGAGACACCTCATATATTTTTGCAGTAGGAAGCGGAAGTGCCCATTTAGTACATTTCAGAAATTCCTTGCATATCACGCTTACCAGCAGAAGAGGCACCCCGGAAAACATAGATTGACATCACTTATATATTTTTTATCCGTTGTGATCAAATTATTATCAAATTTAGACGCTTGTTTCCAAACCTCTAACTAGACGGGTCAGTTCTTATGCGAAACCAAATTCTTTTCCCAACTGCAGGTATATCCACGCTTTTCTCATCAGCGGCGACAACTTAAATTGTCAGGGTGAAAAGCTGAAGTCTGTACGAGACATCCTCGTGAATCAGTGGAACGGCAGAAAAGGTAATTTGTCAAAGTACGGTGAATGGTCTTTGCGTTTATGAGCAATAGAAGCCAGAAAGAAATGACCGCCCACGTGAACTGCCAAATTTCGTATTTTCTGTTGGGGATCGCAGTGCCAAAACCAACATGTGTCCAGATAATGTCAGATCTAATAGGAGATAATAATAGCTAGTGTTAAGAGTATTGTGTGAGACCAGTACCGTGAAAGAACAGTCCCATTGATATTGATGCCATGCCAGAACATTGGAGAGAGACCAAATGCCGTGAGACTCCGTCTGCATTGTAAATCCATTACGTTCACTTGCAATGGGTTTCTCTGCAATAGTCGAAACTACATTTACACCACCATGACATTAGACCACCTTGGGTGACCTTCAAACGTCCAAAGTCCAGGTCATGATACTTTCGAAGCCTTAAATCTCTTAAAGGAGCCACCCATCTGTCTAGGGAAAATGTACGTTTTGGCGACGTTTTTCGAGATAAGGTCTATGCGCAATGCACTGCAAAAATTCGTCAAACACAATGTTTCGTTTCAACTGACTCAGTTAAAACGAAACGTTGAGTTTGACTGACTCATAATCGGTGATGATTACTCTGCCCAGGACAAGCCGTTGGACATGACTCGGTGCCATCCCTTTCCACCGGTAAGTGTCATTAGTGCTCAGAGCCAACACCGACAAAAAACGGGACCGTGCGGACGCTCAATTTGCTAAGGGATCAAATGGACCAAGTGCGGGACCTCCATGTACTTCGACCCCCTCTGCTAATATAAACGTATATGAGGTATTTGGCGGTGGCAGTGGAACTACGGTAGTCATTGGACACTGTTTACGGATCAACGAGGGAAATCAGTCGCTGTTAGTGATTCATCTATAGGCTGTCTCCTAGGAGCGTTATAGCGGGCTTAGCGTAACAAGGGAACATCGTAGTGAACCGAACGTTTCAAATAATATTCTGTTGGAATAGAGTGAGGCAGAAGTTCGCAGCCCCGTCTTGTTTGTCAAGAAAGCCCCCACCCACCCCCACCCCCCAGCTCAGAAAATGTAGTTTACAATGATGAACTAACGTCTAGGGGGAGCACGTCCACCGATTTCTGTGGTTCCGAGTTTAAGGATTCTACATTTGCTTTGCCACTGTGCTGTGTTTCCCCCGCGGACACCCGAGGCACGTTGTATTCACGTGCAAAAAAAAAAAAGGAAGAAACAATTTAAGAATAATGGGACACACTTGTCAATACACATGACATGCCATAGCCGATATCTCCTTGACATTTCCTATTGCTTGATAGTGCAACCTGAAAGATTTAACATTAGTATATAATGGAATGACAGTCGTGCCTAACTTTTTCAGTTAGGGGCGGTCGAGTCATTATTCAATGCCAGATGAGAAAAGACAATCTTTTCCCTCAAGTCCAACGTGGGACGCCACCAAACCGGACCGGACGTGTGATGAAACCATCTCCTTAGTAAAACATGCGATTTCACAGCCCCGGGGAAGCAATCACGTGGAACTTTGTTAGCACGCATGTAATTTGGAAAACAAGGTATAAAAGCCCTGCCGACAGTCCAGGAAACTGCGAAGTCACGCTCGCCTTCTGCGTTTACTTTGTGAGGTTCCATAAGACGCAACTGAACTCATCATTATTGGCCGTGTTATTCCTGTTTGCCTTCCGAGACTGGCAATTCTGCTTCTGACAATCCCTGGCTCCTCCCCAATCCCAGTGGATTGTCGCCTCCATAGATTCTGCCTTAATTAGGTCTTTCGGCTATCCAGATAATGTATTCTTCGTTCTACTTTTCTTAAGCTGCTGTATGTGTCCTTGGCCAAGTTTACCCAACAACGAGGAATGAATGACAAAGGAAGTACATGTACTGCAAGCATAAATCCCATCCTTCCTCATGCAGCTTTACAAGTGCAAAGGTGGTGAGGTGGCTATTTCTGGTGGCCATTTCTTTTCCCGCGAAAGAATTCAACCAACTTCAGGTAAAAAAAAACACCTCTTCAACAATGGCTTTTATATAAAACCCGCTATCGTCGAGATATAAAATTTTCAAACTCACCCAGGTTGTCTGGGCCAAACTTTCTCGCTAAATCTGTAGCAGACCCTCTGTTTGTCCGTTGTGTGATATTTATAAGTGTGACATTGCGCCATGCGTGAGCGAGGAGAGATAAAGAGGTCGTTCCAAACTTCGACATTTTTTACTGAACTGAAGAGGCTCAGAACTAGCGAACGGGGCGACCCATAACACTGTTGAAAAGTGCGGCACTTCCATGCAGAAACATCTTTTTGTTGTTCCCTTTTTCCAACGATGTCGGTACTTTCATGCACCAAAGCATTATCTTAACACTTTGTATAATAAATCTGTTCTGTTCTGCTTGGCAGTAGTACAGTAGAAATGGCTACCAAAGTGCTTAGAAAATCTATTAGTATCCTTCCGAAAATCCGTCCTTTTTATGTTAATATTTAGACGTGTAAAAACATTGTCAAGTTTGAAACACAATAAGGAAAAAAAAAAAAGAATTAAATATTTTTAACGGAAAGGCGTCTCCAGTAAGCAGTACTATGTGACTTTTCCAAAAGAAGATCTTTTTACAACATTAAGTCGTATTGATTTCCACCAGTGATTATGATTTTCCTGGACAGTCGCTTGACACCCGGCATTTCGGGGGGTGGGGGGTGGGGATTCTCTGGCTAATTACACACCGCACTACATTTTTGTGCGGTGTTCTGGAACGTCAAACACAAATCAAAGCCTACTCTCTTGCGAATTTTCAGATTAAAAAGGTTTCCCATGATTCAGACTGCATGCTTAGGCTTTTTGCAGCACGAACTCCAGACCCACGGGCTATAACATATATTTCTGTCCAGGCTTGTAGTGGGTCTGAATGTATTAAGCTGAATGTGTTGTTTTTTTCTCCTTCCAGTCTCCTCCTTTACAGCGTATTTACGTAATTGGAAAGATGCGTCAAGTTGCCCGACGTGACTTATAAGCCGTCGCTGGGGCAGAAATAGGATGTACGGTCCGGATCACGGCAGGAAATCCAGCAAATCCATCCAGTTGACACTTCTAATTCCCCTGAAAGGGGTCCCGTGTCTCCAACAATAGGATTTGCGAGATGAAAAAGTAGGTCTTGGATGCGCCAAAATGTTCGGTTCTTTTGATGTCCTGTGGGGTAGTACGAGCCTGTCTGTTTCTCTCCCTCACTCACCGCCTTGGCCAGGTCCTCTTAAATCGCAGGCCTAATACCCGAAAAAGAAGACAGAGTGAAAATCGATAACTTACGGTGACTAAAGGTTTTTCCATGCCAATCCCGAACTTCGAACAAGAAGTCGTTTTTTGACCGAAATAGATGCATATTTTTGCGACTAATCCCATGAAAGGTGCAGATAATCCATTTCAATTGTGAAGCAGGGGGGCTTAGAGCGTGCCGGGCGGGTGACAGGCGCGACATTACCCCCACCTTCCAAACTGGAGACAAAAATCGCGTTGACAAAAGAGGCGCAGTCACCCGGGAGAGAGGCCGGTGTGAAGGGTGGGCGATTAATTGTTAACTCGCCGTTGCTACCGATCCAGATTAGAATGGAGAGAAACGGCGCTTTATATTACACCCAGAGAAATAACAGCCATTTTCTTTTGTGTATGACAAATCACATGGGCCCATCTGCTGAATTGCGAATCCCTGAATGCAGTTGCAGGTGCAAATTCATCTTGCCAAATATCTTATGGCAGAAGCCGTTTCTCTTCAAGGCTCGTGATGGGGGTACAAACACCATAGTTGATCTGTCCCATTTGTGCGAGTTACCACCACCTCGTGTCATGAGAGACTGAACTTGTAGTTTACCCTCCAAATCAATGGGATATCCAATTTTACCCGTGCCATTCTAAAAGCGATGTTTTCTTGCTATCTTTCTCCTTGGGTGACCCCGCTTTTATTGCACGGGTGCGCTTTTCTATGGCTGGTCATTTGGCGGTGGGCGATAACTCGGCTCTTTCACGCAAGTCCTCGCTAATTGGGCCCTTTCCCTTTTCGGATTGGAAGCTTCGTTTATCTGCGGCGCCATCTGCGGCCACTCCGGCAGAGTAGGCGGAAAGAAGAACAACGGCAATTAAGAAAGGCAAACAAGGTATCTTAATTACCTTGAGTTACTGGACATAAACTGGCAAAATTAATTTAAATTTATAGTATTAGAGCATCCATATCAATTTTTTACCTGATTCCTGCTTAATACGCTGGTTTGATTCGAATCTGTTTCAGTTGCCGACGACCTTCTTCATAGGTATACCAGACAGGCACAAGACCAGAAATAGCGAAATTCCTTTGCTCTTCCTAGAAAACCCCAGGGTCTTTTTTCATGGCAAAAACAGTCGACAGCTCTGCGATGTGTCGATATGTCATTGTTATTTTATATACATAGGGCTAAAGTTGACACGGTTTGCGACTCAGTGGAGAGGTACAGGTGTAATACGGTTCCATATCCAAGCGCAATAGGTTACCTTGGAAAAGAGATGGTCTAGGTTTAGTTAAGAATGTCATAATATGGACAGGATGAGCAAAATATGCAATGCTGAGATAAAAAGGGTCAAGTGCTTAAAAATGTTCAATAAATAATAGAGTCTTTAACTTTGATTTAAAAATGCTGAGACTAGATGACGATTTGATGCTGCCCGGCAGATAATTCCACATTCTGGGGCCAGCCACAGAGAAGGCACGGCTGGGATTTGTTCATAGATGAAGTTGTAAAGGGAACACAAAGTAACTGTTTATCTGTCTAGCGAAGACTCCGAGATGGCACACAAGGAGCCAGCATGTCCTGGATATAGACAGGAGCTAAGTTGTTAACAGCCTTGTATACAAGAACCAAGACCTTAAATTTGATTACACAGTAGTTCGTAGTTCTACCGCTAGTCCATGTATGTTCACGTGACGTATGTCAGGGAATATGCCATATTGGTCTTCTTACGTGGGTGGTATGCACGCATTTCCTTTTTTTTTTGGGGGGGGGGGGGTATGCTTGATATTATTCCACACGTATATTTTAATGTATTCTTGTGCCGGTTTTGATGCCTGTGGACAAGCGCTACTTTAGAATGTGGGGACTGCACAGTAAAAGATGCCAGTCCCTTGGTGTATCGAACATTTCTGGTGTATCGAACATATCGAACATATTCTTAAGAAGCAGACGAGTACTTGTATCAGGTTCCAACAAGATCATGTTTCCGACCATGCCGTCATAGTCATGCAGAGACGTACCGTAGTCGAAAAACACAGCACTGGTGTTCACTGGCAGGTCATACAGGTATATTACGGGTTTGTCGTATTAGCAGCACCAGACACACATCCGAATAACTTCTGTATTTTGAACACTATTTATCGCTCTCAACTGCCACGTTGAAGCATCTGATTTCTGGGCTTTAATTGGGATGGCGGTATTGTTACATATGCAACCAGCATAATATAATCCGTATATTATTAAGTAGTGAAATCACACTTCCTGTCAGGTATATGGCGGTTCTGTATTAGCAGAACCGGACACACTTCTGATTCTGTATTCTGAAAACACGATGCAGATATATTGACTGCCACGGTTATTCGTGACATATAGGAATGCAGCTGCAAATGCAGCTGGCACAGACACACATATCAGCACTGATGGGGCTGGAAAACTTCCCGCAGTCGCAATAGCCGCAGCAGAAAGCACAACGTTGATACACTCCTGCATATTGCCGATCCATTTCTGGATCATTTCTGTATTCTGAAAATACGATGCAGACCCATCGACTGCCCTGCTGTCGCCTCGTATTTCTGGCATTAACTGGGATCATAATGTTGTCAGATATGCAGCTATCACATAGCACGCATATCAAGCAGTGGGGTGACTACTTGGATAGCTTAGAGGCAAAAGCGCTAATCAAGTCGGTTACAAATCATGGTCAATCATATATGGAAGTTACCCTTGCAATATACTCAATAATGCCCCAGGGCTTTGCTGCGGTATGCCCAAATATAAACCACTATTCCCTCACGGATTCTCCAGGGAAAACGCAGTCACTATGCGGGCGGATTGAAATCCTGGCAAACAGTGCCAAAAACACCGGGGACATCCAGACAGTGTATACGATACTGGTGCCACGGAAGTTCAACATCAACGTCAGCCTTGTGGGCTTCTCTGAAGATTTCAGCAACCCTTCATACACCGGATGTGGTCTCAATGATATCCTGATAACTTCAGATAAGGAGCACTGGGCGACCTTCTGTGGCCTGCCATTTCGGCAGACCGTTATAGTTGGGGACAGAATGGCACACGTTCAGTCTTACCACAAGGTTCAGAAAGACGAAGGTCACACGCTGCGTTTGAATTTCTACTTTGAAGCTATCCCAATGCAAACACGACCCCATTCACAGGAGCATCACATGCTTTTCAGCAAGGCCAATGATTTTTATCCTTCAGGGATGATTAACTACATGATTGGAAGTGCTTCTGACTCTAGCTCTAATCTAAAGGTTTACAAATTGTGCGAGCGTTGCCAATATGGAACAGTCTTAAGTATTGAGAGACTGCAGTTGTTGCGTAAGCGCTACCCTATTCTGATGGACAAGACCTTGCATGGAGTTTCTATCCTTGGTTACATGATGGTAAATGACGATTTGACTCTATCCGACTTTAGGCGGAGTCCCGAGATAATCCGAACATTTGTTTCGACAGACAGGCTTTCCATGCATCAAGAAATTCACCAAAACATCCTTTCTAATTCTAGGTTTCATACTGTTGGCGGGCATAGTGGATTTATGCTTTACTACTTAAACATGTATAAATTACTCGTAATAGGACCACGTAATTTACTCCGACCATTGTACGGCAAACTGTTTCACACAAATGGAAATGGGCCCTCGCTTGTGGAAGTTCGAGTGTGGACCATTCATGGCCCACAGTTTGCAAATGGTCAGTTACAATTTGGACAGCTCTTGGTAGAGATTCAAAAGGAGAACTGCTCCAGAGAAGACACTGTTGTGGTATATGATGGACCTCCTGCAGGAATGCTGACCTCCTATGGTTTGACGAGTCCTTTTGCTGTTCTGTACAACGGACGCTGTACAGACATATTGGATGCTGTAAAAAGCTCGTTGGGTGACTTAACTATTTCCTGGATCAAGCGCAACGTAGAGAAGGGTGTTGTTGGCTTTGCGTACAGGCAACAGCCAGTTCTTTGTGCTCAGATACCTTGTACATATACCAAGCTGGCGGTGACTAACCTGGAGCAAACGTTGGTGTTTGAACAAGCCCACAGGCCTTCGATCCAAGTATTTATGTTTCAGGCAAGTAATGATGACAACATTCAGCTGCGGTTTCAGATCCAGACACCTGAGGTCCCACATTCTATTGAAGGGTGTCTCTATTCCTCGCTGTGGCTGTTTGACCAATCGCTCAGAGGTCTCTTCTGTACCCACACAAACTTGATGCTTTTGAACAGTTCATCAGTACAAACAAAAGGCTTGCAGCTCAATCGCCATGCCAAATTGGTCGTCAAGTCATACCCACAGATCGTACGCATCAAGTTCAGCATATCGTTTCTTACTACAAAATGTCTGGGGCTATTAAATCCATGTATTAACTCATATGCTGCAAGTCCTGCATCCCACGGCAGGTGCTTCCCGCAAAGAATTCCGGGAGGTGCAATATCCATTTCTGAAAGTCAAGATTGTTGTTTTGTTCTTACTTATTTAGAAAATAGTTTGAGCACCCCTGTGCACTGCCATTTCGGGTTTCGACATTCACCACTTGGGTCTTTGCTTCGCGTGGACCACACAGAATTCACTGCTCCGCACAAAATATCTTGTTGCTACGAGGTCTCCCTCAGTGCCACATTGCATATCGATTCGAACGTGCGCTTCTTTCGGGAAGGGTGTTCGCGTAGTGTACCACGTCTGAAAAACCAAACGTTCCTCACAACAGGTTTTGATATAACCGTACTCAGACACCTCAACGTTGATGGCTGTAGTGGCATCGTTGCTGTAACAGCTGAGCAATCTAGCCTTTGTTTGAACCTAGAGCTACCAGAAAGTGTTTTAAGGAAAATGCATGGCTTTGATATCAATGTTCCACTCGCTCATTCATGTATCAACACAGGTGCACGTGTACATCCACACGCACGCATTCAGATTTCTGCCTACACAAACGCATTTGATATCCAAATAGAATATTACTTCAAAATGAGCGGTAGCATAGAAATACGTAAAGTTGACTTGTTCAACGTTATCACATTTCCGATAAATCAGCATGGGCGAGACTGGGAATGGGAATTGGGTTTGCCCGGATTGCGCAATGACTTTTATTGGTTTATAGACAGCAGAAAAACAAGACGTCATCTCGTTCTACCCGCTGCTTCAGTTAAGCTACATTCGTCATTCGTTCTTCAATTCAGGATGAAAAAACTACACCCCATCAACTTGGGCACCTTTCATATAACGCCTCTGATGGATTCTAGCCTATGCCCTCGATCGTCATACAGTTTGCTGAGCAGATGCTACACGGAGATAGCTACCGGAACTTTGTCCTGGGCGGATGCATCCCGAGCCTGCACAGGTCAAGGGATGCACATGCTCAGCCTCAACAGTGAGTAGGAGTGGTTGGCGCTAGCCGCATTCCTGTTTGAAGAAGGGCATGATATTGCTACTGTATTTTTGGGCTTACGGCGAGCCGAAGTGAGTATTTTGTATGATTGAAATACCCCCTGTCCCCGGAGGTTATATTTTTAGTAACATGCAATACTATACATACTATAGAATGAATTAGTATCAATGCAACTGAACACACCTATACATATATATTGAGACTAGTCCACCCTGAAATATGGGTTTTATAGGCACGCTTTTCTGGAGGGAGGTCATATCGTACGGTGATATGACCTGTCCCCCAGTTGCATGCTTCGGTCATTCAGTCAGTAGCCATACGAGGTACACTGAAAACCATTGTCCTATAAGTACGGCCATTACTCACAATGGAAATATATGTGCTTGCAATGGCAGCAAAAGTCGTTTGCTACTCGTTTCGCGGCCAATCAGAAGCAGTTCCGCCCAGCGAGGCGGAGCCACTCAGACCGAGTTTTAGCACTGTCGTCACAGATGGTGAAATGGTTATATATTCGACAAATGACCTTCTTATCATTATTTCACGCCTGGTTTCAATCAGCAAACTTCAGGGACGTTTTAGAGCGTTTTACACAGTACGTTATGTAGACTATGCTAAAAGGTGATTTTAATGTTTGAGTACTCCGCTGCCTTAACGTATAAGGGAGGTAACGTAATGCTAAAACGGGTCTGGCGGCAAAAGAAACCAGATGGAAAATTGACTGAGGGATCCATGGTCAACTTTAGAAAAAAACAATGTGTTTATTTCAAAGCACTTTCCCACAAAATGCCGCTTATGTTCCTTCATTTTGACCACAAATTAAATAATAACCATTTTTTCAAATGTTTTTCGGTGGACTAAGACATCTGAGACGACTAAATGTCATATATAATCCTTTTGTTTCTGTCTAGCCGTGTGCCTTCTATATCTTGAAGTATATTGAAACGTTGTGATCTTTGTTTCCTTTGGATATTCACTGTAATGCCTGTCAGCTTTAATCTGTTAGAAAAATGTTACTGTTATCGTTGTCTAAGATAATTATTCCTACATGATTTGTATTACACCGGACTACACAACTTGCTCCTAATTTTATTTTCAATGGATGTAGACTTGTAAACTTTGTGTTTATTTTTGGGTCCTTCGTATTGATCAGGATTTCCAATTAACTTGGACAGACGATACCCCGTATGCATACCAGAGCTGGCTGAAAAATCCCGCTATGGGCCGAGCGAGAGTAACCCGTACACCTCTCACCGAAAGCTGGACCTCCGACATCAGAAAAAGTCTGAGCCTACCACAGCCGTCCAGGCTTCACAACTGCACAGTTCTGTTTCAGCTCAGCACTGATGATCCCATGTGGGTGACTGTGCCATGCACTGCCCAACTGAATCTTGGAATTGTGATTTGCGAGTACGATAGGAACACTTCTATGCCAGCTTTGCCCATGATAAGGGCCACAAGGGAGTGTTATACAAGGGACAGTATATTCACCAACGGTTCTTGCTACAAGATGTACAATAATCGGGTCTGGAAACACCAACACGTCGTTTGTGGTTTCTGCCCGCTGTGCAGTGAGCGTTTGGCCACAATTCAGGCACTAGAGGCATTGGCGCCTTATTTTGGCCGCATGTTTGGCAGCCGACCTAAGAGAGTACTTTTCCGAGTGAATGACACCACTGTTGCACTGGCGAGGTCGGATCATTATGATATGACTTACTCAGATGTAATTATACGCAACACGAGTGAGCATACGGAGGTACATAACAAACACGCGGAAGATGGTTTAGTGTGTGAACAGGATTCTGCCACAGTGGCAGCAAACTCTTGTCTCCATGGTCACTATCGGTGCGCTGATGGCACATGCATACTTGACTTCTATGCCTGTGATGGGTCGCATGATTGTCCGGATGGCAGCGACGAGCTGAACTGTACTCACGTTTGCAATTTCTTTGGAAGGGACAAGTGGGGAGACAGAGACTGCTTTGAGAAATGTTTTACAACCGATTGCTCATGTTCGGAGCATTATTTTCAATGCACTGGGGGGAAATGCCTTCCCTGGTCGTTTGTGTGTAATGGCAGGGATGACTGCCGGGACAACTCAGATGAGGTACATTGCAGTAGCATTGTCTTAAATAACGTCAAGGTCATCGAGACCCCTTCAACTGATCATTTAGGTGGTGCTACCAACCAGAGCCTTGACGGGTACACCAACTCCATGTTAAACCAAGATGGCGGTATTCCAGATGGTAGGTGCATCAGAGGCGATGATGTTGGGGCATGTGGCGGGGTATCGGGGGAGTGCTTCCCCAAGTACGCCCTTTGCCTCTTTGAAAAATCCCCAAGCAGCGGCATCCGTTACTGCAGTCAAGGAGGTCACCTGCTATCATGTCAAAACTTCGAATGTCCTACCTTGTTTAAATGTCCAGAGTCCTACTGCATCGCCATGTTCGCTGTTTGTAACGGCGACCCCGACTGCCCCAATGGAGAAGACGAGGTCGGGTGCCATATCAGACAGTGCCGTGGCCTTCTTCTCTGTGTCAAGGACAACATCTGTGTTCATCCAAACAATATTTTGGATGGGGAGGTGCAATGCTCAATCAACATGGATGACGAGCACAACTATCATCACAGCAAGTGCCCATATCCTTGTGACTGCAAGGGTCATTCCGTAAATTGTGCAACTATGAATATGTTCGATGTTACTTTACCAACTCTCAACTATAGTGTTCTAAGTCTTAACCTAAGTGATACACATCTTACCATGCAAAACCTTGATTTCGAAAACTACATTTCATTACTTTCGTTAGACATGTCCAAAAACACAATATCTGATCTTCGGAAAGGCATTTTTAAACCAACAGCACGACTTATATTCCTTCATTTGGACCACAATTTAATAACCACTTTATCACAGGAGTTCTTCGGCGGATTAAAACATCTGAAACGACTAAATATCTTACATAACCCTCTTGTCTCTATAGAGTCAGGTGCATTTTATAACTTGAAAAATATTGAAATGCTGGATCTTAATAACCTGAGGATATTCACCGTAATGCCGTTCAGCTTTGATGGGTTAGAAAATTGTTCGTCGTTATCCTTGTCACATAATAATATCAGGACTATTCCGAGCAAGACCTTTAACGGCATTGATCAATTACGTGTACTCGACTTGAGAAAAAACCCGATGGATGAAATCGCTAGAGACGCATTTAGTCATTTAGAAAAACTGAATATTCTGGTGCCTTTGGGTCAGTTTTGTTGTTTTATTTCGGCTGATAACTGCGAGGCACCCTCCATACATGCATTTTCCTTTTGTAGAGGTTACATCAAGGATAAAAAGTGGAGCATCTACCTCTGTGTCGTAGCTGGAATGATATTGCTGCTAAATTTACCAGCTGTTGGTCTTAACATACGTGTCAGCAAGGCAAAGTTCAACAAGTTATTGATCATTTTGCAAGCCATGTCCAACATCTTAAGCTGTTTGCCGCTTGTGTGTTTCGTTTTACTCGACCACATGTTGTACCGTGGGCTCTTGTTTGGCTACTCTGATACTAGGCTTAGGAAACTTCCAGCCTGTCTGATAACATCATTTCTGTTTGCGATTTGCTTCTATGTTCCTGTGGCCCTTTCTGCCACCGATATGCTGCACAAATATATCATTATTGCACATCCTCTAAAAACAAAACGGCTCGAATCTTCCAATCTTTACCCAATATGGGCATCAATATTTGTGCTAATTACGGTTAGTCTTTCCTTTTTGGTGATAATACATCTATCTGCTGGAGAATTGCAGGCAGTTAACAGTTCATGTACAGCATTTGGTCATGGGCGAAACGATTCTGTTGATTTGGTCACAATCTCAGCCCTTTGCTACTGTGCACTCTGCTTGGTATTTATGGTTGTTATCACACTGCTTACAATGCACGAGCTTTTACACCCGGAGAAAACCGGTCAAATCAGACAGATGCATAGCACAAACACTTTTATCATTTCCCGGAAGCGCCGAGTTACCGTCAAATTAATATTGAAAGTGGTGGGTCATTCATTAGCTCCCGGAACTTTCATTATATTTGCAATCGTAGATCTGACAGGTGCTGTTGCAGCAGCTGATATGAGCATACTGGTGACGAGTTTTATTTTCCCAATCACTCCATTCATCAGTCCAATTCTTATAACGTTGCTCAACACCCCTGCACGGGAAGTTTTATTTCGGCTTTCCCATCGAAACAACAGCTAGGAAGACTCCATGACAATCGAAAATCAACTGTCGTAAGTTACGTTAGACTCGAGATCAGACAGAGGTAAAAAATTTCACCATTCCGCTTAATGAAAAATAAAGCATGGAATTACCTAAAAATAAAAATAAATAAATAAAAAAAAAAAAATAAAAAATACGGCAATCGTAGAGCGCGGACTAAAGTGACGAAAATTATTTTATGTTATGAAGTAGATTTTAATGGCTTAGCCTTAACTTTAGCCTTAACCCTTATCTTTAATAAGTTTAATATATTAGTATATTCTCTTCTAATGGTCATCTATCTAGGACATAACTTTGTCATATAGATGGTGTGAATTTAAGTGTACGTCGTTTGGTAATTAGGTACACGTCTGGACTCTCTCGCCGTCCTATTACTGTCCATCTAAGTGACTTGACCTACCACTCTTCGCGTCTTCTTGCATCTCTGTTACTTTTGAAAGAGCAATGGCATGTACAGCATGCCGGCTGCAAATGCCATCGCTGTATCAAAAGTAACTGAGGATCAGCAGGACACGAAGAGTTGTATAATAGTTGAATGACTTAGTCACAAATCACAAAGACGGTTAGAATGCTGAGAGTCCAGACGAGTTGCTTATTACCAGAACGTAAATTAAATTCGCATCATCTGTGTGACGAGGTTATGACCTAGAAAGATTATTAGAGGATATACTGATACATTATAAACTGCGGATTTAAAAGTTAAAAGACGTGAATAGTAATTAAAACCGGTTAAAACATTAGAAAGTCATGAAACTCATTAAAATTCATTAAGCGCAAAAATATACGGCCCCCGGATCTATGGCTTGTAATTAGATTACTGTTAAGAATAGGCGAAAACTAGAAACATAAATTATTTATTCTCTACCTAGGTAGCTGATAGCCTTCATCACAATCGAGTTGATTTCAATCCATGGGCATTGTGTTAGACAGCTCTTGTTCTTTATTGGGTCACAGGTCTGAATAAAGCATATATGTGTGTAAAATATATGTGTACGTTGAGTCTTTTTCTTCCAATACCACTCAGGATGGGTCGCATGCTTCAGTCCTCTGCAATTTCCTGGCAGTACCCTTGATGTGTGTTCTTCATTGTACATCTGTGTTGTTCAATACTTATTCCACATCTATGTAAGGGAGTTGTTCACGATATGTTCTGCCCAACGCTGCATCGAGAAAAGTAACTAGGAAAATTGCTCTATTTCAGAATACACGTTGCATTTTGAACACATAGTGTTTTAGGAATAATGAATAAAGTAATTAATTACATACACAGTGTTTATGCGAAGGAAGCGCTAGCACCATAGTGAATATCTATTCAGTATAAATATAATACAAATAAAAAATATTCCAGATGCGTGATCAAAGTGTCAAAAATGTGCCAGCCCCAACTTGATCAGTCCATTCACAGAAGAAAAAAGTCTTGTAAATAAAATTCCATGTATGGTTGCATAAGAGTTCACGGAGGGATGGAATGCCGCGAGATATAAACATGTTGATGGCACTACAATCATAATCCAATGGAAATGATTTCCTAAACTAGTTATTAACATATGAGACAGGATCATGTGAAAAATGACAAGATATAAGTTTGTACCATAAGCTCTGAATCATTCCATTTTTACATTTTCTGAGCATTTGAAATTTTCTTAGCAGAGCATTAGCATTGAAGTAAAACTTCATTACTTATCTGTGCACGCCAGCTCACCCTTTTCATCTTCGACAGTAACCCTTGGGTATTGTTAATAAGATACCGGTCCTAGACACCACAAGATTGACTTATCTAACATCCTGACAAGATTATAAGTACTGATTAATAAACGTCAGTCTTAGGCATCACAAGAGTGACTTATGTAACATCCTGACAAGATTATAAGTACTGCTTGATAAGCCTCAGACACCACAGCAGTGACTTATCGAACACCTCTGACAGATTAAGTACTGCTTAATAAGCCTCAGTCTTTAAACGGCCACCAGGAAGGGGATAATTCAGAATAGTGTTATACACTACACAAAAAAGTTAAGGATATTAAATATCCTTAACTTCTTTGTGTAGTGTATAACACTATTCTGAATTATCCCCTTCCTGGTGGCCGTTTAAAGACTGAGGCTTATTAAGCAGTACTTAATCTGTCAGAGGTGTTCGA
>JAAUYG010257699.1_pt1 | contig 17172 bp, 16 predicted proteins | sample 7278091 | NCBI WGS metagenome assembly JAAUYG01 (sample SAMN14350201, study PRJNA611818) | marine sediment metagenome | isolation source: surface marine sediment (0.6m) | place: French Polynesia: Moorea | collected 2018-08
CCGACCAATGTCTTGAAGCAGCTGAACGTTATTCCGCTTGACCAGCGAATTGATTGCTGCGCATGCTCTTTGGGGGAGATTTGTGACCGGGGAAATAATTTCCTTTCCTCTTTCCCCGCACAGAGGAAGTGAGCTATTGACTGGAGTACAGTTTGCCTCCGGATTTCTGATATTTGCATTGGCTTCTCTATGGACTGGAATGTGGGCAGGAATCGCTTTCTGATAAATGGAGCTGTTTGTTCTTCCAAGTGCGTACAAACCTACTGGTGAATAACAAATGCACCTGTCTGCTTGGTGAGGGTATAGAACACTGGAAGTGACCTGCGTTTAGAGGTTCACCCATACTGGATGCAGAAAAGCTAAGTCCCTGCCCCTGAACCAAACTGATGGTATTGGAGAATTATGAAGCAGAATCCAGTGTTGGGACAAGAACTGTGCAAGTCCTTTTTATTCCAGGAGTGAATGAAGTCTTCCACTTCAGTGCCGTGCTTGAGGATTCTCATTGGCACGTTTACTCAGCGGCATTGACATCCCCACCAGCAGTTACCAGTAATTATGGCCCGCGCTTGATTGGTAGATTGCGTGTTGATATTCTCCTGTGGTACGCACACAGCTTGGGGTTGCTTCGCTTTGTAATGGGTACATGCTTTCATTTAATTACTTTTGGAAAATGTTCAAACACCATTTGCACCGCACAACAAAACCCAGTGGTTTTTCAAATGCCTTGGGAACAGTGTGATGTTTGAAAGAATCGAAAGAAACACTTGGTTCACCTTGGATATTCGCGCTTTGATGATTCTCCCACAACAAGGCAGATCTCTGTGGATCTCTGTGAACAACTTCCTGAATGCGAAAGGCAGCGCTGGGTCGGGAGGCAATTTTGAATGATTTCCCCTTCCTCTTTTAACTGAATTCCCAAGAAGCTGAAACAAGACGGTTGAACTTGAGGCCTTGGGAAAATTTTGTGAGCCCTTCTGGGAAAAACCACTTGACTTCCGGTCTGAAGGGTGCAAGACTTCTACCTTTCTTGCAGACAGATCTGACTGTTAAGGAACTCAGCTTCCATTCACAGCACGCCTGTCAGAGCACACTGGCTGGATGGACGAACGGACGTACCTGTAAATACATGTTTTTGTCCATGTCATGTTCGTTGTAAATCGGATTTGTAGAGGAAGCTGCACTTTGTCGTCTACCTGTCATCAGTCACGAGCGAATATTAAATATCACAGGGACAGTTTCCCACTGGGGAAAGCCAGGTGCAGAAAGTGACACTTCCCTGTAGTTTTAGTTTTCGTTTCTCATTTGGCGCGCGTTTGGAGCATCAGCCCTTCGGCTTGAACGAATTTCTGCCCCTTGAACTGGTCTTCAGGTGTCACCCTGTCAAATGCTGCCAACCCTGCTGCAGACGCTGGTGCCTCACACTGGTCGGGGTAAAAGAGAATGTAATTGCACAGAATATCTTGTCCCAGTTGCGTCCTTTTCCATTCTTTATGCCCACAATGTTTTTGGCATTTTTCTGTTTGCAGGAAAGATAAGGCCTCCAGCACAACACAGCACAAAAGCCTTCCTTCTCTGAGCATGCAAGATTCAATTTACAGCTGGGTTGTTACCAAAGAAGACGAAAACCTCACAAAGTTAAACGTGATCTGACACTTCTCCATTACCTGACAGAAGGTTTTTGTTTCAGACAGTGAACTGAGTTCTGTGTCCCAAGAAATGTACGTGAAAGATGGTCAAATTTATTGGTGGAGTTTTGCACAAAGTGTTGTTCCTGGCAGAAGATTATGGAATTAGGTTTGGCACTAAAAGATCTTTTGTCCCTGTTGGCATAAATATTGCACATTTTGTGGGTGATCTTCACCGCTGCCAACAAAGAACACTGTTCAGATCCAGGAACACCCTCATGAAAAGCCTAAAAATATCAAAAGTGTGTTTTGGTGGAAGGTTCAGAAAAAAAGCAGGCATTCAATTTAAACCGCGACAATTCCAGCACTGGTTGAAGTCTGTCTCAAGCAAACAGTTCCTGGCTGTCGGCCCCTTCAAACACGAGGAGTGAGAAAAGGAAATGGATTGCGAGAGAAGATGTGGCAGGATTGTTACAATAAAAGCGGTTGTAGATTTAACCTTTAGAGCACGTTTGATTAGACTGAAAGGCAATCATATCTCCCAGGCCCCAAGAGGAATCCGATAAGCAACTCCGTGTTAGAGCGAACATAATGCATCTCCAGAACACGTTTTCTGTGTAATCAGTTGCTGCTTTGAACAGCTTATTGCAATAGGAAGCTATCAATCATTTCAGCTGCCTTTAGAGACGGACACCAAGGCAGAACTCTTAGAATGGGAAACCCAGAACTTCCAGTTGTTGCCCAGAAAGTGGCTTATTCACATGCCAGTGTACCAGGCCCAGATATGGCCACATGTTCGCACAACCAAAGACAGACACAAGCGAAGACGGCTTAAGTGTTTGCAGGATTTGACACGTTTTTTTTTCCAAAGGTCAAAGGAGCAGGAAACATTTCTTTTTTGTGAAGCAGCAGTTTTGCTCCATTTTCTGAAAACAATCTGTCGTTATTTGTCGTTTCCTTGTTTGTGCATCAATGCGCATTCCATACGACTGAATGCGGCTTCAGGATGCGTGCGTGCTCTTGTGTGAAAAGGCTGAGTTCGTGTCAGTGGTTTCTGTCTTCTTACGCACGCACTTTGATGTCATAAGAAAAGAAAGCAACCCACACTTGTCACTTGTGCTGTATTGATATTTCTTCGAGTGTTACAGTTGAAATAGCAGGAGAAGGGACCAGCTTCGTTGTCATCTTACACTGCGCGAGGGTCTGTACCTTCTCCATTAACTTCCTAACACGGACCATATTTATCCGGGTGTTGAAGTTTAAATTGCTTCAGGGAGAAGGCATCAGTTTTCACTTGTCGTCTTGCTTTGCATTTTAGTCGGAATCCATTAGCTTCTGTTCCAGACTAACAGCCATGTGACAAGCATGGAACTGCAGTCATTAGGCAGCCAGGGTCAGGTGTTGCGTCACCTAATTGATCCGAAGAGGGAAGCCAGTCTCTTTCTAATGCATTGGTGTCACAATTCAAATGGAAGGAAGTTGGCGTGCGTTTGCGTTGTAAACTGAACCAGAATGGCCGGGCCGGTTTAGAAAGTCAGTGGGCGTTCACGGCTCCAAGTCGGGATTGTATGCAAGAACACGAGAGTCCTCCATGCCGAATTGCATGCAAGAACAGAGTGACAAAATGACATTGTCATGTCCATGCAGCTGTTCTGGTAATGGAAGAACTTGAGCCGCGAATCCAGTGCTGCCATCACTGTGGATGTGGACGTGGACTCGTAAGTAACATGATGGGGCGTTCAGTTTTCGGAAAGAGAATCCACTCTGGCTAATTAAATGTCAGGAAAACTGCAGAGGAAAACTGTAAATGACCTTGACAGAGGCAAGAAGCATTCATCTACAGGATGGGAGTGAATCTCTGAAGCGTCTATTGTCTGTCCTCTGTTGAAGTGTCCCATCTCTGATATTGGCAACTGTTCCCGGATTTGTGAACTGCTGTCATCATCGACGCCCCATCCGTCAGGAAACAGCCACCTTCACCGATGTCAACAATTTCCCAAAGCGCACTTGCAAAAATTCTGAAGAATATACCGTAGAATTTGCAGTGTTCAGATCAGTTCTTTGAACATGATGTATTTGGCCAACACGTCATGATATGGACCAATGTTCAGTGTTTTCGTCAATGAAGTATGCAAATTTTTGAGGCGCACAAAAAATGAAGTCTTCAATGAACTGTGTGTGGCATGGGTTTACCCTTTCATTCTGTTTGTGAATCTACCTAAAGCTTATTGTTTGATGTCTGAAAGCAGCAGCACATGCTTCAAGCATGTTAAAAGGCTCCCGATGCCTTTTTTTGTCGCAGTAATGATGGATGAGCATTCAGGTTGGCAGGCGCTTACCTATGTACACATGTGTCACTCTCTCGAGCTGCTGAATTTGGTGTGTGAACTTACCTGCAGGGAGAAGGAATTTACATCACAAATGCCAGCTTACTCATGAACTACCATGGGATTTGCGTCACGTTTTGGTCGCGTTCAAAAAATGGAAAAAAGGCACCAGATTTTGGACGTAAAAAAGTTTGTCCATTGATCTTAGTTCCCATCTTTAGGGATATTGTTGCATCACAGAACCTCCTTTTGTTTGTAAGGCACATACGACTTGCTTCAGAGAATGCTGATGAGAAAAGAAAAACTTCTGAAAGACGACTCTCTTCTTTTGGTATTTCACTGGAGCTTCCATGTTTGAAGTTCCATGGAGACAGCTATGTATTAATGTGACAGAGTCTTCAATCATTTCTCGGATGGAGGATGACAATGAGAACTCAGGGGATGCGGTAATCACGTCTCTACATACGCGTTGTCTCGTCTCTATTGTCTTGCTTCTTGGTTGCTTATCTAACAGCTGTGACGGAACGTTGCTCTGTATGCATATCCCATCTTTTGTCTTCAGGACTGTCTTATGTTTCACCAAAAGAGGACCAAGATTCCAAGACAGCAGCCCTGAAGTTATTAGCTTTCAGTCCTCAGTGTAGGGGACGGGGTGTACACTTGCTGTTGTGGATCGTTTGATGATTCGCTAAGGCGGATGCAAATTTGCTTACCAATATTTTCAATCTGTTAGCTTGAGAAAGCGCGGGGACCAAAACTGAGGACACAAACGGATTTGCACGTGAAGAAATGGGTGTGTCCCTCAAGGTCACTCGTGTACAGCCGCAGCTGCACATTGTGACTGCCTTGCCTGATGTTTTGAGGCGACATGAATCGAGACACCTCTTTTAATTACTTACTTTTAACTTTAATCAGATGATGAAAGTGCTAATCAGGCCAATCCTGTCCCCCAAGGACAGAAGCCGTGACTGCAGGAAAATCACCAGGCCCTTATCTTCTGCAGAGATGGTGCTGGTTGTTATGCCTCTTCTGTGTGGTGTTTATTTATGGTGTTGTGTGCTCCCATTCACGGGTCCTTTGCTTGAAGCTGTTTTGCGGTAACTGATCTGATAGTTCACAGGGCCTCAAGGTGACCGACCGGTTGGTTCAGTTATCCGTGAGAAATGTGTTTCTGCTGTTTCTCAACTTGGTGGAGAATGGTCCATTCAGACCAAGGGCCTTGTTGATGTGATGTTGTGGAAAAGTCCTTGTTCTTGGTGCACTTTCTCTGTCTTATTTCTGAAGAGTCAACAGGCAACAGGACTGTCTCGGGACGTCACAGCCAATGGCCAGTCAAAAGCAGAAACAAGACTCTGCATGCGATGAACACCTGAGCCAAAGTCATTTCAGATTCACAAGAACCTGAACTTTGTTCAGAGGAAGCACTGATTGTCTCTGCTCTTGCTAGATATACATCAACGTGCGTGTGGGCATGTCCTTCATTAACTTTTGTGAGATTAAAACGGAGATTGCACCCACAATGGATGAGTGTGTTCTGTTCAGCAGTCATTTGCTACAGCATGAGAAAGAAAGGTCCTTTGCTACAAAACAAGAAGGAAAGGTCCCTGAGGCATTGAATGGTATTGTGGCCAAGAGAGGCAAAACGTGCAATAATCGCACGCGACAAAGTAAGCTGGTCTCAGAAGAACGGGATAAAAGCATGGCACTTTTGCAGGCCGTAAGTAACTGAAAGTTCAAAAAGCCTTTTTCAGCTGAAACGTTGTTACTCTGTGAGAATTTGAGTGGCATATAAACTAAGGACTTGGCTGTCGTGTTGTTGGTATTTATCCCTTGAAGACATGTGATTTCCCCTGAGAAGATGTTGCAGTAAAAATTCCTGGGATCGCCATACACAGGACAGTGGGCCTATCTCCGCTACTGAAGTTCTGCTGAAGTGCAGTATGATGTATTTGCCTGTAAACTTTCCGCCTTTCACAGCAAGACATGTCACTGAAGAGGCCTGAACAAAAAAAGACTGGTGGAGAAGACGGAAAGAGATAAATGGGAAACGTGCATATATATGCGCCTTATCGCTTTCTGGCCTCATGGTCAGGACAGTGTTTGTACGCCTAGCAGTCAGGTTATCCATGGCACTTGTGAGAACCCGGGAAGAAACAGGTGGACAAGATTAGCACGGTGAGTCTCGGATCAAAACCACAAGAAAACTGGAGCTCAGTGTCAGACTCTTGAATTGAATTGGAGACCCAACTGCAAAACCAGTGTGAATCCGGGGACGAATAACTGCAGCTTTGCAGGGATATCTTGAACAGATCCCTCCTGGCTCCTGTGCTTCTGAGCTGTTGCTTGCTATCAGTGTGGAACACAAAGCCTCGTTCAGCTACCTGTCGAATTGTGTCAGGGATATTGCGTGCTGGGGACAGTGGAAGCTGAGAGATACGGAGCATCCAACCGCTGAAGTGTCACCTCAACATAACATCATCTCCCATGATTTTGCTCAGGGGAATTTACATTGTGTGATGGGAATTTTACTTGAAAGGAAGCAAACACAGTGCATTGTTTTTCCCTCCGCAGTCATTTTTCATCACCACAGCGCAGTTGAAACCCACTGCTTCTGTTTGTGACGTATCTCTTCGTAAGTTTCTGCTTTCTGCCTCACTCTATCTCACCCAACGGAATTTCACTGAAATTAGAAATTTGCTTTCCCTATTTTCTTCCTTCATGTGGGTTCTTGTCCCGAGTCTTTGTGAAGAATTTGATATGTCTCCAAGTCCTTGGCGACTGATGTTTGCATCTTATGAATGCTGCATTCTTACAAGCTCATGGGAGAACTACAAGGAAATGTTACCACTGTCACATGATTCATGTTGCCTCCTTGAAGGCCCAAGAAATTATGTGATCGTTAGAGAACATGGTTGATGTCTGTTCATCACATCAAACAAAAGTTTCTATAAAAAAAAAGTCCCTTCAAAACCGAAACTTTGACGTCTGGTGAGTGTGCCGTCTTCGCCGTTTGCCAGGAACAGAAGACCATGGCAGTGCAATTTGGGTGACACCACAATCCAATTTCTGTTTCTGCCTCCATCAATTTTTGCTGGAAACGGCAAAATTGTTGACAGACAGGAAAGACATAAACGTGAATTAATGTGGTTCAATTTGCACAAAATGTTGCCGAATGCAAAAATGCCAACTGTGTTAGGCTTGCCTGGCTTTCTGTAATGGTGCCGAAGAAATATTGACATTGTTTTCGTTTGTTGTTGAAACGAGGCTGTCGCGTGTGACATTTAGATGAGAAAAGAAGTTTTTATTAGAGACGTGAAGAGTTCCCAATTCAAAAGCAGATTCTTTGATGTTTCCTGCAGTTGGATTTTAAGGCACATGTGTGATTCCACTTTGTTTCCTGCGTGAAGCTGGCTTCATTGTGAAAGACTCCAAAAAAGGGACCGCTTGAAGATCCTTCCAGGGTGAACAAAGATCCATGCGATAGAACCAGTGAGTCTTGTTCCACCAGTCACTCTGGGTACCTCTGTTTCTGTTTCTGGACGCACAAGCGAAAATTGTTCCCCTATCTTGAAATACTGCGGCTACAAGAATCAAGCCCGCCGGCGTGGAATCTTGACCTCATTTTGATAACACCACCTTTGCTTGCTCTGGGTTCATACTTTGGCAGCTTTTGCAGGCAAAGCAACACAGGAACAGAAAAATCAGTTTCGTTGTCCCCGCGCATTTCTGAATACCCGCGCAGCTCTGCGAAGCTTTGGTCAGTGATGTTCTATTTGTTAAAATGTGTACAATGGGAGCATCAGAACCTTCACCAGAAACAACACCCCCCAACGAACAACTGCCTCCCCGCTGTCCACTCCCGCGTGGTCTGCTCGCCTTAGGTTACGCCCACGAATTTTCAGAAACGCTCAGCATAAAGAATTTCTCCGCAAGGCTTGGTGACTAAGCCAAAACAAACAGAGAAAATGTCACTTGTTTTCGTCTGGAGATAACCAGCTGCAAGCTAATGACATTTTTGATTTCATAAAAAGGTAAATACATGCAAGTATGGCAGTACTTGTTAATGTGGCTCAGCATTCAGACTCGTAAACGCTTTTGGTATGATTAAATTTGATTGAAAAGAACACCTGTTGCGTCCAGGTTTTGATTGATTTGCACATGTGCTTTACCTTTTGTGTCAGTTTGTTTGATGAACTTGAGTTGCTGCTGCTGCTGTTGTGTGTGTGTTTGTGTGTGTGTGTGTGTGTTTGTATTGTGTGCGTATACCTCTGTGTGTGTGCGCGTGTGTGCGTACCTCTGCCTCTGTGTGTGTGTATGTGTGTGTGCCCGCGTGCTGAGACTTGCCACAGAATGTCTTTTTGGGGTGCGAATAAACAACACTTCTTTGCCTTTTCATTGCCGACGTGCTCAGAAAGAACAGGAGTGTCATGGTAGCCCTGTCGATAGGATTCTGTAAAGGCAGGGAAACTCGTAATTAATTTTCGTGTTTCGATGCAACTGCACGTCTGAAGCTTCTCACATTTCGGGGAGACTTCGTCCCATTGATGAAAGTACTCCGGAGCGATGGCTTCTTTACCTGTAGTATTCTGTGCACCAATGTTTGAGCAAACAGATTCATTCTCGCTTGTGACGAGAATCGGTAGGTTAATGGTAATGATTGAAGAGGGCCCGGCATGCAGGTGCATTTTAGTTAAACCACAACAGAACCAATCAGGGAAACAGGAGACACGCCTTTATTGACAATGTTTTCTTCAGCACAAATCCACTTCTCTGGATTTATCAGCTTTGCGTGCTGGTAGCCATCTGGGTATCCAGTGCCTTCGTGCACTGAAATTCAGAATTGCAGATGAAGTGGGAGGTGACTGGACTGAGCACGGTCAAAGAGCTCAGCTACATTTGAATAAAAAATTGTTGATTGGTACACTCCTTGTACTCCTTTTACATGTACCATTGAAAACCTTAAAGCTGGAGCTGTACACACGTTGTGGAGCAGTGTTTTTGCTACTTTATTGTAGCCATATCAATCTCAATCACGCGTGCCCGTTTTGCAGCCTTGCTGCTCAAAACTCCATCTCGCAGGAATCAGGAATCCCTTTCCCGAACCACAATGAAGAATCACAGAATCGATTGTGAAAACAGAATTTGTGGCTAATTGTGTTACCCGAGCAAGCATCGCTGGTGCTTGAGGATGATATGTGATTTGATGAACGGCTCTTCTCAGTGATTGTGATCTGATGTGTTGATGTTGCCTGAGTGAGGCTCCTGTGATAAATGCCCAATTATGCACGTGATTTATTCTTCCAGAAGGCATAAACAGTCATCTTTTCATTATCTAGGGAGCTGCCTGCTCTCCTAATGCGAAGGACAACAACTGTAGCTATATTTGCGGAAAGCTAACCTAATTGGGATGTTTTCTGTTTGCAGGGTACTTTGGGTTCTTTTCGATTGTTGGAAAAAACATCTTTGCTGTAAAGCTCACCTTATTGGATGTTTTCTGTGGACAGGGTGCTTGGGGTCCTTGCATTTGTTGAAACAGGGGGATTATATATTCGAGAATAGAATGTCTCCGCTGCAAAGGAAGATTGAAACCTGATTTCATGACGAATGCAAAGATAAGATAGGAAGAAGATGCCAAAGATAAAAGCCTCTGCTCACACGAAATACTGCTTGATATTCCGGATGCATCTAGCTTGTCAGTGGGTGGCTTTCTGCGATGGCGTTCAATTCTACTCTCTTTGCGACTGATTTGATACGCATCACTCAGAACGGCAATCGGAATTATCGCCCATGTTATCATCAGTACGGTGGAATCAGCCATTTGATGATTGAAGGAATTGACAGACAGATGAATGTTACTCAGTTCTCTGCTGTCTTCACACCAACGCATATCATTGTGAGGCTTTTGAGATGATGCCTGTTTGCGGGGGCAGAAATGTGTTTATAAGTCTTCTTTTCTTCCACAACTCTAATTGCTGGATGATGATGCCGTCCCAAGCTCCCACTCAGAAAAACTCGCATTGTCCTTTACTGCAAATTTTCTAAGTGCAAGTGAGTCTGATAGCTCCTGGAATCTGAGAAACCAGCTGCACTCGAACTTTTCTGCCAAGTAGGTCAGGATGCGGATTCGCTGTTTTCCTCCCGTCCGGAACTGTTTTGCTGTACGTGATACCGACCCCTGATTAGCCGCAGGAAAAACACTGCAAGATACTCACTGCAAAAATCATCTGAACAAACAATCCGAAGCCTGCAAAAACATTCCAACGGCTTATCAGCTGCGCATCGACTGTTGACTCAATCAATATCAGAATTGCACGGAAACCCTTAAAAGATTGCCCTATCAAGAAATGATAATCTGGAATTGAAGATATTCGCTATTTACACTGGACAAAATAAAAGATTGATTTTGCAGATGCCTGTGTTGTTGCCTCCCCAGTCTCGCTTGTTCAGTCCCCCCGAGACTTGGCCTTGGTCCATCAGACAGATTGGCCTTCTGATGTCTCAAAGCCGAAAGTCTGTTTCTGAGTGATGCACCAAAATAAATCCCGTTCATCAAATTACTGCAAATTCCACCAGTTTTGCTTCTGAGCTTGAAAGGATGTTTGGGTTTTCTTCTTGGCAAGGACTCGAAACAAAAAGCAAGAAAGGACAATCGTGCGTGCTTGGTTGCTAAGGCTGACCTGTGGCATTCTGTGATAGAGAAGTGGCAATGAATACAATGACTCCGTGAAATTCAGAATGTGTTCATTTCTGCCCACTCATTTCACAGCCACTGTGCCAACACGTTGACCGGTCCTTTGCCGGGAAAAAGGAAATTTGAATTGACACACCACATCATGTTCAGGACTTGGTTAACATAAGTCTCTGCTCTGTTCTCAAGGTGGTCTTGACTGATTTAGCTTTTGACACCAACTCTTGCACCACCAGCAAATGCTGGAGGGGAAGATTCCCTGTGTTCAAAAGAGCGTAATGAAGGTGAGATGAACCATTTCATTTCCACGTTTGGAACCATCTAATTCTGTGTCAAATGTCCAGAGCAACCGCCAACAAACCATCGGGGGCATTTTCGTTGCTTCCATGGTCTGCCAACAACATTCTTACTGCTGTTCACAGCTTTCATTCCTTGTTTCCCCACTGCGGAGTTTTTCGACCTGCCACAGCTGTAAGCGACTAGACACATGGAGAGTAACCAACTTGTGTGATAAAAAGAGAAGCCTGTGTGGTTAGGAACTCGCTGGAAATCAGATGGCTGGGATCATCCAATGGAAGCAGATAATCTGGAAACATCTGGGCTTTGGCTTCCTGCAGCATTGAGGGCAAATTGCGAGCTTCACAGCGCAAATCCTCTGGAATTATCCAAAACTCAGCTTAGAGAGCGACAAAAACCATGATGGGGCTTGTTTTCCCTGCTTGCAGGCATTTTGCCTTGCATGTTGCCACTTTGTCGTTTCAACATGGAGATTTGTGTTGGGTTACATATCACTCTTCATGTGCTGCAATTAGGAATCTTTTGGGTTTGACTTTTTGCGTGCGTGATGGAATTATTCAATTAACGTGCCTTGTGTAATCTTATTCTCCTGGTGATATTTTGTTGGCAACACAATTCTGGAAAAGAAATGAGCACCTAATCGCATTTTAGGGACCCTGGACTTCGTATTGAAAATGAAGGTTGCATGAATTGTCCTTCGTCTGAATTGAAACTCTCAGTTCTCAAGCCATTTATGTTGAGTGGAATTTAGGTGGGGCTTTGTCAGTGCCAAATGAAGTGCCGGTAATTAAGTTGTGACAAATTGCTGCTGGTGCGTTTCCCGAGTCCTGCAACACTGTGATTGAGAGATGCAGCGCAATTCAAATGACTTGCAAACAGTTTTGATACAAGTAGGCCCCGGTTAATTCGAAATTCAAATACCGAGTAATTTTCTTTCAAATTAACCAATATTTGAATAAATGCATTGTGGAGATAGAGTGCAATTTCTACAGGACGTCAAATTAAGGGGGAAATCGGATTAAGCATGTTGGAATAACCGGGACCCACCTGTATTGTGCGGCTTGTGCAACCCTGCACTGAAGCTCCAACGTCTTGGAAGCAGTCTGGTAGTTTTGTGGAAAATCCGTCATGCACTGACAAAGCAGAAGCAGGATTAAAGATGTACCTGCCCTGAATGAAGATCCAAATTTTTGGAAGCAGTCTGATCTGCCAAAAATGCATGTCCAGATTTTCCTCAAAACGGCAAGCGGTTGAAGAAAACATGTGTGGCAAAGGGGGTTTCTATTCACTGGAAATCACTGGATCTCAGATCAGGGCCTTATCTGATACAAACGACCTGACGACATGCACTCTACCTGCAGTTAAGTGCTTTGATCCATTATGGCTCATTAGTTCTCTAACTTATGTTTTTACCTGTTGCCTTATCTCGTCACGAGTTTGCTGCATAATTGAAAGCAGGTTCTTTTTACGGGGAAATTATACTTTGAGCACTGACTCGATGAGTGCCTTGATCAACGGCAGAGAGCAATTCAGTCACTTTTTCCGCCGATGGAAAAACGATGTGCGATCAGTGTCAACGTTCAACTCGTGTAGCGACAGGGGATGTAGCTCAGAGGTAGAGCGTTCGCTTTGCATGTGAAAGGCCCCGGGTTCAATCCCCGGCATCTCCAGGGTTTTTTTTTGTTTGTTTGTTTGTTTGTTTTTTTTTTGTTTGTTTGTTTGTTTGTTTTTTTTGTTTGTTTGTTTGTTTGTTTTTTTTGTTTTTTTTTTGAGTTGACCCAGATTTTAATTGCAGATCTTCATCAAGCGTGAAAGAATCTAGATCTACAATGGATCATCACATAACAATAGAATCTATGCAATTTTAACAAAATTTCTAATTTTGCATTTTTTGTTCTGTCTTTTCAGGGGGATGTCCAGATCAAATTTGACAGGATCCAGGCGGGCAGCTTGCCTCCGAAGTTTACTCACGTCAACTCGGAGGCAGGGCCCAGGGATAACCTGGTAAGTATAGTCCCAGAACCCTCCTTCTATTCTGATAGCTTAGTACCGTTGACTTCCTGTTCGCTTGAGCCCACACCGTGGTGCATTGATCTCACTCATTGAAAGTGAACTCACTTTGGATGGGTGGGTGTTGGGGACTGCAATTCAGTCAGTGAAGCTGTGGCAGTCATTTGGCGATTCCCTACAAGTCCACAAGGAAGCAAAGGGTCTGTCAAGAAAAAGCTGTGTGGCCTCCGCTGTAATTTTCCTCCTGCTGGAGAGATGCTGTAATTTTCACCACCAACCCCTTCCTTTTCTTCACCCACTCATTCCTTGGCTCATTTGTCTGGGAAAGACGATCCAAGCAGAGAATTTCAATCTGCGACCTCTCTGTTGCAGCAGAACATCTTCGAAGCTGGAAACCCATTTTGCAGTGATGATTCCTGTTTTGTGCTCCCAACTTCCCAACCCACCAAATGCAAAAAAAAAAAGAAGTATAGAGACACTATGGGTACGACGTCCCCCCTGATCAAAGTTTGGAGAACATGACCCCCCCCCCCGAAACCATTTAACAAACCACTAAAGTGTTGACTCCTTTACGGGACGTCGCACAAAAACCATCAAGACCATGGCTTTTGTTTTGCGAAAGGGCAAAACAAGAAAGACAAGGGTTGGCGCAACGCGCTCGGTCACGGTTCTTCCACCCCATTGAGAATTATATACCCGGCGCCCTTTGCATTTTGGAGAAATCCAGGATGGAACCATTCCTTTTGCAAGGAATGCCAGCTTCGCCGACCTTTCGCGCCGGTGTAATACGTCGGTTTGTTTGTGATCCCTTTGTTCCCCCCCCCAAGCAAAGCAATCACGCGCGGCACAACACTGGCAAGTATTCTAGTTTGTTTTTTGTTCTTTTTCAGACGGTGACAGCTCAAGTGGAGTCGGCGGACTTGGTGTTTCTCGTTTCTCTCCTTCAACAAACTGGTGCTAATATCAAAATACACAACTGCGATGTGACTGTGAATAAATTAAAAGGCCAGGTAAACAATGCTGTTGTTTTGTCGTGCCTAATGCCAGGTTAAGTGCGCATTCCTTGCAGTAAGAGACCTGGAAGTATCATGTAGCTCCTGCCAACAAGAATTTTGGTTTCGCTTCCGAGTCTGAAAATGTCACCTCTGTTGTTTGACTTTACAAAAACAAAGGAAGGAAACTGTCCATTTTCCAAGCTTGTGGTCGTGTTTGGTTTGGGAAATGGTGCAGTACCAGAAGTAACTTGGACAAATCTTCGTCCTGAAATGGAACCAGTCATTCCGCAAAGCCGTTATTTCGAGGTTGCGCTGCTAGCCCTGTGTGTTGCAGACAGGACCCCCTCCCACCGCTGATAAGCGCTTTCGAAAAGCTAAGCTTTGCACGAATTGGGAAAACAATGCAATCCAAATCCATTTAAGACTTGACCTTGTTTGTTGGATTTTGTTCCCAACAGCTGAATGCACAGGTTGGTTGTGTTGTCTTGCACTTTTCATTTTCATGTTGCATGTACATTCCATTTGTCTATGTTGTGAGCCAATCTGAACAAATGCAAACGGGATTTTGCTGAAGAAAATTTGGGCCTCATGTTTGGAGAAGTTTTTTTTGCGCCTCAAGTTAAGAACATGAGATTCTTTTTCTTCCAACGCGACTCTAAAAAGTAAATAAAATAAAATGAAAAATAATGGCATGCTTGGCGAGTTTTGATCAGCCTGACTGCAGTATCATCTTCGTTTGTTGTTTCCCAGAGTAAAGTTCTCGAGAGAAGAGCTCTGCTCTCATGGAAGCGCGATTCCTTTTCATTCCAAAAATTAGTGGTGTTATGTTCAAACTGCTGTGCAAGTGTTCAAGGAAAGCAAAAGTCAGAACACGTCTTCGAACAAGAAGAACACAGAGGCAGATCTGACTTCAAGAAGCACAAGAAAGGGATGTTTTTCCCAGATGATATTGATGTTGTGTCAAATTTAGAAACTTCCTCCCAAGGGCTCCAGTATTGATCAAGGTGTGGTTCTCCCCAAGACTGAAATGTCAGGAATCAAGAAACAGAAATAGAATTTCATTTCCGGTTTGAATTGTTGTGCTTTGGTCTTTGTTTCCTGTGCTTTTGTCAAGATTCTTCCCCAGCGTTAGAAAATACACCAATCAGTCCGGTGGGCAGATGAGAAATTACACCCCCTTCCCCCTTCCTCACAAAGAAAGACCATCCCTAGGAAAGCCTTTATTTTCTCGCTTTGATGACAAAGTGAAAAATGCCTTTTCTTTTTCTTTTCAGCTGAAGGCACTTTCGCACTATGCCAATGAGCAAATAGAAGTTGCAGTTTCCTTTGCTTCTAAACCTGAAATAGTGACAAACATTAGGCAGCGTAATGTAGAGGTAAGTTCAATTTTGGGACCTTTTCTCAAATGGACAGAAATTACCCGTGTGGAAGAGTGTTTTATGGGGTTTCTTTTTGGGTTTTCCAGCGCTTTTTGCTTTCTTCATGTTTCGTGTACATTTTCCACTTTTGGGAGTTGGCGCGTTTTGTGTTGAAAACTGCAAATTAAAAGTGAAGAGTTTGCGTCTCACTACAATGGCACAGAGATGGTTCCCATGCCACAGGTACATGTAATGCTTAATGTTTATGACACTCGTTGCTCGATCAGGGTATTCAACGTTATCTTCCACCCGTATTGCAAACACAGTCTGCAGGAAGAATGGTGAGAACAGATATAGATATGCCAATAGAAAATTCACATTCTTTTTTTCTTTGTCGTCAAAAGTGTTGTGAGCTTGCTATGAAAAAAGTGGTGGGGCATTATTGAAGACTACTTGTTTGGCAGTTTGTGCAATGAGAGCCAGAAAAAGAACTTTTTCGTGCCCTGTCCTTTGGCGAATGTCCAAGGCACAGTGTATGTAGTTTCTAAAAAGGTGAAAATTTATTTCGGGAAAACTTGAAATTCGTACCTTCATGTTGTCTGTGCTGTGGAGTTTTGTCGTTGGCAGACTGAGGGGAGTTCGTTGCGTTCTGTGCTTTGTGCGGAAGGCACCCCGATAAGCCACAGTGAGCGATGGTACATTTGGGAGAAGACTTTGACAAAAAATGCTATTCTTATTTCTTTTGTGTTGAACGCAATGAATTCCCACTGTCCATACAAACTTATATACGGTAAATTCTCCATTGTGTGAAGTAGCTAGATCCACTTCTTGACTGAGGGCCGACATCCCGTTTATTTTTTGGAATGATCATTGCTCCAACTTATTCGTTGTGTCATAATTTTCTTTGATGTAGAATTTGACAGATTTCGAGTTACTAATTTTGCAGTTTGAACTTTGACATTTTTGCAGTTTTTTGACTGTGATAATTTTGTCGGCAAAGACGAATCTGTTTGCGATACAGGCCAAACCCTTTGAATGTACGCGTGCATGTGTACATTGGAAAACTGCAAAATCATTGCCTTTTTGCGCTGCGTTGTGAATATTTTTCTTCAGATGCTGAGAGATTTTGGCAAGATGAAGATTCTCAATTTTTTCGGAATAAATGCGTCAACTCATTGTACAATTTTTGAATGCGCGCATTCAAGTTAGGTTTGCAAGAAGTTAATTTTGATTTTCAGTTGAGCGAAAAAAAAAACTCTGTGTTTTGCAGTTTCTGACCTTGCCGTTGCGAAAATTGATGATGGCCAGTTGTTTTGGTCTCTGGCTGGGCTTGAGAGCATTTTGAAGGACAACAGGGAAATCAAACGGCACAAAAATGTGCAAATGGAATTGCACACGTTCGCGGTCGCCTGAAAGCAATTTTTCTGCAATTCAATAATCACTTTTTTCTCCTCGTTTCAGAATGTAGATTACAAGCAGTTAGAAGTCATGATACATGAAGCTATCTCCGGTGCTATAGCAAGTTTCATACTCCCGAGTAAAGGTGGCTACCCCGACTTCACGGCTCAACTACGTCCAGAGCACGTACTAGCCCAGTCAACACCCGTAAGTATCCATCCCACACCCAATCAAAGGCATGAGGAGGGCAAGGCAGTGATGCGTCCACCCCTGGCCGCACGTCCAGTGATCTCCCCTGCAAAATACTGGCCAAAGTATGGAAGTTTCTTTTGGGGGAGCAGTCAACCAAAATCCTGAATCCAAGCATGTGCAGGCCTTTAGTCAGCTGTACGGAAATCTCAACTGGTGGAACGTACCATTATGGACAGGCCCAAGTCTCCGTCACATTCCAGAAAGATTCCACCTTTACAAAAC
>JAAUYG010038495.1_pt1 | contig 17161 bp, 7 predicted proteins | sample 7278091 | NCBI WGS metagenome assembly JAAUYG01 (sample SAMN14350201, study PRJNA611818) | marine sediment metagenome | isolation source: surface marine sediment (0.6m) | place: French Polynesia: Moorea | collected 2018-08
ACCGCCAAAATGCCTCTAAATTTTAGTTTTCAGGCAGATTTACCGACTGAAGAATTAATTTCGCCCTATTATCAGTTACCCAAAAAGGTGACAGTAGGCAATCTTACGGCACAGGGACAAGTTGAGGGGACAGTAGACAACCCTAAAGCATCAGTTAGATGGAACATCCCCGAAACAAATACCAATAATTTAGAAGATATTGCAGGTTCAGGAGAAGTGATCTTCGCCAACAACAATTTATACCTGCGTGACACCGAAATTACCTACAGTGATGGCAAAGCTGAACTTGAAGCCTTAGCTAATCTAGATAATCAGAAATGGCGAGCCAATTTAGATGCTAATTCTCTTAATCTGACTCCTTTTCTGACTCAATTTGATAATCCTAATTTAAACTTTAATCGTCCTGTAGCTATTAATACTGCTCAAGCTGAATTTAATGGCAGCTTAGATCAGCTTGAGTTGAATCAAATTCAAGGTACTGCTAATTTAGATTTAGATGTTGATGGTGGAGATGTTGTCGTCAATAGTGAGTTAAACTCGGGTAATGTCCAGGCAAAAGCCATTACCAGTAATATCAAATTAGATCGTTTTGTAACTAGTTTGCCCGTCGCCGCATCCGTCGAATCAGGAGAAATTAATGCTTCTGGTAAATTAAAGCAATTGCTGGCATTTAAAGATAATCCTAATTTAAATAGCGTTAAAGCAGATGCCGATTTAGATTTAAGTGTGGATGGGGAAGCAGTAGCGGTTAATAGTCGTTTGGATTCGGGTATTTTTCAGGCAAATGCTAATACCAACGAAATTAATTTAAACCGCCTCGCCCCAAATTTACCAATTCCCGCCAATATTAGATCTAGTAAGGTAACTGCATCGGGACGAGTAGAACAACTGTTAACCTTTGCCGAAAACCCCAACTTAAGCAGTATTGATGCTCGTGTTGATGCCGACTTAGATGTCGCTGACGGCACAGTAAAGGCGATCGCTAATCTTAATAATAATCAATGGCAAGCCAGGGTTAACGCCAATAATATTAGTTCTCAATTACTTCTAGAGCAATTTGCTCCCAGTAATTTAGCTTCCGTGGAAGTAGACAATATTGATGCCCAAGCAAATTTAACAGGAGATATCCAGCCTTTAGTTAATAACGAAGCTAATATTCCCATCGCCATTAATCAGTTTACAGTCAATTCTGGAGCACAAAATGTTAGTGCCCAAGGTAATTTAACCCTCGCCGAAATTACTAGCAACTTAGATGTTGCCGATACTAATCTTGATGTTGCGGCTAATCTCGATTTTGATCGGCTACCTGTCGAGCAAGCGATCGCTTTTGCGGCTCAGAATAATCAGTTAATTGCCGAAAGAGTAGATATTTCGGGACAAGCTACTTTCGATGGGCAATTTACGGGGAAAAAACTACTTTCTGCCCCCACTGAGCCAGGTAACGTTAATTTAACTGGTGAATTACAATTATTAGATTTTGCCTTTAACGATATTGCTTTCGATCCTGTAATGTCGGGAGAAGTTAACATTCAGCCACAACAAGAAATTGCCCTCGATCTTCAGGGAGAACAGGATGTTATTGCTGCTCGTGCCGTACCCTGTAACGATGGTAACTGTGGTTGGCCCTATATCCCCACCGATCTAGAATTACGTCAAGGAGAAGACACTTCTAAACCAGTAATTGCCACAGGGGAACGCACAGATGATCTATTTTCTTTAGATATTCAGAATTTCCCCCTCGCCTTACTAAACCTTGCCCCTGCTAAAGCAGCAGGAATTGACGGGGCATTAGAGGGGAAAACCACAGGAGAAGTCGATCTTAACCTTTATACCCTAGCAGCCCAAGGAGATATTACAGTTGATAATCCAGCAGTAGGCTATATTGAAGCTAATCAGTTTGATGCTAATTTCAACTACGATCCAGCTCAAAACATTGCCGAAATTACAACTGCATCTCTCGATTTAGGTGATAGTGAATATAATCTCAATGCAGCTTTAGATCTTCGCTCAGGAGCAATTGACGGTAAATTAGATATCCCCGAAGCCTATATTCAAGATATTTTAACCACCCTACGCTGGTTTAGTATCGAAGACGTTACTGATTTATTTAATATTCCTGATTATGCTGAAGCTGCTGCGGTAAAACCAGCACCAGAAAAAGTAACCGTAGACGAATCTATCGCTAGAAAATTGAACAAGTTACGCCAGGTTAATCGTCAAATTCAGGCAAATGCGGCAGCTAAAGAAGCAGGTAGTGTCCCCACAGAATTAGATATACAAGGAAAATACACTGGGGAAATCTTTTTAGGCGGAACAATCCAAACCCCTCAAGCAGATTTCAAGGTAGAAGGAAATAACTGGCAATGGCAACCCCAAGAAGCTTATCCCGATATTGTTGAACCTTTGGGCTTAGTGATAGAAGAGACTCAGCCTATTGCTATTCCCAAACTGTCGATTGCAGGAGAGCTACAGGGAACAACAGTAGACTTAGCTAAAGCAGAGATCCAAGTTCAAGAAGCGGTTTTATCCTTGGAGGGTAAACTATCTCCAGAACAAGAAGATGTCAAATTTGCGCTCGCCAATTTAACCGTTGATAATATTAGTAATTTTGTAGAAATCCCCATAGATATAGCAGGGGAAATTAATGCCATTGGTACGATCAAGGGAACACCTAGTAATCCCCAGTTAGCAGGAAAAGTTGCCTTTTCTGAGGGAGCGTTTAATGGTAATGTTTTACCTGCCAAAATTGCGGGAGATTTTGACTACGACGGCCGTAAATTAGCATTTAATACCACTGCCCCCGATGCAATTCAGGTAGAAGCCACTGTACCCTACCCAATTATTCCAGGAAAAAGCGATCGCCTTAGTGCCAAAGCGAATTTAGGCAAAGAAGCCTTTGTCTTTTTAGGTGCTTTGAGTCAACACTATTTAAACTGGGTTGGTGGAGAGGGAAATGCTCAATTAGAAGCTAATGCTCGCTTAGATTTGGCAAGAGAGGGAATAATTTATGATTTAGATGCCAACGGGGTTGTTAATCTAGAAGATGCCAACATTATAGTGGAAACACCCTTCTTCTCTGAACCATTCGTCGGTACAGGCAAAATTACCCTCAACAACCAGATAGTTAATGTAGAAACCCTAGACGCTACTTTTGCCGAAAAAGACTTATCCGCTACGGGCAAGTTACCAATCTTAACCGCAGTCAATAACTTAGATAATCCTCTTACTGTCAATATCCCTGAAGGAGACATTGAGATTAATAAACTCTACCAGGGTGGCATCAATGGTCAAGTTAGAGTTACAGGAGCATCATTAAAACCTGTTATTGGTGGTGAAGTTAACTTAGAAGACGGTAAGGTGTCTATCCCCAAATCCAAAACTCCTACCACTCAAGATGCAGTCCAAATTGCTAAGAGCCAAGCTAATAATATAGCTTCTGGGGTAAAGGCGCAGACTAAAGCTCGGACTAATAGTTCAAAAGCCAGTGCTGCTAAATCATCTTCTTTTGTTACTGCGCTGGATAATTTTCAGGTAAATTTAAAAGATTTTGACTTTGAACAAGCTCCTTTGTATGAATTCAAACTCGAAGGTAATTTAACTCTCAATGGTACAGTTGATGAACCGAGTAATATTATTCCTCAGGGAACTTTGATGCTTACTCGTGCTGATGTAAATTTCCTCAGCAATAGCTTTGATTTAGCCCGCGAGCGCGATAATACAATCGTCTTTACTCCAGAATCAGGGGTATTTAATCCTGCCCTGGATATTGTCTTCAGAACCAAAGTTGAAGATATTGATGACCAAGAATTTAATAGTTTACGTTCAGTTGAATCTAACTCTAATGAGATAGACGATCCGATCTCAGAAATTAGTAATAGTCAGACAATTAGAATTAGTCTAGTTATTGATGGCGAAACTGTAGAAATATTACCTAACCTCGCTCAAGATCAGGTTAACTGTAATGTTCGCCCAAACAACGCCCCTTTAGTTGAGAATAACCAGTATTACAACGAAGCAGAATTAAATCGATTAACAGAATGCTTTAATGGGGTTTCCTTGGCAGCAGAAGACAATAGCGATTTAATTAATTCTTCAGCAGTAGAATTAACCAGTGTTCCTTATTTAGATCAGGGAGAAATTATCAACCTGTTAAGTGGTCAATTCATAGCTTTTGCTGACCAAGTGAGTCATAGTAGCCAGTCACAATTATTCGATCTCGGGGTCAATAAATTTGTGATCGCTCCTTTTCTAGATCGAGCCGTCTATCAAGTAGAGGATACCACCGTGAGTCTTGGTAAAAAAATTGGTTTAGACTATCTGACTGTATATCCTAATTTAGAAGGTATCTATGAAATCAATCAAGATTCATCGGTACGTTCTACCTACAACTACACATTTAACGAAGTCAGGCTGCAATACCAAAGAAATTTTTAATTTCTCAATCTAATCTAGAAATGTTTTAATATCGATTAAATCCACTTTTCAATAGTTGAATGCAGATTAAAATTTCTCTTTCTCCTCGTTCAATCGTCACCTATCTAGCTCTGGGAGTGCTGTTTTTTACAGTTGTCAGTATCGGAATTCAGATTTGCAAGTATGTTTTTGATTATCGAGACGGCTGGATGAAGATGTTTAATCTCGATCGCGAATTAAATTTCCCTACTTGGTATTCAGCTTGGATGATTGGATTCTGCTCGATTTTACTACAGATCATTGCTATAGGAAAAAAACAACAGAGCGATCGCTATGCTGCTGATTGGAAGTTATTATCTTTTATTTTCATGTTAATGGCGATCGATGAAGTACTGAGTATTCATGAAATTCTGATTATTCCTGAGGTTAGCCAAGCTCTTAATTTACCCTGGTTTTTGCATTCAATGTGGGTCATTCCTGGGACGGTTTTTGTCGTCTGGTTTGCCAAACGCTACAGTAAATTTAGCCGTCATCTCCCTCTCAAATCTCAACAGCATTTTATTGGCGCCGCCTGTATCTATGTTGGTGGCGCATTAGTGATGGAAATGATTGGCAGCTATCTAGCCCAAGCACAAGGACAACAACATCTATTTTATGCTTTGGTTGCTACTGCCGAAGAAGTTATGGAAATGGCGGGCATAATCATATTTATCTACGGATTACTCTATTACTTGAGTCAGTGGACAGATATTCTTAATCTACAGATTAATATTCTAGATCCTCGGGCAAAATCTTATCGTTTACCGTCTAATAAAAAATGAAGTAAATTACCTCAATATAATTGTTCGCTATTTTAGCGCTGACTATTCTAGCTTTGGACGTCTTAGATTTCTTTTAACCCAAAAGTAGACCTTTTCGATCCTGACTTACAGCCTAATGGTTTTCCTGCTTCAGATCATCGTTTAGTTTATGTAGATACTAATATTCCCCCTAAAAATCAAAACAATAATCGCTTCTCTGTTACTAATCTCGATTTTCTTGGGGAAGTTGTTTTTCCAACAGGTTTTACCTTTGCCGACACAGAAGTTGGCGGAATTTCGGGTTTAACTTATGATCGGGCGAATAATATTTATTATGCTTTATCAGATGATAGAAGTACTATTAATGATGCTCGTTTCTATGATGTAGCGATCGCTCTTGACGATGGAAGTTTGGATGAAGGGGATGTTGAGTTTAGCGAGGTAACAACCTTACTCAATGCTGGAGAAACTGCTTTTTCTGCTTCTAGTCTAGATCCTGAAGGAATTGCCTTAACAGACGAGGGAACATTATTTATTTCTTCTGAAGGAGATGCTAATAATTTAGTCGATCCGTTTATTGCTGAATTCAGTTTAGATGGACAAATATTTAATGAATTAAATGTTCCCGATAAGTTTTTACCCACAGTAGATCAAAGTAGTGGGATTCAAAATAATCAAGCTTTTGAAAGCTTAACTACTACTCCTGATGGAGAATATTTATTTACCGCCACAGAAAATGCTTTATTCCAAGATGGAGAAAGATCTTCGTTAGAAGCAGGAAGCCCAGTAGGGATTGTACAGTACGACTTGGATACAGAAGAAGTTGTCGGGGAATTTCTCTATGAAACTAATGCTATTCCCGTACCGCCCGATCCTGCGGATGGTGTTGCCGATAACGGCTTAGTAGAGTTACTCGCTATCGACAACAAAGGTACGTTTTTAGCTTTAGAACGTTCTTTTGCTGAGGGAGTGGGTAATAATATCCGACTTTATGAAGTAAACATTCAAGGCGCGACAGATATTAGTGGTGTTGATAGTTTACTGGATGAAGAAGGCAAAATAATTGATGTTGATGCAACGGCTTCTAAGCGGTTATTACTTGATTTTAATGATTTGGGTATCACTTTAGATAATAGCGAGGCGGTATCTTTTGGGGAAGTATTACCCGACGGGAGACAGTCGATTATTGTTACTAGCGATAATAACTTCAATGATGCCCAACAAACACAATTTTTAGCCTTTGCAGTAGATACTGAAACTATCCCGATTATTACTCCCGTTACCGAAACCCCTGACGAGATTCGCTTTGGAGATCCAGAAAACCCCGATCGCAATAATGCCCCTGATGCAGACGATCCTGCCATTTATGTTCATCCTGAAGATCCAGAACAAAGTTTTGTGATTACAACTTTTAAAAATGGTGGCTTGCGGGTTTACAATTTAGCAGGAGAAGAAGTTCAAAGTATCACTCCAGAAGATATTCGCTACAACAATGTTGATATTGCTTATGGGGTGGAATATCAATCCCAGATCGCAGGAGAAACCGCTACAGTCGATCTGGCGATCGCATCTGACAGGGCAAATGATACTCTAGCTATATTTGCCATAAATCCCAACGGTGGTGATCATGTAGGGGCGATTGGCGAATCGCCCCTATTAACCGAAGTAACATCTGTTGATATTCCCGAATCAATTTTTAGCGTAGACGATGGGGAAGCTACCGCCTATGGTTTAGCTACCTATACCAGCCTCGTTAATGGTAAAACTTATGTTTTTGTATCTCAATCTGATGGCAATAAAATTGCTCAACTAGAACTACAGCTAAGTTTGGGCGCAGCAGATAGTTTAGAAGTTAACGCGGAAGTTGTGCGTACTTTTGAAGTACCTATCCCCGAAGGTGAAGATCCCGCAGACTATCAAGTAGAGGGAATGGTAGTCGATCGCGAAACGGGAGATCTATATGTTGGGCAGGAAGAGTTTGGTATTTGGAAATACAACGCTAAACCCAACGATGATAGCGAACCTACACTAGTCGATACAGTTGAACAGGGTAATATCAGCGCAGATATCGAAGGTTTGACTATCTATTACGGTGAAAATGGAAATGGTTATTTACTGGCATCTAGTCAAGGAGACAATACTTTTGCAGTTTACGATCGCGCTGGTAGTAATTCTTATCTCGGCAATTTTGCGATCGAGGATGTAGAAGAATCTGATGGCGCAGATGTGATTAATGTTCCTCTGGGGGATAAATATCCCGCGGGATTACTAGTAGTGCAGGATGGTAGTAACGAACCTGCTGTTGTATTTGGCGATCCTGAAGATGGAGAAATTCAGAACTTCAATACTAATTTTAAGTTTGTTTCTTTAGCAGATTTTGAAGAGACGTTTGCCAACCTACCCGCCTACGATCCAAATGCTTACGATCCGCGTAACCCTGAAGCAAGAACCTTAATCAATGGTGTAGCCAGTGGTGATACTACTCAAGATTCTGCTGTCTTGTGGACGCGGAGTAATGTTTTGGGTAACGTTACCTTTGAATATGCTACTGATGCGGACTTCAATCATATTGTCGGTACGGTAAATGCAGAAGTTACCGATACTTCTATTCCTGTAAAAGTTGAGATAGAAGATTTAACTCCAGGTACAGATTATTATTACCGCGTCACTGATGCTGCTGGGGATACAGAAGTGGGCGAGTTTAGTACTTCTGCGGAAATTGGTACTAATGCAGGATTGCGCTTTGGGGTTGCGGGAGACTGGCGAGGAGAACTCGCACCCTATCCTGTTATTAGTAATGCCGATGAAAGTGATCTAGAATTTTTTGTCGAACATGGCGACACTATCTACGCTGATTTTGGTTCAGATGCGGTACTCAATCCCGACGGCACACAAAAAGAACAGGTAGAAACCATCGATGAATATCGCGCTAAACATAGTGAAGTATATCAAAGCCGTTTAGGAAGCAATACTTTTGCCGATCTAAGAAGTTCTACTTCTATTTTGGCAACTATTGACGATCATGAAGTAATCAACGACTTTGCAGGTGGTGATAATGCAGCCAATGATGAAAGAATTCCCGAAACTGAAGGTTTAATTAACGATACCGAACTATTTGAAAATGGCTTACAAGCCTTCCAAGAATATAATCCCTTGCGTGATGAATTTTATGGCGAAGTTGAGGAAGAAGTAACTTCAGAAGAAAGAAAACTCTATCGCTTTAATACCTATGGTAGCGACGCAGCTACTTTTGTTTTAGATAGTCGTTCTTTCCGCGATCCTGGCTTGACTCCTCCTGAAGATATTAACAATCCTGAAGAAGTTGGACGGGTTTTAACCGAATCTCTTACTTTAGATCGCACTTTACTCGGAGAAACACAATTTGAGGATTTAAAACAAGACTTACTCACAGCCGAATCAGCGGGTATTACCTGGAAGTTTGTTATGCTACCCGAACCAGCCCAAAACCTATTCCCTGGTATCAATGTTGATAGTTATGAAGGATATCTCAATGAACGGGCAGAACTTCTTGGCTTTATTGAAGAGAATAATATCGATAATGTTGTCTTCGTTGCTGCTGATGTTCACATGACAGCGGTAAACAACCTCACCTATCAAACCGAACCCTTCGGCGAACAGATTCCTACTAGTGTATTTGAAGTTACCACAGGCGTGATCGCTTTTGATCAACCCACAGGGGAAATTTTAGGAGACTTGTTTACGGCGGATAATCCCGAACTTGCAGCCACTTACAATTCTCTCCCCGTCGCACCTGATTCAGATGATTTACCTGATGACAGGGATGATTTTGTTAAACAAGCCATCAACGACACCCTGTTAACACCCCTTGATTTCGATCCTCTTGGCTTAGATAACAACTTACCCCAAGCAGAAGGATTAATTGATGCAGAATTAATCCAGGGAGATTATTACGTTGGACATACTTATGGTTGGACAGAATTTGATATCGATCAAGAGACTCAACAACTGCGAGTAACTACCTATGGTGTTGATGCTTATTCTGAAGAAGAGATACTAGCTAATCCTAACGCCATTAATGAATTAGAACCTACTGTTGTCAGCGAGTTTGTAGTTAATCCTCAAGAGGATACAGAATCAGATGCGGGATTTACTTCTGTCTTTGGTACTTTAGAAGCTGACACTCTCGATCTTACAGAAACTCAAAATCTGGTATTTGCAGGAGAGGGTAATGACACGGTAAATGTATCTAATGATAATAATCGCATCTATGGTGATGGTGGTAATGATACTTTCTTCTTAGGTACTGGCGATTATGTTGTCGGTGGAGAAGGCGCAGATCAATTCTGGGTTGCGAATACAGAATTGCCCGATACTGCTAACCGCATTGCTGACTTTGAATTAGATAGTGATGTAATTGGCTTCCAAAACTTGGGTATCGGTTTTGATGATTTAACTTTTACTCAGGATGGTAATAACACTTTGATTGCTGTTGAAGAAGAAAATGTAGCGATTTTAAAAGGAGTTGATGCTGATACTTTGACAAGCGATCGCTTTGTATTTGCTTAAATCTAACTATTTTAGAGAATGTCTGAAAAGTCTTGCCTTAATTACTTTTTGGATGTTCTCTCAATCTAAAAAATACTACCTAAACTGCTTAATTAAAATTCAGCCAACCAAATAAATCTGCTGTTGAAAGTTGCCAACTGCCTAAAACTCCTAAGACTAATAAAATATCGTTATCTGCTTTAACTATAGGAGTCGAATTAGGCTCAAAAATTACCACTGATTCATCCTCAGGATCGATTAACCATCCTAATTTCGTTCCTTGACTCAAACAAAAAGTAATTTTTCTAATCACTCGATTTGCCGATTGATCGGGAGATAATATTTCAACGATCCAATCTGGAGGAATCTCAAACTTATTGGCGATTCTGCCATTAGGTTCTAGTGGAATATTTTGCCACTCAAAGACTGCTAAATCAGGGACAATAGAACTTCCTGCAAAGGTGCAACGTAATTCAGGAAAGGCACAGGCTAATCTTTGTGGTTTACCCGCTTGATTAATCGCCGTGACTAAATTAGCTTGCAAAACACTATGTTCTCCTTGTGGCATTGGCTTTTGTAATATTTCTCCTGCTAGATATTCTTGTTCTGGCTTTGTTTGCGTAAGTTCCAAGAATTCTGCCAATGTCAGTTTAGATATAGTCTGGTTGGGTATATTCATTTTATTTTTGACTATATATTCTCTATGTATGATGATAGCTATCTGAAGTGTAATGTTGAGATAAATAATACTAAGCTGTTTAGCATTCAATTCGTCAAAATTGCTGAAAAATGCCGATAAAATTGGGACAAATATACTTAGCTACTTTGGTTGCCACCTCAATCATAAGTAATTCTACTACTGTACTGGCTCAAATAAACCTAGAAAAGATAAATCAACAGAGAGATTACGCGACACTTAACCTTACGAATCGCCATAAACTAGAAATAACAGTACAGGAAACTGAGCAAATTACTCAAGTCCATCGATTAAGAGATGTATCTCCCAAAGATTGGAGTTATGAAGCACTACGTAGCTTGGCAGAGCGATATGGCTGTATTACTGGTTTTCCTGCTCAAATCTATCAAGGTAATCAACCACTGTCTCGCTATGAGTTTGCTGCGGGATTTAACTCCTGTCTTGAAAAAATTGAAAGTTTAATTAGCTCTTCTAATAGGGTAAATAGAGAAGATATTGAGATTATTAATCGTCTAGCTCAAGATTTTAGCCAAGAAATCGCTGTATTAAGCAGTAAAGTTGATAATTTAGATAGTCGTTTCACCTTGATTAATGACCATCAATTTTCTACTACTAGCATACTGACTGGGGAAGCAGTTTTTGGTTTAGGTAGCGTATTGACTGGTTCAAAAGATGATGGCGAATCCAACATAGAGCGTGTTCCGTTTTTGGGTAATCAGGTGACTTTAGAGTTAGTAACTAGCTTTACTGGAGAGGATGAATTATCTATTGAACTAGAAGCTGCTAATTTACCCGATCTTGCCGATGTTACCGCTACATTTCAAGGGGAATTATCTTTCAGTGGTTCAAATGATAATAACCTTGAGTTAGATTTAGTAGCTTACACTTTTCTTCTGGGAGATAGTTTAGAGATAATTATTGGTGCTACAGGTTTAGCTGCTGATGATATCGCCGAGACGATTAATTTTTTTGAGGGAGATAATGGCGCAGACGGAGCAATTTCCAACTTCGGTGGCTTAAATCCTATCTATGAAACGTCTGGTGATGCTGGTTTAGGAATGATTTACGAATTAGGAGAAACTATAGAAATTAGCGCAGGATATCTAGCTGATCCTGCCAATGAACCTACCGACGAGGGTGGTATATTTAATGCCCCCTACGGTGCGATCGCTCAAGTAATAGTTAGTCCAAGCGATCGCCTGAATTTAGCTTTTACTTATATACACAGTCGGGATCGAAGCGATACGGATACGGGTAGCGATCTAGCTAATCTACAATCTTTTACTGAGGATGAGTTTGACGAAGCCGTACCTACAGTAAGTGACTCTTATGGAGTTGAGTTTTCCTATGAATTGAGTGATTTTTTAGTTATCGGCGGTTGGGGTGGATTATCAAAAGTAACTACTCTATCTACCCTATCAGGAGAAATAGAACGCGGTACTCAAGATGTCTGGAATTGGGCGTTAACTTTGGCTTTTCCTGACCTCGGTAAAGAAGGTAATCTAGGAGGTATTGTTATCGGTGCAGAACCTTGGGTGACAAATTCTAGTATTGATAATCTGGGAGAAGATAAAGAAATATCCCTACATCTAGAAGCTTTTTATCAATATCGTCTATCAGGTAATATTGCCATTACTCCTGGAATAGTTTGGATTACTGCACCTAGTAATAACGATCAAAGCGATGATTTAGTAATTGGCGTAATTCGCACTACTTTGGCTTTTTAGTTTTTGGATGTAACGAAAGCTTAATCTTATCTTGTTAACTTCTTGATTTTTTGCTTCTATGCTTTAGGCATACAACAGATAATTACAAGGTCAAGACATGAAAAGGCGTAGCTTGCTATCATTAGCTGCTATGGGCGGATTAGGATTCACATTGGGAAGTTATCGCTATTTATCTTGGCAATATCCCCTAACTTATAAAAACTGTCCCTCAATCGATTCTCGCAACTCATCTCCTCAATTACGTTTTGCCGTGTTAGGCGATGTGGGTGAAGCTAGTAAAGATCAATACAGACTGGCGAAAACTCTTGGCTGCTATTGCCGGATTAATCCTTTTTCTTTGGTTCTTTTGACTGGAGATAATATCTACGAAAATGGTGAAATTGAGAAAATCCAAGCTACTTTTGAACTTCCATACCAAGAGCTATTGCAGCAAGATGTAAAATTTCATGCCGTATTAGGCAATCACGATATTCGCACCAAAAATGGCGAGGAACAAATTAGCTACGAAAAGTTTAATATGCAGGGACGTTACTATACTTTTAATCAAGGTAATGTAAGATTTTTTGCTCTCGATACTAACCCAGAAGCCCCTTGGCTAGAACAGCTATCTTGGCTAGAACAAGAACTAGCAATAACTCAACAGCCTTGGAAGGTTATTTTTGGGCATCATCAAATTTATTCTTCTGGCAAGTATGGCATTAATACAGAATTAATCGACAAGCTAACTCCGCTATTCTCGCGTTATGGAGTACAGCTATATATTAATGGTCATGAACATCATTACGAAAGAACTAAAGCGATCGCCAGAACGACTTATTTAACCAGTGGTGCTGGTGCTAAACTTCGCCCAGTAGAAAAGTCAGATTGGACAGCATATTCTGTTTCCAAATTAAGTTTTGCTGTAATTGAAGTCTATGCTAACCGCTTAGAAATACTCGGCGTAGGTACTGATGGACAGGTATTCGATCGCGGAATTGCATATATTTAACGTAAGGGATTGAGAATATCTAAGCCAAAGAAAATGAGAATTTTAATTGTGGAAGATGACGATCGCATTGCTAAGCCTTTAGCGGAAGATTTACGACACCAACATCATGTAGTAGAAATTGCTGTTGATGGGGTAGAAGGATGGGAATACGCTCAGGCGATCGCTTACGATTTAATTCTTTTAGATTTAATGTTACCCAAGCTAGACGGTATCAGTCTTTGTAAGCAATTACGTCAATCTCAATGTAATGCTCTGATCCTGATGCTCACGGCTAAAGATACCATTAGCGATAAAATTATTGGCTTAGATGCTGGTGCAGATGACTACTTAGTTAAACCCTTTGATCTTGAAGAATTAGCTGCCAGAATTAGGGCTTTATGCCGTAGAAGTGCCGAAACCAAACCACCAGTGTTAACTTACGGAAAATTACAACTAGATCCTGCTAGCAACGAAGTTAATTATGATGGTCAAGCTTTGACTCTGACTCCCAAAGAATATATGATTCTGGAATTATTTATGCGTCAGCGAGATCGCGTTTTTAGTCGCTCAGAAATACTAGATAAGCTCTGGGAATTAGATACAGTAATTACCGCAGATGATCGCACTGTTAGAACTCATATTACTAATTTACGTCACAAGCTCAAGGATGCAGGAATGTCTACAGATTGTATTGAAACAGTTTATGGCATAGGGTATCGTCTAAGTAGCAAAAATAAATAATTTTATAAGTGTGTGATTTTCAGCACGAACTCTGGTTACTTCAAAATTTGCAATGTAACAACAGGTAAATCTTGATCGGTTCTTGATCTTCTTCAAATAGATATAGGTTATCAAGAAAATTGGAGACAAGATTGAGATGGATACTTTATTACCTGATTTTAGCCAAGCCACATTTGAGTCGGGACAGCCTATAGATAATCAATACTTTCCTCTAACCCCTGGAACAGTTTTTTCCTATCAGGGAGAACTATACGATACAGAAGAAATTGTCGAGGAAGTAGCGGAGGAGATTGGGGAAGAAATTGCAGAAGAGATTACAGAAGAATTTGGTGGGGATGAGTTGGATGACGATGATGAAGTAGATGGAGATGATGATTTAGATGAATTAGCGGATGAGATTGAAGACAAAGTAGATGGAATAATCGATCGCCTTGTTGATGATGTTGTTAACGAACTTGGTGATGAGATTGAAGACTTCGATCCAGAAGAGTTAGCCGAAGAAATTGCTGAAGAACTGATTGAAGATATTACCGAAGAACTAACGGGTGAAGAAATCGAGTCAGATGATGACGATGAGATTGATGATTTTGGCGACGAAATTGTTGAAGCTTTAGATGATGGCATTGACATACTTGCAGTAGAAATTGCTGAGGAAATTGCCGACGCACAAGCAGATCTATTTGCTACTGAAAGCAATCAAGTCTTTGTCACCTATGACACTAAAAACATTCTGGGAGTAGATGCAACCGTCGTTCGCGATGTAGAGTGGGATGAAGGCACACTAGTTGAAGATACTTTTGATTGGTACGCACAAGACACAGTTGGAAATGTTTGGTATTTAGGGGAATTATCTACCAGCTATGAATACGACAATGAAGGTAACTTTATTGGTACTAACACCGAAGGTTCTTGGCAAGCTGGGGTAGATGATGCTTTAGCTGGCTATCTAATGGAAGCTAATCCTCAAGTTGGCGATCGCTACTATCAAGAATTTGCTCCAGGTATAGCTGAAGATGAAGCAGAGGTAGTAAGTTTAGATGAATCTGTTTCTATCGATTTTGGCGATTTTGATAACGTACTCCAAACTCGCGAATTTACCCAACTCGAACCAGGGGTGTTTGAATTTAATTATTACGCGCCAGGTGTAGGGCAAATTCTCACCGAGGAAGGCATTACCGAAGCAGGAGGAGAACCAGAACTTTCTCCTGAACTAATTGGTATTTCTGAAATACCAAATGTTACCCTTCCCGCTTTGAGTACGTCTACTTTTGAAGATAGTGCGGCGATCGATAATCCCTATTTCACCCTTTCCCCAGGAACTCTGGCTATATATGAAGAAGATTTCGCTCCAGAAGATAGCGAACTCGAACGACATGAAGTTCTCGTTACCGATGATACTAAAGATATCTTAGGTATTACCAGTCGAGTAGTAAGCGATCGCGAGTTTGATAACGATTTACTGACTGACGAAAAGCTATCTTACTATGCTCAGGATAACCAGGGTAATGTTTGGTTGTTAGGGGAGACTGTAACTGAATACGAATATGATGAAGCAGGAAATGTAATCGATATAGATGACTCAGAATCTTGGCTAGCTGGGGAAGGGCAATCTCTTCCAGGTTTGATTATGTCAGCTAATTCCGAAACTGGCACGGCTTACTATCAAAGGTTCGATATTGGCGAAGCCGAAAATCAAGCTGAGATAGTAGAATCTGATGTTTCTTTGACTGTTGATGGAGATACATTTGAGGATGTCATCAAAATTAAAGAGTTTTCTGTACTCGATCCAGAGGAATTTGATTTCAAATATTACGCGCCTGGTGTCGGTTTGGTATTAGAAGAAGAAATACAAGAAGATGAATTAGTCTTTACTTCCGAACTAGATGATACTTACGAAGTCTTAGATTCCTATACTCTGGATTTTGAAACAACTGCTTCGGGAGATGAATTATTAGCAGGAACTAAAATTACCAATCAATACGATTCGTTGTCAGGTTTAACCACTTCTACTCCCAGAGATGAATTCAGCGCAATCATTTTTGATAGCACTAATCTGGCTACAGAAGAATTAGGCAATGTCTTAATCATTTCCCAAGATGGTAATTCAGTTAATGAAGGTACAATTCGCTTCCAGTGGTCGGATGATGTGTTAGTAAATAGTATTAGCGTGCTAGATATTGACGAAGCAGGGGGTTCTATTGCTGCTTACGGTGATGATGGCGATTTACTGCGTACTGTTGCTATTCCTGACTTAGAGGATAATAGTCTGGGACAGGTAGACATTAACACTGCTGAAGTAGCATATCTAGATATTAATCTGGTTGGCAGTGGCGCGATCGCTGAATTGAGCTTTAATTCCTTATCAGAAGTAGAAATATAGAACTTTATTGAAGCTTAATTAAACTTTTCATCGTTCGTTAACTCAGCCATGGTTTTCCTCACACCGTACTTTCCTGGCATAATGCCAGGATTTCTTCTTTGTAAGATTGTTATATTTCTTGCTGCTAATTTTTAAGTCGCTAGTTTTCCTATGTTCCAAAAAACCCGATCGCAGTTAATCTTTGCTTATCTGGGAGTATTAACTGTTATTCTGACCGTATTTACTGCTGCTGTTCGCTTGACATTTACTCGTAGCTTAAACCAACAGCTAAATATTAGATTGGAGAACTTAGCTAAAGCAGCGGCTTTTAATATGGATCTTGAAGAGGGAGAATTAGATGTTGATGATGACGAAATATTAGTCGGACAAGAACAGTCTATCGAATGGTTCGATTTAGAAGAAGAGAAAATAGCCCAACAAGGAGAATACAAATTAAACTTTCCTCTGAATATCGAGCAATTATCAGAAATTCAAAATTATCCTAACTCAATTCGTAGTTTTACCAGACCTATCTACAATCTAGAAGATGAAGAAGAATTAATCGGTTACGTGCGAGTTAGTCAATCATTAACCGAATTAAATAACACCCTGCGTCGTTTAGATTATGGCTTAGGTAGTGGAATTGCGATCGCACTTTTAGCAAGTGGTTTTGGTAGCATTTGGCTGACTCGTCGGGCTATGCAGCCAATTGAAGACAGCTTTGAGCGATTAAGACAGTTTACGGCTGATGCTTCCCACGAATTAAGAAGTCCCTTGATGGCAATTAAAACTAATGCAGACGTAGCACTCAAATATCCTGAAGGAATGCGATCGCTTGATGCCGAAAAGTTTACCGCTATTGCTTCAGCATCAAATCAGATGACTAGATTAACTGAAAAATTATTGTTGTTAGCTCGTACCGATAAAGCT
>JAAUYG010206406.1_pt1 | contig 17161 bp, 10 predicted proteins | sample 7278091 | NCBI WGS metagenome assembly JAAUYG01 (sample SAMN14350201, study PRJNA611818) | marine sediment metagenome | isolation source: surface marine sediment (0.6m) | place: French Polynesia: Moorea | collected 2018-08
AATTTCAAAAATCCAAAACAGTACTTTTGTCAGGACCACTGAGAAGAAAATTCAGAAAAAGTTTGAAAGGATTCAAAAGTGATTTGAGGGAGGAGTAGCGTTTTGAAGTTTTGGCTCCCATGTTAATGAAAAGGAACAAAATTCCTGAAAAATCAAAAACTCAAAATTTCAAAAATCCAAACCAGTACTTTTGTGAGGATCACTGAGAAGAAAATTCAGAAAAAGTTTGAAAGGATTCAAAAATGATTTTAGGGAGGAGTAGCGTTTTGAAGTTTTGGCTCCCATAGGGTCCCATGTTTTTTTTTTTTTTGTGGACAGTACCGAGGACAAGATTAGTCCGTGTCCTCTGCAGGCATACTGGTACGTGCAGCGGCTCGAAAAGAATTAGATTGTGCTATAAACAATGGTCACTGTGATTTTATTTACGTGGAGCATAGGGTCATCAGCCGCAGATATGATACTCGACTACGCGCCATGCTGTAGCCCGTTGGATAATCTCTTTCGATATGAAGTTCTGGAAAGGTGTAGTGTATGTTTTACTTTAATCAAAGACCGTATATAGATCTTTGCTTACAAAGCTCGCTACTGGCTTGATCGATTTTATGACAACTGCGGTGAAATGGATTTGCGTTCGTAGGGGGTACACATATTTTAACGCAAATTGGGATATGCTATCGTAAATGATGTGCGGCTTCTCCTATGCAAATATGTTCGTCTGCTCTCATCATGCCATGCTAATTACATGCATTGCCGGATGCAACACGTAAGCCACTGCTGGTTTGGTATGTAATAAACGTTGTTTACTCATCATCCTGGCCTGTGCCAAGATATAAGGAAAATGAAATACAAAAGATTGCGGGGCCACCGGAAAATCCTGCCCAGCCACAAATTGTCGTGTCATCCAAATTAATATAAGATTGGCAAATATATGTGTAACGTAGATATCCTAGCATTCAAAATCTGTGGTGCTGACCTTTCAGTCACTCAAGATCCAATCTAATGGTGCAAAATGATTCCCCGTGACTTCCTATTAGTGTATGACAAACCAAGGCATGGCCTAAATTAACTGCTATACGAGATATGAGCAGTTTGTGACTTCAAGATCTGAGTGATATGACTGACCTTTTACGGTCAAATCCGATAGTGCAGTTGGACTACTGATATATGATTTCCTAGTTGTATTAATAGTAACATATGGTCTCAGTTCCTTCATGAGATCAAACCTAATCTGTGCAAGGTCAAAGCTAATGGCGCAGTTGGATTACTCATATGACTTCCTATTAGTGTAATAGTAGCCACATGTTGATTCTCCATCTCTTAGAGGCCAGATTGTGTGAGCCCGGCAGAGCTGGCAGGGTTCTTAGGAGTTCCTTGTACACATGCAATTACATATTGAAGAATCTTGTTATCCTATCAGAAAGTTACTTTCTATGAACCACATTAAAGATTTCGATAGTCGTAGTAGTTTTTCCTTTCAAAAGCAAACATATAAACCAGAAATTCAAGAGCAGTAGAAATACTTTATCAAGGGTACTAAAGTGGATAATGTTAAAATTTTGATTTTGATCCAAATTCATCCTTGGCCTAGCATGTTAGGCTCAGTTTAGACAGGCATTACATGCATGCATAAGAGCTCATAATGCTAAAGGAAAAGTCCACAAACACTACAACTTACTAGTACTAGTATTAAACAGATACTGCAAAGATGATTTAGGATGAATGGTAGCAGCTTGCGGTGGTGTTATTTTGAAAAAACACTTCAACTTTATATATTTTTTTTTTCTCACTATGATTCCTGTTAAAGGGTTCTTTGCAGGACTGTTATTCGAAATCAGCCACAGTGATTTTTGTATGAACTACCTTAAAAGATAATCATCAGGATATGACCTGGCAAAACAATCATCTCTCAGTTCTCGTGTTTTCTCCACCATTATGTTGACCATAACATTCTACAGCAACTTTAAGAAAGATTTGTGATAAATTGAAACCGGGAAGGCAAAGTACATATTTTATAAGGATTTATTCCCACATGAAGACTTGCAAAAATAATAATCTACACAAGTTTGGCTGCCTTTCAGGCATTTTTTTTTTCTGCTTGAACAGCCACGTAACCAGCTGGCAAAAGAATGATAAATCATAGGAAATATCAATATTCTGGTCAGGAACAGCTCCTTTACAATGGAGGCATCGGTAAACATGTTGCAAACTTTATTGCATATGCAGAATCTCTAACAAGTTATCCTACAAAGTTAAAATCTCAAAGATATTTCGAAGCGAAAATGTTATATATCTTAATACACAGTACATGTGTCTGCAAGCACAGGCAATCTGTCACTACCAAAATACAATGTCTATAGTTGCAGTTAATGTGGAAAACTTAAAGCTTCATATTATGCGTGATTTATTCTTAAAATGCCATGATCCAGATATAATAGCTTAAACAGAAAATATCGTAGAAGCCTAGCACATGACATACAGCACAACAAACTTTTGAAAGAAACAGGACCGAATGTTGGTAGGAACTGTAGCAAAATCTATCTTTAACAATTTTATCTCCATACAATGTACATCAGGCAGTTTGCTCACATAGGAGTGAGACCAAGACCACGAGACACGCCCGTTAAAAAACAGGATGCAAAGAAAGAGTACATGCACGTCCAAACTGTCCATCTAGGTTCTGCCAGATCGTCACACATAGAACAAAATGTTGACACTTTTTTCACTAGAATACACTGAGGTTGCCGCTGACGATACTGTACAGACATCTTGCTCCGCACTGCACACGCATCTTGCTGGTGAGCCTAGTAACGTCCGGAATACTGCTTCACACTGAAACACCAAATTTAACTCTGTGGTCAACGTATTTAAACTGTTCAATCCTGGAAAAGTTAGTACTATACTGTATGAAAGGTTACAAGGAAGACTATTTTCGTTCATTTTTGTCAGGAAGACGCATATCCATTCCATGTTAGTCTGATTCATTTGTAATCATTCTGCTGACAGAACTATTAAAGCAACGTGTTAAGGCTCTAGTAGTACTAAAATGTGAGCATATTTCTGCAGACGTAAGTTAGCGGACAGCGTCAACTGCATTCAGATAGAAATGGTACTACATTCTCCTGCTTCATACATGCTTTGTGGTTGAAGGCTTCATGCTTGCAGTATTCCTGTGCCAGAATTTATCACATTGCAGACAACTTCCCTGTTTTGGGTAACATCTGACCTCAGCATATATCACATCGTAAACACTTGTGCATTCTTGGCCTGGTTTAGCAAAATATAATTTTTGCAGAAAAAGGGCCTAAAACAGGTCACTTCAGTTTCGGTGCCAGTACTTGTCCATCTAAACACAAAGGTATAGTGTGAGGCGATATCAAACTGAGCAAAACCTGCTCAACACCACACGCTGACACCAATGTGCTGACGCACACTGGGAAGTTCCTATTGGAGAGCCACTTACATTGGCTTGGCACCTTGCATTAGAATACGGACTGAATCTGGCTCCCTTGAAATTTTTTTCTGCTCAAATATATACCAGTAAATGTACTATTATGAGATGATGATTTTTCTGTGATTTCAAAAGTACTCCTTTTGGATGTTTTGTTGTGAGTAGTTAACCTGGTCCAGCGGAAGTTTTGTTTTGAAGACTTATATCCAATCCATGTTAGTCCAATCAATTTCCACTCATTCTAGAAATTCAAGAACCACCACCCAGTAACACCAGTCCCATATATGTTCTAATGCCAGGACAGAACTCTACACTTAAGTATCAGCATACTGAGAAGAGACCAAAGGGCAAAACAATTCCTTACAATGCCGGGGAAAGAAATTATATTAAGAATGTGTGGATAGTTGGTCTATCGAGACAGGAGCAGCAGCAACGCAGTTAGGTCATCATTACGCATGCAGATAGACATTACATTTTGTTATGGAGAGGCTTATGTTTGCAACCTATTGTTTGCTTTGGGATGAATGTCTCAGATCTTATGACTGCAACTAAAAGTTAATTAATAGCGTAGATGATGTAAGTTGAGTACTATTGTGCAGAAAACTGTACAAGGTGTCATCATTTGATTCATGGAGCAATCACAGGCAGTGTTAGCATGTTAATTCTCAGTTAGCAAGCAAAACAGGCAGGCAGGCAGGCAGGCGGTTAGGGCAGTAGCAGGTTAAAGCCGAAACTGGGCACGCGTGCTATCGGAAGATAGAGACTCGTTGTTGATGGTGGGTATATACAGAACCAACAACAAAATCACTAGTCTTCCATGGCACACGGCCCCGGGGTTAAATACAAACCAGCACCCATGCACTAGCAAATTCCCCATCACCAATCAATCAGTCAATCCAGTCAGCCGCAGGTAGTCCAGGGGTATAAGGTTTAAGGTTGAGATGAGGCATGCTCTCCCATCACCCCACCATAGAGCTACTGTGGCCAATCCTACAAATACGCCTTTAAGAAGCTCAATGTGATTTTTTTTCTGAATTTCTTTCCAGCCCATGCTTTGACATGCCGTTAGCATCTACAATCTACCGATGTTAAATTCTACTCTTGGTTGTTTATGCTTGTTAAAAGCAAAGATTTACATTTAGCTGTACAGTACTATAGGAATCACTGTATTAGATTAATATCGATTAACAACTACTAGTGTATATTAATATTCCTTTAAGCTCTGAGTAGACCATTTCCACCCAACCTCCCTATCATTATCTAACTTTCATTATCACTAGTTACCTCATCTGGAGCAAGTACTGTGCATTCTGGATCTGATCCGGATTGCCAGTGATGGTGATAATGCGGTCGTTGGATCCTGGCTGAGCCTCCTCTATTATGATTCCAGCTCCAGATTCCTGGCGTATCTGTCTGATCCGGGAGCCACCTTTGCCGATGATGGCACCTGCCAGCTGGTAAACAAACCACAGTCAGTGAAATCTAGGGGAGGGATGGCTACGCCCTACAGTCAGTTGCTCAAAGCTGTGAAATAGGTTCCTAGACCGATATAAACTTGCCAAAAATAAGCACCTTGGAATGTTTTTTTTTTTTTCGTGTGTTTGAAATTTCATGTTTAATTATATTAATACATATGAAGTGAAAGACCTAAACAAAACAAACAACGAACAGTTCCTTCTAAGAGCCAGCATTTACATAAATCTGGCAACTGGATGGTATCTACCAATGTAATATCACTGGCATGTCTTAGTAAAGCATGTGATAGCCTAGACAAAGTTTTATAGCCAACAATGCAGCAACACTTCTTTAGTGAATTCATATACATTTGGAGCAGATTGTCACTGGAGTACCACTGCAGTACATTTAGATCCTATGAGGACTAGGATCAGTTTGTCCCCATCAAGACTTACATCTTTGGGAATGCTGACTTGTGTGGTGGTGGTGTTTGCCGACTGGCTCCCAAACATCATTCCTTGGTTACCACTCTGAAGTGATCAAAACAGAAACATCCTTATTGACTCAAAATGCCAATATACAAAATCTGGAATATTCAAAGAACTGCTAAATGGCCAATTTTATTCTTGCTACTTTTAGGTACACCTTTTTTTTTAATAATCTTGATACTGCTGTGAACTTAACAGTTACAGTTCAATTTTCAGCCAACATTATGCTGATCATAAATATATATGATTGACACTTTCCATTTATCATCCCAGACAATGCTACTTACCATGGAATCGGAGGCAAAGTTGTCTCCGAGGCCTTCGCCACTGCCACCGCCCATACTACCCATGCCGCCCATACCTAACAACACACACAGAACAGAATCTTAAGTTGTAGTTTGCAATCAGATGATTGTTGAATGCAAATGACGTTTATTAGGCATATATGCATCTTTTCTATAGGACCAATTCTTATTTTTTTATTCTGTGTTGTCTGGCAGAAAACTGAAAGTTGTTCTTCTACAAAGAGAATATAATAGCAACATTGCAGAGTAGGATGTGTTAAAAGATCTGTATTACCAGTACTGGGCTCGCTTACCTCCGCCACTGCCACCGCCAAAGCCACCATCCATGCCACTGAAATAGTCAAATAGAAGTGTATTGGTTCAGACTGTTAAAGATCGCATATATTTAACAGGTTCAAAACAAGTAAACATTAATGCACAGAAATTATACATTATTGGATGACAACTTAAAATGTCTGATAGAATGCGTAGTTTATCATTTATTGGAATTGGCCCATGTTAGAACTGAACATTTATTGTCTTGTCCATGAATCTTATTTTGTTATTATGACTTATTTATCAACTTACCCTCCAAATCCACTGCTGCCAGAGCTGCCCCCGCGTCCGCGACCTCCACGTCCGCCTCCCATTCCACCTCTCATTCCTCCGCCCATACCTCCACCTAGGCCTCCTCCCATGCTGCCTCCTCCCAGCCTGCTAATGCCGCCCCCACCTAGACCTCCCCCAATACCCCCTCCCATACCCATACCTCCACCCCCACGGCTGCCACGCCCTCCCATACCGCCCCCACGGCTGCTCCCCATGCCAAAGTCCCCGCCCATTCCCATTCCACCTCGGCCGCCTCTGCAAAGACAAACAGGCAGCAATGTGTTAAGTCTACAGAACATGAAAACTCAGCCACCCCACCATATGGTGGGGTTACAGTGAGGCCGTGAACAACAAGACATTAGTTTGAAGTTAGATTTATCAATATAGTGGCCCAATTTATTTTTTGTTTGTTTGTTTCATCCCAAAGAGAGAATCAATAGCACAGATCATGACATTTCCCTAGATGTAATTTATGGCAACAGTACATGTGTAAGTAAGTATTTGTCTGCTAAGCAATCAACATAGGAGAGTGGTCAGGTGTGTCCCCTTACCTTCCCCCACTCATCATGCCACCACCTCGGCTGCCACGGCCACCGCCGCCGCCACCACCGCCGCCGCCACTGGCACCCCCTCGGCCACCGCCTTCAGATGCAGTGAAACCGCCGTACTCGGCTGCGTAATACTCATCATAGTTGTGTGGGTCATAGGGATTGTTGAAACCTTTGGGCGGGGCCTGGAAAGTTACAAGAGAAAGTGTCATTCATTCAAAGATCTTACAATAACTCATACTGAACTTTTGACATAAAACTTTTGATTCACAAAATAAATGTTCCGGAGGCCACTTAGCTTCACACAAGTAATATTCAAACCAACTTTCTTGTTACCTAGGAACATTTATTATGAACATACTGTCACATTTTCCTACTTTACAACATTGGAAAACTGCTCAACCCATATATAGTAGCTATAGTGTGTAAAATACATTTGTCAGCAACCAATAACGGACAGAGTCAACCTATAACAGTGCATATGCCTTGGCAACATGGAGACTTACGCTCTGTATGAGTTCTATGACAGTGGCGATACAGTTAACGACAGTGTGGGGTTTTCCTGCCATCTGTACTATACGGTCGGTTGACTCAGGACAGCACTGCGAGTAGACCTTGATAGTGGCTCCAGTCTCCTGCAAGGACAATAACAGGTCACACGATCAGTAAGATTCTCATGATTAGAACAGGTCAATAATTATTAGTCATAAAATTAATTTCTCATGCTAAGATCTAGGTAATAAACACCGATAGTGGCATTACTATGTTACGTGATAAAGTCAATAAGTCCAAATAGAGAAGGTCCTTGTCGTTTATCATACAGGCATATGCGAACGTTAAAATATGACGTAAGAACAAACCATACGTGTGAAGCTATATAAACACACTTAAGAGAAACAAAGTGTTTTGCTTGATATATAAATGCGTTTTTTGTACTACAGTCCTTTCACACTGCAGAGTTTAACTGATATTACCTCACGCAGCTCCTTAATCTTGAAGCCTGCTCTGCCGATGATACATCCTGCCTGGCTCTGATGGATCAGCATCCGCAGTTCGCTCTCATCAGGGTTCCGTTCCGGGGAGTGACTCTGCTGGTATTTGCCATACTGCAGGTACACAACAATAACTCAGGATATATGAAAAGTCTTATCAAACGCTGTGATGATGGTCTCATACAGCAACTAATGTTACTGGATATTCTATCTGCAATATGTTACATTACTAGTTTTGCGACCCAATAGGTAACAAATGAATAATATGTACAATAATAAAAGTGTAATTAAGTACACAAATATATTTAGGCATTGATAGACATCTACATTATTAAGAAATGGTATCTGCAAGATCAATCCACCAAGGCTAGGTAAATCTGCATGCACAATTTATCATATTTAGTATATAAAATTTACATCTATGGTGCCCCTGGCAAGGTCTTTACTTACCTTTCCTCTCTCACTCTGAAACAGCAAGAGTAAGCAAGCATAAACATAATGGCAAACCTCATCTCCATATGAACTTTCATTAGCCATGCACAAATACATACAAGTATGTTGAAATGCTTTCTTAGCTTTCTAGAAGTCTCTTTCTTGTTTTGATAATACAGTTTTGCACAGATATAATTCCAGAAGTAGCTATTTGTGTGTTGCAGCTAGCCAAGTAAAATCTCATTTTGTAATCTCAGAAGTTGTTACTGAGTAACTTACCTCTTCCAACAGAGGTATGACATCCAGGAGGACTTCACAAGCTGTTCCCAGATTGGCCCCAACCGTCAGGATGCTGTAAACATGCAGGAGTGCATTATGACAGGAGTCATTCCAAAGCTTGTAGCAGCATACCATCGCTATAAACTGAAGCCTATCGAGTATTTTAACTCACACCAAGTTGCAATTTTTCCAGTTACAACTTTACCGGGTAATGCAATCATACAGCTTACAAATGCATCTAAATATTCTGTTTAAACCTTTTTGCACCAGCAATATATGTATTAAACAACTGGAACAAGCTATTCAGCTTTTAACAGTAACACCCTTATTCAGGAAGGACTGATATTCGTTGGAGCTTTTAATCACTGTAGATTTAGCGGAGATTCTATTTATCAATAAAGGTATGCTGGATCTAGGCTGCGACATTACTGTGGAATATCTACATCATAACCTGGACTAGAAACTTCTTTATATGGGTATGGTTGGCTCGTTACTACACCACAGGAGTGAAGGTGTCACTATAGTAACCTAGGTGCACAACCTGCGACTCAGGCTAAGGCAGACGTAAAGAGAAGTTGCTTGGTTACCGTTCTGGGCCGTCACTATCCGGGACCGTGACAGTGGCTTTAAACTGCATCAGGGACAGGTCGGGCAGTTGGTGGGCGGACGGACGTCAAGGGCACACCCCGGGCCATGGGGAAATGGAACGTCGAATATGTGGACCAGGCCAGATTGTGGATGGACGAGGTGGGCCAGTCATTGTGTGGTGGGATTTAAGGCCATGGACAGCGGGTAAAGTAACGGATCCAAACGTTTTTATATCCCATTGGACACGGTTCAATGTGCAATATTGATTAAAGCCAGAGTCAGGAGGAGCGTGTGATGGTATTTTATGTATTTCCCACACGCAGAGGACATCGCATTGTAGAAGATGGTAGAGGTAGAACACAGTATACCCCGGGTCAGCGCATTGAGGGAGAGAGATAAGATACGCCATGGGTAAGTCAGATGGACAATATCATACAGAAACTTAGCAGTCACTTAGAATAATGGTGAAAGTAACATTTATGACTGGGCCAACTGGCTAGCCTCACTGCACTCTAACCTGGACAGAGAGGGAATGGGGAGACATGAGTAGCTGACAAACTGCTTCATAATAATACTGGCATATGTACAGGCAAAGTATCATACAAGGCATGAAATCATAAAGCATATAGAATGGCATGGGCTTTTCTTGGATCTTAGCTGCTGCTACCTTCCACTGCAGAACCAGATAACAGGTCCCATGCAAGTAACTTGAGAGAAGTCTTCATTCAACCACAAGTGTGGGCCAAAATATCCCTTAGAGTAGCAGTGCACATGATGGACACATAAAATCATGTAAACGCCACTATAATGGTTATGATCACCGGTAGCTCATTGTATTAACCATAGCAAGGGTGACTTTGCTGGATCTAGGGAGAGAAACAAGGCAAACAAGTTAACAGACACCCCCCTACGCTTCCCCAGGAAATGACAAATGATGTTATCCTTGGTCAACAATGTTTTATACTTGGGCGGCATTTCCTATCTCAACTGAGGACAGGCTGGGAAAGGGAAGAGAAATAGCTTTTTTAGCCAGTAAACATAACATAAAGGGCATTGGAGTTCGGTTTTATTCATTATTTATACCACGGTAATCACACAGTATTGCACGATGATAACACGGCACTCACTGTCACACACCACCATCTCCTAGGGCTCTGGGCGAAACGTTTCATTTCTGTCGCCACGAATTTCAGACTACTTAAACTTTACAAATTTTACGACTGGGAAGGCCAATATATTATATTATCAGTTATGTAACTTATTTCTGACGCTGGACTAAGAAGAAACCGGGTTGGAGTTAGGGTATAGGAGTATGGAGCAAAGAATCTTAGGAGATGGTTCACCTCCACTGGGCCCCACTGGGCAGATACAACAGCCACTCACTCACTCAAAGTCTTGTATCCATGGACAGCATATTTTAGTTAAAAGAGGAACACTATATTGTATGAACTAGGACACTGTAATGCTACATATTACTGAAACAAGCATGAGGGTGCTGAAACTTATTTAAGGTGATCTCCTGTGGTTGAGGAGCATAGGACATAGTTATAGGTGAGAAAAAACTGTCTTTGGCTAGGGAGAATATATACCACTGAGAATGGTGCCACAGAATGTGAAACTTGTCTCGGGGACGAGAAAGGCACTGCACTATAAAACTTACATCTGCTCGCAGCCTCTTGATGTTACTGCCTCCTTTGCCTATGATAGCTCCAGCGTGCTACAAGAAAAAGAAGCAGAAGCAATCTATCAAAGCAACTCAGCTCACAAAACCCAGTTCCTTCCTATCATCAACTCGTATTTTCAAGAGATTTTTCAAATGTAACATTTGTTTTAGTCTAAGCTTATCATACTAATGTGAAAACCAAAGGCTTATGTCAGCTTCATTTTACTTCTACTACTCAAGATCGTACTGGTGGTGCATTTTTACTACTAAATTCTGAACATTTTCATCACCAAACGTCTATACCAATAATGTACCACACAGTGGTCTGGTCTCTTTGCTCAAACATGTTAAAGCCAGTTGTATCCTCAAGGCAAATGCAATTGCAATACTCAATAGTGAATGTGAACAGACATTTAACACACCACCGCAGACTAGCAATGCAGGCATCCATATTTCTCCCTTACCTTGCTCGGGAGAAGGAAGCGAAGTTCCACAAAAGGACCCTCTCCACGCCTTCTCTTCAGCTCGCCATCATCTACGGCATCTTGAGACTCATCCAGGGGACGCTTCATACCTGCAAATAGACGCCGCAGCAAAATTGCTTACAGGGTTTGACAGTGACTAGCCATTGGGGCATCCTGTGCCCTGCTACCACCGACGATCCATAAACCTTGGCACCACATAGAAAAAGAGCTGCAGTTCATAGAGGCTGATGAATAGATATCTACAGTTACTACTGCTGGAACATAACATAACCCAGTTCAGATGAAGAATTCACCTGGTGTGGACACATACTGTACTGTAGAGTAACTGTGACAAGGACCAAGTCCATACCTCACACCCTGATGTAGAACACTGGCTGACTGGGGGCACTGCTGCAGTGAGCCTACAGTAACTGGCATGCTAGACACAGTCGTGGAACCATCTTCTACACAGGTAAAGCATGTGGAGGCAAGGAGGATATCCGACCATGAAGAACAGACAGACATTTCCAACACAACCTAAATCATTTTGAGAAAGTTTTGTACATGAATGTATTACTGGCAGGCAATGCAATCATTCCAGCTCTTACCTTCGTCCATATCATCTTCCATATCATCCATCATATCGAAAATTTCCCCAGCTTTTCCACGACTAGACTGCACCTGTTTTTAATATGTATCTATCTGGTCTTCATCCCAGGCATACCACCCAGACCCAGCCGGCTTTAAGGCCCCCAAGGCCGCAGTGTGTTTCAGTGTATGGCTGAGCGACCTTGCCAGGCAATGAAAGGACTGAGGAAGCCGGCAGTGCACTGTGCAGACAGAGAGAGCTGCTGTCTTCTGTGGCTCCCCACCCAGGGGCTGGTGTCACCCCTCACATCACCCCCCAGCCTGCCAGGCAGGTAGACTTGTCACCTGTCTCCTTGCCCGCACACATGCACACACTGCATACAGGGCTGAACCAGGCCAGGCTGCCTTGCCTTTCCTGATCTTCCTCCGCTGTGGCTTACAAAGTGAGCTCCTGCTGATAGAGTGCAGGGCTGTACCTGCCACTGTCATCATGAGGCCATGAGTGTGAGGACTCTGGGTGCTGCTTCTGCATCGGCTGCAGGCAGAGGACACTGCCTCGCCCTGCTATCCACCTAATGATGGCCACTGTCACAGCCACTGCTGCTACCCACAGGGTGGGGTTGGGTGGAGGGGTGGCTGAGGGAGATGCCACCAAGAGGAGGGTGATATAGGAAGGAGGGGAGGGAGGCAGACAGGGGAGACAAATCACTACCTGGCAGGTACAGGGAGGGTGCGCCAAGATTGGAGATCAAATCTTACCTGTGGGTACAGGCAGGAAATTACTCCTTCGACTTCAACATGGCTTCAATGACAATTTTCTACCCAATTTTCTACCCGCAGTTTTACCCAAGACTTGCCTCAAAGTCTCCATAGCAGATTTCGTTGAAAAACTTTCAAGAAAGTCACCCAGAGCAGCAGACTGAGTGACTGGTGAAAGTGAGGATTCAGAGAACGTCACACACCAACACTAGTAAATCAGAGTCACACAGACAAGTAGACACTGTAAATCCATTTAAGTTTGCAGGAATTAATGTTCGCGTTTTGGGGCCAGCTACATATCTGCGGGAATTAAAGTTCGTGGTCCTGCTGTAGAGCAAATGTCACTACTTGTAGATACTAGGATATAGGCACTTTCGTGAGAATTAAATTTCATGATTTTTTTTAAAAACGCGAAACTCGCGAAATTAAATTCCACGCGAACATTTCCACTTTTACAGTAACATACGTAATGTAATGCTATTAGTGTTTCTGGAATTTTTATTCCAGATTCAATTAAACAATGCTAAGGTACTCTTCCATGTATCGATACCTCCAGGTTTATATCGGGTAAAACTATTAATGTAACGGTTGCAATTTCCCTCCATTTTTTTCATGCATATTTCACCCCTTTGATGAAAGAGATTTCACCAAAAATGTCATTCATTTCTCGTTAAGTACGACCAACTCTTGTGAGTCAATTTCTCACTAGGCAGATGATATTGATAGTAGATATTATATACCCTTTTCCAGAAACAGCCGTTCTTGTATGGTATTACTTTTTAACTGATCTCGACATTGAGTTAACCTGAGTGGTACAACACAAAAGAAGTTTCCGGTAAAGTGTATGTGTATTTCACGAAAGTGTTCCTTTACAAAAATGCAAAATATAATTTCTCCCTGCAAGTTAAATCCATCCAGTAATACTACTAGTAAGTGATGAAAATCTCCAATATCAAAGATACTTCATGTACCATGGAATGCAAATTGCTTGTTAAAAATACTTGATGTCCAGATGGAGTATGTTTCTAACATGGTCAGATTCAGTTACTGAAAAATTTCTACCTACTATTTAGATCTTTGTGTGTGTATATTTTATTTGATATAAGCCATAAGGCCAGACAATATTTGGTCTTACCTTGTATACCAGTCTGTCTCGGCACAAGCACCCTTTAGAGGATAAGAAAAGTCACAACTAAGTTCTTCCATTTTTTGTTCCGTCCTGTCGAGACGCGAGGCTGTGCTTCAGTACTGAAGTGTAATTTGTTGCAAATAATACTCCACAGATCAAACTGTGTGTCTCTCACCAGGTCTGCCTATCCAGGAATATTTGTCAGGCTGGCGTCACACACACCATTCCCTGCTACTACCTTGGCCAGTGGTGGTGTTGGTGGCGAGTGTCCACTGTCCGTGTTGCCACTCCCTTCTGACTGAACCCCGGTTTGCAGTGCTTCTCTGCCATACCGGTCTCAGCGACTAAGACCCGTCACAACTTGCCTCAATCAATGACAGAATCCTGTCCCCCTCTCCCATTCCACTGGCTGGTGGGGAGCCTTTCAGCGGTTATCGACTGCTTCTCAGCCGAGCGACTATGACAGCTCCCGATGAGGCGAGGCGGTTTTCCCTGTTGGTCGGGAGGTTTGCCCACACGCCACACGCATTGCATCTTTTGATGTATCCACCCACTGCCAATACAACACAATAGGTTCTTGTGCTTCCCGCCCTCGCGCCAGCATTTGTATTCAAGCTGTTTGCCATGGTAACGCCACGCCAAACAAAGTGGCTGGCCCATCGCCTCTCCCGCGACCCAATCAATGAGCTCCAGGTATCAATGGCCACGGTGGGTGCTGCAGTGGAAGGAATACAGTGGTGCTGTGCTGTAGGCAGAGAGGGGGGAAGGACAATGCCAGGTGTCACAGGGCTCCGGCTACCTTGCCTTGACCCATTGTGTCAGGCCTGCCCACTGAGGTGCAATGATAGCTAGGTAAACTTCACAGACCACACTGCAATATTGATGGGGGTAAATAACCCAAGATAAACTCTCAAATACGGCACTTTCCTGCCATTTGTAACCAAATCTCACATATTGGTGGCTGAATAACTTCTTGTGACTCCGCCCATTTTCCTTTGCGCCGGGGAAATCTCCGGCCATTGGAACAAGCACAGTACATACTACATATCAAGTCTGTCACTTGTAAGTTATTGGTGCTAATATAAGATATATCATATTTAACAAAGAATTTCAACATAAGGTATATTTTGGAAAAGGGCCAAAGCAGTCTTTTGTAAAAATGTGACGCTGCCACACAGAATCCATGGTGACATTTCAAGATGAAATCTATAGGGAGAATGTTAAACCCCTCGGCGGGGAAAAATTTCCAGAAGATACCCGAAAGAAGAGAAAAGGTGCAAAAACGAAGTAGGCTCATGATTGGCTGAAACTTCATGAAGTAACGTTTTGACTGGCTAAAGGGAGCCACATGCCTAAGGGGAGTTTGGCATCGGAATGAAACCGACTAGTCATATTGAGATTTTGTGTTGCTGAATACTCCCTACTGAAAGTGAAATTTCCTGCCTGAAAGGATCCGCATTGGTTGAAACATGCTGACATACTGTACACATGGAAACCACATTCTGATATGTTTACTGGGTCAGACTGCCCATAGCCTAATAGAGTACATATACTGGAGATCGGTAAAGTTACCCTGATCAACAAAACAAAAGTACTTAGCAAATTTTGGAGCATTGTGGAATGTATGAAATCGCTGCATGGCATGTTGAGTCAGGATAACAACTTAATATGTTTGTGGTAAACTTATTTTTTATTATTAGATTTATTTTTTTCAAAATCTTCGTAACAAACAGTAAGTATATAAATACTCACCTCTTCTGAGCTAATATAATTTAATATGCAAGTGCTGTTCATATTTACTGGCACGTAGAAATCATAACAAATATTTTGATAAAAGTGGAGTTTATGGTATTTATTTTGGTACAACATAAGCCTAATACTGGACAAGTAAAGCATCATGGCTTGTATGTATGTATGTATCTTTATTTCGATTCCGTAGTGCACTCTACATGTTATGCTAACAAATTCAGACAGATCAAACTAATTCAAATACACCCAGAACCTAGGCCAACACCCGAAAGTCCCGAGGACTGTGGCTGGGTGCTAAAACGCTTTCCAACTCGGGTTGGCCTAAGAGTTTAGGGTTTAGGCTAAATTTGTGCACTAGTTGAATAACTAGTCTCTTTAGCAACAACGCAGAATACTAAACAAACTACCCCAGATTGGATTTTAACTGATGTCCTATCAATCTGCAGCTGGATGCTTTCCCAGTGATCCTTCATCTTTTGTTAAATAAATTCTTAAAAAGAGAATATCATTTTCATCTTTTTTCATGGAAACAGGATTTGACAGGATCAGTCTTACAGTAACATGTTAATTTTCTGGCTTGAGCCATGTCATGTACATGTATTTTTCATTCTACATGTTCGATGTATCACTCTCTCTCTTCCCCCCAATCCTCCTTCTCAGATCTCTCCCTCCACAATTCTTTCAATCTGTCGATACTGCATGGAAACCCAGCACATGTGCCTTTCAGCTAGTGTAATGGGACAAATTACATGGCTGAATGTCTGATTAGAGCTACGGTGGACACCTCCACCCCCTAGTACAATCCACGGAGCAATCTCCTACACAACAGGTAAGCGCATGGCTAGGGAAAATTGAAATGGCTACAACACGGCATTCACGCCACACCTGCTTTCTATCTAATATGTCTGCTGCCTAGTCCATAATTATCTCCCCGTATTTTGCTCGTAATTAGCCTGTGCCAACGATTCCTGACTAAAATGCACTAATGGGAGAGCGATGGAAGGAAACTGTTCTGATGCAACCAGATCAATGGACGGTCAGGGTTTTGTCTATCGCAGATCATTTGGGCAGGGCAGACCAGGCAGACAATCTATTTAAAGTAATACACTCTGTACATAATGCCGTCCAGATATAGGGTAGTGTCGCTGTATCTGGCACAATAGTAGAACAGGAGTGTCCAGCAAAGGCAGGTGTTCTGTTACTGCCATACGCACCTGCCACTTCAGTAGGACCTCTCGTGGCTGGGAAGCATTAATGGTCACTGAAAACCCAGTAAATCATGTTGCATTGTTTCATGCACTTCGATGTGGGAGCAGGCCGCCCTAACTACACATTTTTGCCCACATGAATGTAGTGTATATACGGATGCGATACAAACCATCCATTATGTATTGTACACTCAGAGTTCCTACACAAATACCACAAGAAAAAATCCTGGACTTTTCCTCGCACTTCGCGACAAATTTCCCTGACCTATTATGACCAGTGAATCAGCAGTGATCCTGTTCAGTAACTCCTTAATATCAAAAACTGAAGTCCCATTTATTGTGTCATTTGCACAATATTAACTATACTTTGGGAGTGAATGTTTTTGGACTCTGGAAACATAATTTCTGATGAAACATTCTACACACAGAGTCAAATAATGGTGGAAAAAGTTCCCGAATTTTCGGCAGAATTTCGGCA
>JAAUYG010083310.1_pt1 | contig 17158 bp, 7 predicted proteins | sample 7278091 | NCBI WGS metagenome assembly JAAUYG01 (sample SAMN14350201, study PRJNA611818) | marine sediment metagenome | isolation source: surface marine sediment (0.6m) | place: French Polynesia: Moorea | collected 2018-08
CCCCCCCCCCCCCCCCCCCCCCCCCCCCCCCCCCCCCCCCCCCCCCCCCCCCCCCCCCCCCCCCCCCCCCCCCCCCCCCCCCCCCCCCCCCCCCCCAGGTCCATACGCCGCGCAAGGCATATAATAATACACTTCATCCCCCCCTTGTAAGTTTCAATCTGTCTGGACAAGAAGAACTTGGCATTCGCACAACTGCACTTATGTGTTAGCTTTATGGCAATACATTGTACTTCCAAGGACAGCCAAGATCCCTTATAAAGCCCACTACATTGGGGGCTTAACCACAATAACATAAGTCACGTACACTCCATAACAATTAAGGCCTATAATCTCAAAATCTTTCCATCTACTGCTATATACTGTGATATATTATAAAAGTATAGTATGTGGTATATATATATATAGTTTCCTCTCAACAAAAAGTCTGCCCACATTAGTATGGACAACATTTCGTTTCAGACGCGGCAGCCAATTCTTTTGATGTCAAAAGTGGGTTTACTGTAATCATGGCGTTGGTGCGGCAGCTGCAAAGGCCGAATTACCTAATAAGTCCCCCAACGCATGGGCCAGGGTCGGTGACACTGGGAGAAGTAGGTAGATTTATAGAGTCAGGGATCTGCAGTGTCACCACTAAGAGTGTCATCACTTACACAAGCTGTCACCAGCTGCATGAGATGTGCAGGAACCACTGGAATCTGGCACTCTGTGTACGTTTTTCAATTACTGCTGTAAAGTCTTATTTTCACTTTCAGTATTATGGCAATGCACTCTCTGAAAACCACAAACATGTAATGTCATTATTAATTTATATGGCTATACTGGGGAATATGGACATTTATATAGTAATATATGCTCCATAAGTTTAGGCTATTAAGCTACAGGATGTGTCATCATTATTTTGCAATCATGCAAAAGTGTGCGTGTGTGAATTATTTGTATGACATATACTGCTGTTATTTATACAAAATACAGCCAGGGTCCCTCAATATTAAACTTTCATTTTGAATTCATAACGTGTAATAAGTCCACATCTAATGGTTTGGCATCAAATTACTGTAACATGTCACAAATAAACTTTCACTTTGAGATCCGGCAGTGTCGTACCATATGGTAGAGATATTGTTTAAGTGAAAAGGATTGGTCTTCGTTAAAAGGATTATATGTAATGGAGAAATATGAGTACTTTCAATATTTTTCATTTGTTGGCCGTATTTGGCTCTGTAAAGTGTATCTATAGTAGTGAAGCTTAAGTTATCCACGGATCTATTGCTATTAACACATGCTAAAGGGCTCTCAAGAGTCATTTCTACAACGGACATATCCCATTCAAACATACAATTATGTCTACATTTGCATGATTATACAAATAAAGTTTATTGGTAAGAGGTGGCATCAACTGCATTCATAGTACCCTACTAAACTGGCAAGGCTTGTGTCTTTTTCTTAGAGATAATTCCCTGTCTATTTTTAGAGCCTCCTTTAAGAGAATTGGGATCACTACTCATGTCCTGAGGAAAATATAGTCTTGTGCAGCTGGTCTTGTGGTAATCATATGTCGCTTAGCTCATTTGCATATAGCACTGGATGTCCAGGGTTCTTGATGCCAAACACGCATCGTAAATATATGCCGCCGCCGCCATGTGCTCTTCCAATAGAACCACAATCGTCAGCATTTATATGATTATCTCTGGCCAAGCTGTATTTTGTTCAGAGATGCAGTTGTCAGATGTCACAAGGCAGAAATTACTCTCCCCCCCACCTCAATAATTACGTTGGGTTAAAACAATCTACTGCTAATATGTACATGCCCACATAAATAATATGCTGTAACTTAAACAATTTATATTGTTTAAGTATCAAGTATGATCATAGGGCAACATTGAGAGGAACCGGAAATAGAAGTCTATCACAGTCTAGTTAGGCTCCGCTCAGATCAGAACCGAAGCTTCGGTTTTTATGGGAGTTATGGATAAAATTTTGGTGTGGGCATCTGTGGCGCATCTGGAGTTGCGCCAATTTAGTTACTCTGGCTGGAAGGGGTGGATTAGTGATCCAGATTTAACTTTATACCAGATGAAATGCAGTGTGAACGGGTTGTTGTGGGGGGATTAGCCGCAGTGGCGCTAGGCGCCGCGCGGTCAGAGGTCAGCAGAATGCAAATAGTGCGATGTTAATTGTTGGCGGGCGTCTGCAGACACAGACCAACACACCTGAAAATGACAATAATTGACACCCCAGACCAGTACCCACACCACAGTTATGTTTGATTCCAAGTTTGAAAATGAACAACTCTTTTTATATTCACGTGATTTTTGCAGTGGGTGCAGCGCTCCCATGCAGCTAATTCCGGCAATACTGGAGGAAAAAGTGCTACTTCGGTCACTTCGGTCTAATCAGAATGCATGCCCACTACCAGCAGGGGGCAAGCCGTGAAATCGGGCACTTTTTGTTCACCCCGGATAATCCGGATTTGCCAGGGGGAACACGGCCTTAGATTCAGATCCGACCATAGAGGCGTTGTCCTGCGGTCAGTAATTCCTAAGCTATCCTTCCTAAGCTTGTATGGGTAGTGTCACAGAATACCCTGTTCACACTAATAGAAAAGCAGCTCTAAGTGCATTGCAAAAGTTTGCTATAAAGTGGTCCCTGCATTTTCAGACCACCCCATCAGCCAGAATAATACGGTCTTAAAAATCGCAGGGACCACTGTATTGGGATGCAGTGAATGGCACTGTATCAGGTGGTATGTAAATGTTAATTGGCATGGGAGGCCATTACATGCTCTTTAAGTGCAAGGGCTTGGGTGTGGTCTTAATATAATAATTTCGATAATAAAGCCAGCCCCAACCGGTACCTAAAACCCAGGGGTATATATGCACATACCGGTATATACGGTACAGGAACCATGTGGACCTTTGTTTACAAGGAAGCCGCAATTAACACATCGATAGTGGCCAGACCCGAATATCACTTGGATTTTACTGTTCCTTGAGGATCTTCTGATATTTTATCAGGCAGTTGGTATAAATTGCCTTTTAGGTGGTGTGGTATGTTTGTTGCTATGGAGCGCCATGCACATCTATTAGGACAAGTGTCCATTTGGAATTTAAAAAGTGAGAGTTATAGAAAAGTAGCAGTTAAAATCTGACAGTTGTCGCTTCACTTAGACCCCATAATGGGATCCATGATCAGGGGATGGGATGCCCTAATTAACTTGTGTCCTTTCTTCACTGGTCAGTGTTTCTCCAACAACTATGGCGCCCATGGCGTTTTTCAAAAAAATAAAAAGTTTTTAAGTGCCACAGAAACGCACACAGTGTGTCCAATCTTGCGGTTGCTGACACATTGCACCATGCTTCTTGTAGTAGCTTGTACTACACCAGTAAAGCTAACCGGTATGCTGTGCCAATTCTACATAACATGTGTGTTTCTATTGGATTTATATATCACACTTTCTGCTTACGATCAAGCTGAACTACATGCATAAGTGCAGCTACTGCTTTTGCTGTACGATTGAGACCTTTGTGGCATATGATAGCAACTAGCGTAATGCACTTCCATTGCATTCTTGTGCCCAACAGTACAATAAGCATCACATAAATTCCAAATGCATCATTCGTCGACTGGTGATCAAGCCGAGACTTACGTCAGGAACCTACTTGTCCGTCATTGCTGCAGAAATCCAGATTGCCATCCTCCAGGAAGAGCTCCTATTTGAGGTTGATAAAGTAGATGGAGAGAAGGGGACCTAACAAGATTCTGGATAAAAACTTGGCTGACAAATGGCACAAGGCTGCATTAATCAATTAATGTTGATATTCGATGACCAGCAAATGCATGAAGTGAGATTAGAGGACACTACCTAATATTCACCATATTAGAAGTGCCAGCGAGAAAATGGGGGTACTCAGAACAGAGGGCCCACTGTACATAGCCAATGTGCTGACAAAAACATGCCATTAAGTGTGGGTAATCTATAGTGGCTTAATCGTCCAAACGATCAAAAGGAGACCTTACAATACTTGTCACTGTCACCATCATCAAGGTAGAACACATTTGTCTATATGCAGTAGTCCCTCTCAAGTCACTGTTAACAGAACGGGTACGGTCACCCTACCTATTGCAGCAAAAATCTTTGTTGCAACTTACTGTATGAATGCAATTCAATTCATGATCACTTTCCACAAGGGCCACTTTTCTTAAATGCTGCCACAATTTAGTGGCTAATGGGTGAGTGGGTGGATTGGATCTCTGTAATACGCAACATACAATCCATGAGCTAATCTTATCTAGCACAATGATGTACACGAGAAATAATGTTCACAACAAGATTACAAAATGCGTATCTTTTGCTGAAGAAACGTAATTGCCTTTTCACTAGATGATCAAGTCATTTCTTAGGTAAAATTTTATGTTTCCAAGCTTTTAAACTAATGGTGAACATGGAGAAAGTGTCATGTAGATGACAATGTATTTGTCTGTCCATTGATGTCCATTGATTGGTTGATCTGAATAATTTACGTGCCATGCAGCCAATTATGCAATTCTTGTACAAGCAGAAGCGTACCGTACGATAATGTAGATAAATGTACATTAAGGTACCATGAGAAGACTTCTGATACCTTCCCAGAGTGAAAACAGACTTTTCTTTGATGATATTTCCCAAAATGTAATTTGCCTGAAAGCCTGCTTACTGGTAAATCAGCTAAGTGCTGTAAACTCACATTATGTTGTGCCTGGTGCAACTAATACGGTGTAATTTCCAGGTTTTGAGAGAAAATGTATGCATGGCATGTATTCAACACAGCTGCCTTATATTTCAGGTGTGCAATCCCATGTTGGGTTGCCCCTCTGACCTGTTTCACACATTAAATATGCATCTAATGCACTTCATGGTCAGGACGAAAGTCTTTTCCATTAAAAGTGATGTACGGCAAAGGCTCATATGTATGCACATTACATCAAAGCGCAACACTCTACAATGCAAAGGGAAACACGAATTAGGATTGCCTTGTTTGTCTTTCATCTGGGCTTGCATCTTGGACATCCACAAGATGCCAAGATATCAGATAACAAAGGCTAGGTCACTTTATAAGGGCCACCGGGGACAATGTTTGAAGGACGTCGGGAATGGACGGGACACTACCGCTTCAAACATTTAGTGAGGCAGTTATATTAATGCAATGTTGGAAACTCATACATTTGTACATGCAATGCTTTCGGAATGACAAAGACTCCTCCATAATGTCAAGCAAGGATACAACAGCAGGCCAAAGCAGTGTAAGCCTCGAAAAGCTGCAACGCCACGTCTCGCTTCCGGGCGATGTTGCCTATTTGGTTGTTGTTGGCAGCCATGACAGCAAGTCTTGGTAACACAACTGCAAATATATAAACACAAACAACATTAGCAGATTTAATTTAGAAACAAAAGAAACAGCTACATGTACATGTCAGTCTACCATTTAAGCTGGCTTAAGATGCAGAGTGGAAAACAAAAAATAGCACCACCCATGGTTTGCAGGCAAAGTCGTTTTAGGTTTAGTATAAACTTTTGAAACAAACTAGACTTACCACTGCAATACGCTAAGAAGGCCTGGACAAAAAATGATATTTTAATTATAATGTTTATATGATAGTTAGCTTATAATAAATGTGAGCACCGGTATGACCAAAACGATTTTTCAATCAAGATTTTCCATATATATACATGCACATCTGTACATGTACTGTATGCATAATCACCAAATGTGAAAAGAATTGGTCTAAACATGGGACTGGAATGTAAAGAGCTAACAGAAAATGTCTCCGGTGGACGGGGTGGCAGAACCTGGTGAAATCCATACAAAGAGCACTTAACAGATACAAAGAGACATATTTCTAAGTGTGAATACTAATATTCCTCTCATTTCTGGCAAATTTGTTATGGTATCACATCTGGGAATTTGACGCTACATGTATAATGATAGAAGTTTGAACTGGTTCTATATTCTGTGGTTTTGTGTGTGAGGGTATTTTGTGAACTTTGCAACGAATGAATAACGGCTGTATAGAATGCTGCATGCTGTATAGAATGCTGCATGAATGCTGCATAGTCCTGAATAAAGCCTTATTTATTCATATTTATTTTTTCTGAACCGACAAGTGGTGTGCATTCTGATGTGGTCCTAATTCCGGAGCATAAAATGTCTTGTTTTGAAACAACGGTAATAGCCCTAATTGGGTCCAACTTTTGGTCTACGGATTACTCTTAATTATGTGGTGGCCTTATTTCTGGAGCAGCCTTCTAACACATAACAGTACTGGAGTACAGTAGTCTACTTCTAATAAGGACATGCACCCCTTTTGCCAAAAAATGTTGTCCTTATTAGAGAGGTGTCCTTTGGTGAGAGGGAGCATCACATGCATCAGTACTTGCTGCCAGGAGTTTCTGTCCTTTCTAGAGGCGTGTCCTCTCTACAGTATCCTTTAAGAGAGGGACAACTGTACAACTTTTGGTCAACCAATAAGTAATCTCCATTCCCACTTTACAAGGAGTGACATAATGTACTGGTAATAAACATTCATCAACATTGTATCCCCCAGGGGATGATTTACAGAATCCAATATGCCATGTGAGATGCAATTTACCATACAAACTGCATCAGCATCTAATACAACCCATCGCTACCAACCATTGTCGTTAACTCAGCAATACCAACACATAATACATGTATATGGCTGTAATAACTTAATAATTTTTTCATGCGCCATACGTGCATCCCAGGAACTGCTGCTGACTGAGCAATGAGAATGGTATTACAATTTCTGAAGGATTATGCATCTAGTAGTTATACTATTAGAGTACAACCACAATGAAATGGCATGACATTTCCAAAACGATAATTATACATTTTGAGAACAGTATCTCGAAGAAAAATGAAGAAATTGCAAACTATTCATATCTGGTATATTAAATTTTGAAACATTTTTATAAATTATTTTTTTTTCTTATTTTGGTGTATCATTAATTTAAGAATAATACATTTTGCAAAAATTGAAACCTCCCAGAAATAGGATGGCTTATTTGCTTGAGCAAAAGTTAGATTACAGTGATCAGTGATATACCTGCCATTTGCCATTGAGATCACCTTTTAATTAAGACCAGCATTGGCATCAATCGTGGGTGGTCTTAACGAATTCTGGGGTTCCCCTGTGCATGTGCATTGTATATTTGGTATATCTCCATGAGGCCAGGATGGAGGTACATATAACTTCATCATTATTCCTTGATAAAGAACATTAGAGAACATTAGTAAGGATTTTGGGGCGAATGGGTAGGAGTTACTGGGCCTGGCTGTCCAACTTGGCAACTAGTTACAATCTGTACGCACCACCACCGTAATAGCGCGACATCGATCACACGCTCCATCACATGTAGATTGCCCCTTGCCCCTGGATGAGACAAATTGGCCAATGAATACAGACAGCCTATTTCTGAGGGGTATAAACCGCCAACTAGAAGGAGCAAAGTTACAGAGATCTACCACGTAGTAATCTAACAACATTAATACAGGCCTGCACCTAAGTTTGGTATAAAAATGTAGTCCAAATTAATGTTATCTTAAAATGGATACATAATGGCACTACTTTTTGTAAGTCCTTTGTGGCATGGATAGATTAGCCCTAAAATTTGGAGGTCTTCAACTTCAAGGACAATAGTAGCATGCCCGGGGTAGCATGGTTGCAGAGCTATTACACAGCTGCCATTAGTCTGTTAATTTAGGCTGAAGGACCTAAGCCAGTTAAGTTCCAATGCTGGAGCTTGTTTTGATGAAGGCCAGGAGGTGACCATGCAATGAAACTCCATCTTACTGCCAAAGTGGAAGATATTGCAAAAAAGTGTCCAGACATAGTGACGCTTCTCCTTTCTGCTCCTGCTAAAACCACGGCTGACCAAGGCTGACCAATGGGGTGTCCAGTGTGTCAAAGTAGGTTAATGGGGGAAAATTGAAGAATAGGTCACCTTTTGAGTATAGGTTGAAAGCTATAACCTCAATCCTGGCATTTTGTATAGTTGTTTTTTTTTTTTTTTTTCAATCACTGGAAAATATGCCAATTATTACATGCATATGTAAGGTAAAAACAACTCCTCACTGGTTCTATGATGTTTGTCTACTAATAAAGTGGTTCGTACGCCAATAATTTACATATACACAAGCATTTTATGGCTTCATACACATACAGATCAGATCGGTAGCCCAAATTCAAATTTACCCTGGCGTAACTCTGGGATGAACAGAACGTTTTTTTCGGGAATGCATGGCCACTCCTGTCGCGTTGTGACAAAACAAACACAAGACTTTGAAAGGATATTCTATCAACTCATTTTTGGAAACAGCCTTGGAAACTTGTTTGTTCCGTTCTGAATTTTTATGGGAACATGCCGCTGAAACTGGCCTAGAGTGGAGTAAATGTCAAAGCCAGTCACATGACTGACTTCCCGGTGCCTGGCGGATAAGCCCGCAGCAACGTACCAATCTGAAAGAACTTTTCTGGTGTGAAAGCTAGCGTGGCCGGGATAGCACAAAATTTTTCATAATTGCTTTATCTGCTGGAAGTAGGTAGTTAGGGTTGCACGAATTCAACAATTTATTTGTGTATGCAGGAACAGGTGCAGATCCCGTATGAATTTGTGAGTTCGGGATGCAGCTGTTCCTACATACTATCGTTGAACAAGTGCGATCACGCTATTATTATATACATGTACCTGCTACAATTATTTTGAGTGATTTTAAGGTGTATTTTTAACAAGAAAAGACCCTTTTAATGCCGCCTTTACAAGGAATGTTTCTACTTTTTTATGCCTGTATATAAGCAATGGCCCAGGACCCTGGTATCACGCAGAAGAAACAAATGATAGAATTACGTAAACATAGAGCACATGCAGCTTTCCTATTGGCTGAGAAGGTGGGTTGGGGTCAAAGGTCAACGTTCAAATACAGAGATTTATTGCAAGGTCATTCCAACAGTGGTAAAGTATAGGGAGATTTTTCAAGTATATAATAATCCAGATTACTGGTGTGAAATGGGGGGTTAGAATTTGACTTTGGACCTTTCCCTTGCCAGTTACCAGGTGCCTAACTCATCATAGTGCTTAGAACTATGCTGAGGAGCCCAAACCATCCCCTTTTTTTAAAGTGTTTGGTATGATGCAATCAGGGATTGAACCCTGGCTTCCTGCACCCTGAGCAGAATTAATTGCTCTAATCACTGGGCTTCAGGGATGGTTGTGCAACCGGGTATATGAATTGGAAAGTGAAGGTTAATTTTAATTGTAACAAAAGGCACAATTGTGATAGGAGAGTGCAAAAGAAGCCTGAATGAATAATTTAATTAAGGTACAAAGAGAACACGACCACTCATTCGAATCGGCAGGAGAACATCTGAATGAAACGAAATACAGTTACCAGTTTGAACACATGAAGGTACTGGATACAGAAGTAAGGAGACAATAAGGATCCACTAAAATAAACCAACATTGAACAGAAATGCTTAATGGAAATGCTGGGCTGGACAATGATCCCGGCCGTCAGACCTCCAACTGAAGTCACATGTCAACTAAATCATTTGGTCCATCTTTCCTACCAATGAAGGTGCAGAGATTCCCCCCCGAAAATTTGGGAGTGATTCCATATTAGAAGGACTCCGAGTCTGTACATGTATCTGTGCTCATAACAGCTAGTTTTCCATTACAGTCTGTATACGATGCAGCCTGCATGGACATGACATTTTTTTGCTGTGCTGCATTGTGTTGCTTTAATACCTTACAATAAACCTCTCCAATTTTCTATGATCTTAATAACATTCAGAGCCTTAAATGCTAGGCACTCTTGACCCTCACAATGTTACAATGTCAAAATAAACCTGATAGATGCCCTGTTGTTGTCCGGTGTTGTCAGGAGTGCAAACATGGTCTGCGTGTTGAAGATGGTCCTCTGCCTGGCAATGTCAACTATACATTATACATGTAGCATATCAGCATTCAGCCAACACTGAGGAATGACCTTTTCTTTACTTTGGATTTCCACTTTTCATCAATTTTATTGGCATCTTGGAAATAAACAGTGATCACAACTAAATGGGTTTAGCAGACAGAAAGCCAAGACATCACATTCGTCTATATAATATGTATAAAAGTATCGTAAATCTGTTTGCTTTAAAACAGTACATTGTATTTTGTGTTGATGGGTACGTGTCTGAGTGTATGTTGGAGCAGAGGGATTAGGGGAGTGCCTGAGTCTGCACCGGTTGTGCAGCTGGGAGATGGGGACAAATGGCATGTCTGACTTCATCGGTCTTCCCTTCGTGAGCAGAAAGCAACATTAGCGGCCATGCATCCCAGAATAGGGGTTAATCCAAAAAGTCAAGGAGAAAAAAAAAACTTGAAAGAAAAATGTGAAAAAAAAAATAAATGGCATAATTAACTTCCTTTTTTTTTCCCTATGCATCAAACTTGGGTGAATTAAGCCCAGCTACAAAAGAAAGTATCATCCTTCCTCATGCCAACAGACATACCCGGAGTGGCCCTGATACCAGGGCCCTGATATTAGCACCCAGCAAAATATATGGGATTCATTGGGCACGGGAGATATGTCAATGCACTCTGGATGCTAATCTGGGGCTGGAAAGCTAAAAATTCTCAAGCTCAATGAAATATATCAGTGGTTTATATACATGTAAATACAAGGCAACTTATGAAGATTTAGTCATTTTTTTTCCCACTGCAAAAAGGCATCCTATTTAAGGGCCACCAGTATAAGAACTACCAAGTACCAGTATCTTTCTGGAGATAATAGTTTCCCCCTAAGGTGTCATGCAAATGTTTGAAACAGCTAGCTATGAAAAGGCCTATATTTATATCTCTAAAACAGAAGTCTGTGAAGAAGACCCGTGGAGTCGGGTCGAAAGCTCAAAATTTCGCAAGATGTTTGCTGGTGTCAACGTGAGTTTCCATCTATAAAGTCTGTGTCTTGTTTTCCTAACTACTTGGCTAGAAATGACACCCAGATAAAACTGTTAGAGATTTTTGTAGTGTAAGATTGCACATTGCTCTATGTTTCTGCTGTGTGCTCCTGAGGGGTGTCTTCACATTCACTCCTCAAAGTCCCTATAGTGCTGCTCATTGGCATATGATGATCTCGACCCACCTACGGTATCGTAGAAATTCTGTGTTGAAAATGTAAAAAAAAAGTTTGATAGCTTGCAATTTTATGCAATTTTCCCTAGAGAACACAAAGACTTTTATTGGTCATACTGAGCAGTGGGATAAATACAGCAGTGCAGTAAACTGCCGAGTGATTTGTGATGGTGCAATATACCAGTCATTTCAAGGTGACATGTGATACCATAAAACGTCCATTGTCTAAATCGTATATAAAATTTTTATCTGTCTTTTGTAGATCGAAGTATAATTTGGCATTAAAATACCTACTCAAATTTCCCCTTGATTTGTGACCAGTGAAGAAGAAAGCTGAACTGACTTATCATCATCATGATCATGAAATGCCTTAACTGAAAAAAAAAAAAAAAACCAAAAACAAGACACTCCTAAAATACTGGGAAACTTACTAAATTCGTTTCCAGACCTCAAATGTTTTTGTAAGTGGCATCCACAAGACCCAAAATTGTTACAATATTTATGCTGTACATGTGGAAGTATTTTTCTCAAGGCCTGTTTTGGAAGTCCAGCCCCAAGCTGTGTGTCTGGCAAAGGGGACAGCTAGCCTGGCATTTCTCCAGGCTGTCCCCGCTGCCTTTGTATAATCAACGGGATCTTCTGATTGGCTGGCGCACAAAGTAACTCCAACGAACATCAAGCTTCAGACAATTTGGCTTGGCGACCATAACCTGGAGAGAGTGCTCAGATGGGATATGGCATTAGATGGGAAGAATGGCTTGGGCTGAGTGGTCGCTGTAATACAAGACTGTCATCTACCACGGTGAGGTTTACCTGAGGCATATACCCAGCAGTCACTTTAATTTGAGTACAGGTATCACAGCATTCAATGCTGGCATATACTTCAGAAGTGAAGCAGAAATTCAGGACACCTGCCCCGTGGGATATTACCCTAATCTTAAAGTCATTTTGTGAGGTGCTATTGGGGGTTCTGAATAGGGCTGCAACCATGCTACCACCACAGAAACACTTCGCCCCATAGGTCAGGGAGGCTTTTACGTGGGGGTGGACATAACTCACTTTACTGAGCCTCAGGCTAATCACACGATCACAGACAGAAAAGGGAGACTGGCCTTCAGGGGAAAAGTATGTTCCGGGGCCTGCAGGCAGCCGAGCTGAGCCCCTAAATAGGAAGAAACCGGAGACAAAAGTCTTGGCTATTTCTGCACAGTTGCCTGCATTGTGCTACATGCCAGTTGGAGAGACGGCTACACTGAGCCAACAATTCCACAACGAATCCGATTTCACACTGCGGTAGTCGAGCACATAGCTATAGGACTTTAGGCCAATTGGCATCATTAATATCACAGTAACTATGGGCGACAGAATTATGGATATACTGTACTGCCTGTGAGCAGGGCATGACTTCTACGCTTGAGCCATTTTCACTGATACGAACGCAGTGGCAGGAAAACCAAATCACATCTACGCAGCATTTCAACCGACGCCACAGATTTATCTTTTTTGTTAAAATTTTATATACTGGCAACATAACTTTATCTGCGTTCAAGATTTTGGTTTACGTGAAAGATAGGTATCGCTAAGATATTTATATGCATGGTGTCAGCCAGGATATGAAGACCTAGAGATATATATACAGCTGGCAACCATATAAAGAAAACCTAATATCGGATCTGGATAAAACTGGCACTGTATACAAATCATGGTGGTTGGGGTATATATGTACAGTGTATATGGCATGTATATACAGTTTGTATATTAAGTGGAAAAGCGCATTCATCCACACTGTAAATCTGGATATTGGAAAACTTATATCAAATTGTCTTTTCTTGCATATATAACTGGAGCACTTTCAGAAAAGAACTCCACGCATCTCAATGCCATGGCAGTGAACATTGCCTGCTCATAATGTAAGACTACCTTTAGGTCCTTTTTGAAGAATCGGCATCCATCCCAGTGCCATTGAGCCTCAAATGGCAGTGAGCTTTAAATTGATGGAACACCCGATAAAAACCTTACGGGACCATTTTTGGGGACTGGTCTGTGGATGGCCAAATTAGCAAAGTTGAATTGAAATTTAGAACCTTGGACTACAAATCATAATCACGGAGGTGGTTATTGGTCAGTGTTTAAAACAGTGCCAATCTCCAACAATAACACCTGCAAGATGGACGGCGAGGCGCTTCTCATCCCAGGCTTCTGTTATAACCGCCTGGTCAACTTTAACTGTTATCTGTGGGTGACCCAGGACGAGTTAACCCAGATCCTGGGGGGCTGGGAGCTGCAAGACTACCACACCAAAAACACTGGAAACACTGGAAACACGGACTGGGAAGACATAAACACTGGCTGGAACATTGACAGCCAAGACAATGGAAACAGTTCGTTACCATGGGGACCAGGTGAGTAGTAATAATCCTTCTTTATAGTCACGTTAAAGGTCACAGTAATTTACTAGTGGTAACTGTAATATGTGACACTACTTGATTCTCTCACATCTGACTTAACTTCTTTTCTGTATTCTAGCATGTATCATGACATTTATCTTCAGGATTTTTATTACACTAGATACACAGTTCTCAGGAAGTAATCTTATATTACTGCCACAATGTCGATGACACTCGCAAGTGGCTGTTTAACAGCATAACTGTACAACTTAAAGATATATGTAGACGCATGGTAACTCTCAAAATCAGTAAGGAAGTTATATAGAGCGTACAACCACTCCATTACAGATGACCTTGAGTTTGAGTTTAAAAGGTCAAATTCAAGGTCACTCTAACTTCAAGCCTTGGTGATAATTAAAGGAGCAGAGGACATTCAAAACTAATATTAAAGTAATATGTGGTATGCATACAGCCACACCTTTAAATTTGACCTTGAATATACCAACAACTGATACATTATAAACATGATAAATATGTGCAAGTCAAATCGTTTATATGTTGCATTGTAAGAACTGTTGGTCTTTAAAGAGCCATACTGTGGTTAAGAGTTTCCAGAAACTAGGCTAGCCAGGATTAAGGGATTATCAGTGAGTTCCTCAGCTGAGCACTAAATTTCCCCAGGGTCACCAACTGGACAAAGAAATGCCCCATTAATATTAACAGCAGCTCATTTACAGCAGCTCATTTGTCGCATTTGAAATGAGCTGCTTCCCAAAGTCGCTGTGCTAACTGGCTCATGATCGAACTGGTCTATTATTCTGCTGAGTTAAAACTCTCTCCCTGAATACAGAATTAATTACTAGATTTATACTGGCAAGTTGTGAAGTACATAAATGACCATGGTACATACCTACACAAACTGCGGAATTTTTTAGCGCCATGCATGTGTTTAACGTCTTTCACTGTTAAACTTTACTGATGGCCTATATGTGATGAAAGTTGAAAATTCTGGCTATTAAAACCTGTATAAGACTTCTAGCTCCCCGACATGTATTTCTTATCATTGGCCACAAATTTCCACCAAAATTGCCAACCTGTTATCAGTTTCTCATGGATCGAAGTTCCTTCAAACCATGAGAAACTGGAAAACAGGTTGGACTCAAAGCTTATGATTCCATCGTTATACCAGGTAGAACTCACACAGGGATGCTGAGTTATCATATAATGGCACTTTTCCTTCTTTTATTTATTTATTTAGTTTAGTTTAGTTTCATTTAGTTTAGCTTAGTCTAGTGTAGTCTAGGCTAGGTTAGTTAGTTAGTGATAACGATGATGATGATGATGATGATTGCTATTATTATTATTATTTTTTTAAGGGGGGTGAGGAGGACTGTGTGGTGTGTTGCTGTGCACAATCCATGATGTAGTATACATGTTATACAGCCAGTGTCGGCCACACAAGCTAAATGCACCTAATAACAGCAATACACAGGATCCAAGGCATCAGTAATAACAGCCTTCTAACTCACACTATGGCCAGATCTCCCCAAACTGCCAATAATGATGTGATAAAACACAAGTGAAATCTCAGCATTCTCTCTTTCCAAATTAGTTATACTGAAGGATCTGGGTGCAACGAATCATGTCAAAGTTATTGCCATCAAATCCAACAAACGTAAATAACAAACTGTCACTTCAGAATCATCTACTTTGCAGGCTATATGAAATAACTGAATCTGATATGAAGATATTTATCAGATATCAGAAAAAATTATTGCGCACTGTATTTTTTTTTTTTTTTTTTTCGCAAAGTAACTACTTGGGTCTTGTGGCCTAATAGGAATATACACCACTGATGTTGTCATGGTTGTTATTGGATAATAACAACAACAAACTGATATACATGTACAGAGTTTTTTACTGTACATGGTACCCTTTGTCATTTAAGATCCGGGGGCTCATCTCAAGTGATTGTGGTTGCCATTGTCAAGGTGTCATCCTGTCACGATCTAGTGACTGGTCACCACTTTAGTTGCAAATTTCCTTTTAATGCCAGGCTGTCTGTTGCGAAACAGTTACCGTGCTTAATAATTACATGTACATGTATTTGATATTCATCAAATAGCATAAAATTTCTGTATGCTTTATATTATATATATAAACATAATAAACTTCACACGTTTTGATGGTCAACTACGGGATGCCTCCTGATGTTCCCGCAACTCAGTGATGAGGAATCACACCTAGTGTCCTATCTTGTCTGCATAATGGGGGTGCATGGTTATAACCTTCTTCATGACTGGAATAACCTCAAGCATTACATTGTATTTCCGCATCGATCTAGAAGTTTCTTCTGAATATGGTTTTTGCACCGCGGTTCTGACCCAAGTATTTCCTTATAGTCTAGTATAGCAACTATGACCCTGGGCTAACCTAGTCACCTACACATTGTAACCTAATATGCCCCTGATTGTGACATGGGGAAACTTCACCCAGGGCTGCATAAGATCGTACAAAGGGTTAAAACTCCAATTTGGATTTGGACCTTCAAGATTGCTTAATAAGGTCAAATGTAATAGTATGGCTGAACTTCCATAACTTCTATTGCAGAATGCAGATTCCAATATGCATGTGCAAAATATCATAAGTTGAATCTTTCCTAGGTCAGTACAGTAACCGTCTTTATTCAAGGACCTTGCTTTCACATCTATCTGTGGCTTGATCTAAATTTTCAGAAGAGACCCCATTTCTTTTCACAGCACTCCTCTATTTTGCAACCACCTTGATTTATAAGACAATTTAATGTTGTCCTTATGTATGGATTTTGTGTTCCAGTACCACTGAACCTTGATCACCTGCCATGTAAGACCACATTCTCATGGTCCCGTGGGTGGGAGAATTTAGTCTTTCCCATTGTGGTAACATGGAAAATCCTATTACCAATGGCTACGGCTTACCAATCGAATAAAGATAGCACACTGGAGCTGGCCAAATGGCACCTAGCTAGGATGGTCTAGTGTCGGCTTACTGAAATACCAATGGCAGGGAACCAAGAGGTCACTCCTAAGATGTATTATTTAATTTTCAACATTTTTATTACCTAAAATGTCTAATTATTAGGTTACATGTATGTTTCCTCCACGTCTTGTCAGATATGAATGGGTGGGTGCAGCATTATTTAATCAGTGGGGGTGGAGTTCATATATCATACATGTGCATGAACATGAAATTGCCGTTCATGAACAGAGTTCATGAATTTATGTTCATGAACTGTGCATGAACATGAAATGGTCATTCCTGAACTAATACCAATACACATTCATGAACTGCATGAGTTCATGAATGTAGAGTTAATGAACATGTAGTTCATGAACATGTTGCGTTCATGAAAAGCCATTTCATAAAAAACTGCTGTTTGAATTAGATAATAGGTCATTGAAGGAGAAATGTAAAAATATTGAAAACCCTTTTTGGAAAAGTGTTTTAACAGCATGGTTGAAGTATAAATTAATATTCTGTAATAAACCTGTTCAGTGTTACCCGCTTTGGAATACTTACTTTATAAATAATGAAAATTTAAAAGCATGGAAGGAAA
>JAAUYG010128751.1_pt1 | contig 17157 bp, 16 predicted proteins | sample 7278091 | NCBI WGS metagenome assembly JAAUYG01 (sample SAMN14350201, study PRJNA611818) | marine sediment metagenome | isolation source: surface marine sediment (0.6m) | place: French Polynesia: Moorea | collected 2018-08
GATTCATCTCTCTCAAAATTTGGTCACTAGATCAATTCACACTATCATTACTCTGTCTATTTTTGGATGTTATTTAATTCTCATTCCTTAGTGACCAGTACCTTCGCCAAAGCAGATCCATAAAAACTATAATGTCACCAAAAGCGTAATTAAAGAAAGTTATTATTTTCTTTTGCCGACAAATTGTCGGCAAAAATCCCTCCGAGTTAAAAGTTTTCTACCTGGAAAATCTTTGAGATAAGGCTTGTTGACTCACCTTGGTTCGACCACACCATAAAAATCCTTCTGTTTCGAGTAATCGTGTTAATTCGCTTACTCCTGGAACATCCCGCCAGAGCAAAGTTAAAACCGCAGCTACCATCAAAGGAAGTGTGAGAATCCTGTCTCTGAGTCCCAATTCTCGAAAAAAACGTGACTGCGATTTAATTGTTGGAGTTAGTAGAGCGGTTAAATGTTCAGCAATGACTCGATCTTCCACCATTGGTCGTTGCGTTTTTTAAGCGTGGTCTCGATTCAGTCTTTTGTTCTTACTCATAGAGAAATAAAATCCTTCAACTGCTTATTATCTCTGATTTTTACACGATTCTTAAGTTAAGATTGACTTTTTTCTGATTTTCTTAACTTGTGACCAATGATTCCCATCTGCTCTAATTGCTCACAAGTTCTTCATACTTCAAAGCTATGCTCAAATTTGAAAGCCTTGAGTGCAAAGTCAAAAAAAAATTTTCATCCTGCGTTGTGAGCGCAGCTCGCTTAGCAGCTAACTTTTCCTGGTTTCTCCAAAATCCCTTTCAAACAAGGGTTTCAGCCTAAGACCAACTATTAATAATCTTGACTTAATGACAACAGGTAACGGCAAAATCAGGCTTGGGGGATGCGTAAATTTAGCGATCGCATTCTCAAAAAAAAGATTCCGTGAAAAGTAAGGCGTAGCAGGATGTTACTGTTGCGTAATTTACAAGGAATAAATAATGGTACAGGTAAGTTATCCCGGTGTTTATATTCAGGAAGTCCCCAGTGGAGTACATACCATCACTGGTGTAGCGACATCCATCGCCGCATTTTTCGGTCGTGCCAGCAAGGGACGGATGAACAAAGCTATCAGAATTCTCAACCCTTCTGACTACGTGCGGCAGTTTGGCGAACCTCATCCCAAAAGCGATCTTGCCACCAGCGTAATGCAGTTTTTTATAAATGGAGGCACAGATTGTTATGTAGTTAGGCTGGCAAAAGGTGCTAAAAAATCCAAAGTCACCTTAAAGTCACTTAGAAAGGAAAATGTCTTGGTTGCCACTGCTAAAGCAGAGGGGACGTGGGCTAACACCGTACGTATGGAGGTTGATTACAATACCACCAACCCAGATGAAACTTTTAATTTGAGAGTCATCCAGGAAGAGGGTGGGGTAGCGGTAGTCACCGAGCCTTTTACAGGTTTGTCGATGAATCCGACCTCACCGCGCTTTGCCCCATCTTTTGTGACCCAAAGTTCCGATTTGATCGATCTGGATTTGCACCCAGATATGCTAAATCCAGCGCCTCCAGGCAGCCTGCTGCCAAACTCGTATATCAATGTTATAGGCAACAGTTTCGCTGGATTCTCCCAAGGACGCAGACCTTTAGGTGCTAATGCTAATGCAGTACAGACCACGTTAGATAATTTGATTAATCCTGGAGGAGCCAATCCTCGCCAGTCCGCATTTGAAATCAGCGTCAATGATTCGCCGTTTGCTCTCGTAGATTTAAGTCCTTGGACAATCCCGGCAGATATCAATGCAATCCAAACTCACATTAAAGGTAAGATTGATGCTGCTTTGAGCAGTTTCAGTCCTGCCCATACCGTTACCTGTACATTGGTCGATGTCACGAATATTAGTCACTTACTAACCATTACTGCTAACTCCGGTAATACTTCCAGCGTGCGCATTCGTAGGGCTGCTGCCAACGACATCTCGGCAGCACTGATGTTGGGTGTCGATCAAGGTGGCATTGAAGCCGTGCGCTGGAGCAACTTTCGACCTGCACCAAATGCGACATTTTTAATCCTGGGATCTGTAAACACACCAGGGGACTTATCAAGCATCAATCAAATTGCTGCTTTGCTACAAAATGCACTGACAGCGATCGCTATTGATGGCAAAAGCGTGGCAGTAGATTTAGTTACTACCCAACCTGCTGATAGGTGGTATCAAAGTGCAACAGTCCCCAACAGTCCCAACGGCAACAATGACGGTGTGCGGGAAAAACTGCGAATCATTGCCAAGGCCATCAATGATGCTCAATTGCCTTGGCGTGCCGAAGTTTGGGGCTATCATTTGGCTGTAATAGCAAAGGGAGGAACCCATAACAATCAACCCTCAAGCATAACGACAACGCCAACCACCGCCGCTATTGACAATGCCTTGATCAAGAACGTGCGTCAATATTCATTGGGAAGTTCAGGCACAGGCAGTTTCAGCAGTGCTACTCCTGCTGACGATGGCAGTGATGGGATAGCTCCTGAGCTAGCCGAATATGTGGGCAATCCTTTAGCTCAGACTGGCTTTCATGCCCTAGATTCTGTAGATTTGTTTAATCTGATGGTAATTCCAGGAGACGAGGAAGTTAAAGAGGATACTTACACTAGCTTGTTAGGTCCAGCAAGTAATTATTGCCAGCAGCATCGAGCCTTTCTTTTAGTTGATGCCCCCGCTAGCTGGACTAAAAAAGACAGACCGGAAGTTGTAAATAATACAGATTTAGTAACCATTTTACGTTCGGTATTGGTGCAGGATCATGCAGCAATTTTTTATCCTCACCTAAAATACAACGCCAACGGTTTAGTAAAAACCATTGGTCCTGCGGGAACCATTGCTGGGTTGATGTCTCGCATTGATTCTACTCGTGGCGTTTGGAAAGCACCCGCAGGCGTAGAAGCCACCATTAGCGGCATTGTTGGATTAGAAGTCAACCTCACCGATGCGGAAAATGGTGTTTTGAATAAACTCGGTGTCAATTGCCTGCGTAGTTTCCCCAGTGGCTTTGTCAATTGGGGCGCTCGTACCACCGCTGGTTTTGACGATAATACGATTACAGACTGGAAATACATTCCCATCCGTCGCTTGGCATTGTTCCTAGAAGAATCTCTCTATCGCGGTACCCAGTGGGTAGTATTTGAACCGAATGACGAACCCCTGTGGGCAAAAATCCGCCTCAATCTCAATGCCTTCATGATGGGACTGTTCCGCCAAGGCGCATTCCAAGGTACAACGCCAGACAAAGCATTTTTCGTCAAATGCGACGCCGAAACAACCACCCAAAATGACCGCAACCTTGGCATCGTCAACATCATAGTTGGCTTTGCACCCCTCAAACCGGCCGAATTTGTAATTATTAAAATCCAGCAAATTGCTGGGGAATTAGTCTAATACAGGATTTTAGGAGATAGCTGATGCCTAATGGATTTGTTAAGAATGCCCACCGTGTAGATCCCTACAAAAACTATAAGTTCCAAGTTCTCTGGGATGACAAACCTGTGTTGGGGGTTTCTAAAGTCGGTGCCCTTAAGCGGACAACACAAGTTGTTCCCTATCGTTCTGGGGGTGACAACAGCACAGAAACCAAATCTCCAGGACGCACTAGTTACGATGCGGTAACGATGGAACGAGGTATAACCCACGACTTGGAATTTGAGAAATGGGCAAAGATGGTGCATGCTTACGCAGGGGATGCAGCGATGGACTTGTTTGGTTACAAAAAAGAGCTAACCTTGGAAGTCATGAACGAAAAAGGACAAGTCGCCCTGCGTTACTTCTTACATAAATGCTGGGTGAGCGAATTTACCGCTATTCCTGCCCTCGATGCCAGTGCCAATGCTGTCGCCGTTGAAAGCATCAAGATTGAAATCGAGGGTTGGGAAAGGGATCCAGAAACCAAAGAACCCGATGAAAAAGCTTAATCAATTTGCGATTTGAGATTTTGGATTAACAGAAATGATTGGTAATGTCCCTTTCCCACCTATTCCTCAAGAAATAAAAGCCTCCTCTGGCAGGGATTTATTTCTCCGCCCTTTTGGGTGGTTGGAAGAAGATTTAAATATCGATTTCAACCAAAGACTACGCCCTTACTTAGAAATACAAATTCTAGAATGTTGTACCACAGATAAAGACGGTAGGAGGTGCAATAGCAATTTCTTTTGGGAATTGGAAATGGGTAAGCGTACCGAATGTCTGTTGATTCTATCGACTCTCACAGGTGCATCGGAACTAACTGTTGGCTTGCGTTGCTTAAATCAGGCTTGCCAAGAAAATATGGAACTCGATTTGTCAGTTGAGGAGTTAATCGATCTCCAAAACAAAAGTGCCCAGATGGCGCCCAGGGTGAAGATGGGAGAAGATAACGTTGCCATTAGAAAGCCCACTGGACTAGATCAACTGCAATGGCTGAATCAATCGTTCCCAGATGAAAAGATGGCGGTACAGGCAATGATTCAAACTTTACTTATTGATGGCAAAAAACCTAGTAGCTGGCAAGCAGGTGCTATACCAGACGAGTGGGTACAAGCAATTGATAAAGCCATGGAGGAATTAGATCCATTGGTGAATTTTACCTTGGACGTGATTTGTCCCCACTGCGGCAAGCAGAATCACTATAGCTTGGATTTAGGCGAGTTTTCATTGGGTAAATTGTGCGATGCTCAAGAACATCTACTGACAAGCGTGCATCGTCTAATATCACGTTTTCACTGGACTGAAACCGAAGTTTTTGCCGTTCCGGCTTGGCGACGTTCTCGGTATCTGGCGCTGATGGAGAAGGAGGAGAATCAATGAGCGGCTATTTTGCCCGAGCAATTCAACAAACAGGAATCTCAATTGCAGCAGCCAGCAATCGGAGTTGGGAAATGTCTGCACCATCGGTTACTAGTGCCGAAGAAAACAATGCTGTCCAACCACTGGAGGAAGAGGTAGTAATTAATGAGACTGTTGAGGCGATCGCTGATGGGGGGCGAAATTCTGTGGTTGAAAGCGAACCAAAACAAACCCCTAGGGAGATGGCCCCTATTGCACACAGAACACCTTCCCCCAGGGTGGAAACTGCCAGCAAAACAGAGAACACCCAGAAATGGGATCATACAGAGCAACCATTTCAGCCCAGCGATCGCTCCATTCAAACTCCGGAGCCAGCAGGGGATGAATCTGTGGCAAATCTCTCCCAGGAGGAGGTGATTTTTACACCAGAAGTTGTTGCCCGCGAAGTCAGTACGCCTACACCATCACAGTTAACAGAAGCAAATCATATTACATCTGAAAGCAGTGATATTTCGGTAGTAAGTCAGAAGGAAACCAAAGTTTTCCTCACACCAAATCCAACCCCACAACCTGCCTTAAACAATGAGACACCAACATCCCAAAATCTCCCACCCCCAACTACTCCGCCATCCACTCCAGTTTCTACAAGGGAACTAGAAACAGAAAACACAGTAGTTGCTTCGTCATCTGCTTCCATTCCTAAGACAGGTAATACCTCAGAAATTCAGCAGGTGTATTTACAAGCTGTGTGGGATTGGGTAGGGGGAATACCTAGGGAGATGGAGACAGAGGTAGAGGGGGAGACAGAGGTAGAGGGGGAGACGCAGAGAAAAGAAGGGAGGGAAATTGAGGAAATTTTTCCATCCCCAGTTTCCAGCCCCCAATCCCCAGTCCCCCATCCAACCCCGGAAGTTCAGGAGTTTAGTCTCTCCATTGGCACTATTAGTCTCACCATCGAAGCACCGACACCAGAACTACCCAAACCCGTGACGACAACACCGAGTCAAGCAGAACCCCCTGTCAAGTCTGATACTCAGGGTTCGAGACTAAGGCGACATTACCTAAGATTGCAATAAGGAGTGTGCAAAATGACACTCGCAGATACAGGAAAAGCCATTGGTGCGGTAACAAAGCTGTTACAGGCTCACCTGCTCGTTCATCCAGGGGTGACGGTATCTACTGTTACCGTTGGCAAGCCAGAACCACCCCCGAACATGACTAACTCGCGGTTGAATCTGTTTCTCTATGAGATTCAGTTAGATCCCAACTTGAGAAATAAGTCCTTGGATCGGGGGCAACCCGCACCTTTATGGCTGGTGTTGAAGTATCTAATGACGGCATTTGATACTAGTGGAGATAGTGATACTACTGAAGCTCATGAATTCTTGGGCGAAGGAATGCGGGCGCTGCAAGAACTATCTTTCCTGCCTTTGAGCGGTTCTGCTACTATCCTGAGCGCTTTGAAAGACAATCCAGAAGTATTAAAAATTACCTTCGACGGGGCTTCAGTGGATTTGCTGTCGAAATTAATGCAGGGTTCGGATGAAAAATATCGATGTTCTTTCGGTTTTGAAGTCAGACCTGTAATGATTGCAACCAGTGAGCCGCCGTCCTATTCCCTGCTGGTGGGCATTGATTATCTCGCTAACCAGGTAATTGGGGAACAAGGTATTCAGATTCCTGTGATGCCCTTTGGGGGACCAACCCTGCATGCGATCGCACCATCCAAATTTGTACCAGGGGACAGCATTATTCTCAAAGGAAGTAACCTGAATCTGGCAAATTTGTCTGTCCGTCTGGGCAAAGTCGAATTACCTATTACTGCCCAATCGGTGGATGCTTTGCAATGCTTGGTAAATGCTGCGATTAGTGGTGGGGAGGCGATTTCTGCTGGTAGCTATCCCATATCTGTGGTTCAAAATTTGCCCAAGGGACGCCAGCGTTCCAGTAACCTTTTGGTGGGCAATCTGCTACCAGTACTAACTAGCGCTGTACCTAATAACCTGACCCCTGTTCCAGCAGATACATCGAAAATCTACGGTAACATCGACCTCACGGGGGAACTTCTGGGAACGGAGGAAGATGACGTTTTTGTAGCCTTATATCAAGATGGCAGGGTCATCCAGATGTTTGACGAATTAGTGCCCATTCCACCGCCACCACCCCCACCGCCAGTCACTCCCCAAACTCGCAGGCGCGTACTCATCAAGGAGCAAAATCCGATACCCCCAGGTAAGTATCGGGTGATACTCCGAGTCAACGGTCAGCAAGCAAAAAATAGTCCAGAAATAGACCTGGTAGTGCCATGAATAAATTGAGTAATCAAAAGGAATTTATGACATTTACCCCCGGTCTACTTGCCGAGGATGTCTGCGCTAACCATTGGCTGGGACAAGTCACCATCAGGTTGCGGCGCGAGATTTGTTGGCGGTGGCGGCAATTAGGGGGAGACAGTTCTATTAATTCTCCATTGCCTGACGGTGACAAATTAACTGCCAATCTCGACATGAGTCGCTACTGGGAACAAAAGTGTCACTTCTTTCAAACAGACCCCACTGGCAAATATTTAACCGACAAGTTGCTCAAAGAGTTGCCACACAACCAGTCTGCACCTAAGCGCGGTTCTTTTGGCTGGGTTGTCAAAACCTTGAATTTAGACGACCCCGCCGCCTTCATTTTAGCTTTGGGACTATCGGTGGCTTTTGATAACGCCGTAGGAGAAGTTATCGCCGCTTGTCTCAACGACCCCAACGCCACCCAACCAACCTTGGCTCTAGCACAGCAACTGTGGGACGATCCAGAACAGGTAATGGTAATTGCCGACCCGGCTCACCCTTTGTGGCGTTATGGGTTATTACAACAATCGGGGCATGTTTACAATAGCATTGATTGGCATGGCTCGATTACTGCACCTTTACTAATTGCCAACCACCTGCTTTTCCCCCACATGCCCTTACCGCAGATATTAGCACCTCTAGTTGCCGAAGCGGGGGCGCTGACAGACAGTGCCCGTATACTTGCTAACCGCTTAAATAGCAAATCCAACCATGCCCTACGGATAGTTCCAGTGCGGGGTGTGAGTGGGGCAGCTGACACCGAAATCATCCAAGCAATAGCACAACTTACACAGACACAGACTGTAGAACTGAAAGCAACTCCAGGTTTATGTGACAGTAGGGATTATTTGCGATCGCTCGCCACGCTATGCTGGTTACATGGCGTAGATTTATATATTTCTGACGATTTTGCTGCCTGTAGAACCTGCGATAAATCAAATCCCTACACCTACTTATTATCTCTGCAATCAATTCCAGTCACAATTTTTCTAGGCATTCGGGAACGCAAGGATATAGCCGACATTCCCCTAAATTTGTTGTTACCGATTGTGGATGTACCAAAGCTATCCTATGAGGAACGTATTAGTTTTTGGCAGCAAGCGCTGAGAAATAACAACCAAAAATTAGACAAAGCCATTGCCGAATGTAGCCGACGTTTTCGTTACGAAAAGCAAACTATTCAGGCAATTTGTGCAGGATTGCAAGCACAGACAGCAGAACTTACAGAAAATGATTTAATCGCAGCTTGTAGAGCCGAATTAGATTTAGATATTGGTGAATTAGCTCAAAGAGTAACGCCGAGATTTACAGAAAAAGAGTTGGTGCTTCCTCCCAAACAACAACTTTTATTTGAGGAAGTTTATCAGGCAATGAAATCTCTGACGACAGTTCATTATGGCTGGGGAACGGGAAAAACTTGGAATGAATGCGGTATTTCCGTGCTGTTTGCAGGGTCCCCTGGTACTGGAAAAACAATGGCGGCAGAAATTCTGGCAATGAAATTAAATCTACCCATGTATCGTATAGATATTTCCCAGGTTGTGAATAAATATATTGGCGAAACTGAGAAAAATTTAAAACGACTTTTTGACTTAGCAGACATTTCTGACACCATTCTCTTTTTTGATGAAGCTGATGCTTTATTTGGGCGTAGAACAGAAGTAAAAGATGCCCATGACCGCTATGCCAATCTGGAAATTAGTTACTTGTTAGAACGCATGGAAAGATTTAAAGGTTTGGCAATTTTAGCCACAAATCGGCAGAAAGATTTAGATGAAGCGTTTTTAAGGAGATTGCGTTATATAATTAATTTTCCTCTGCCAGATATGCCAGAAAGAAAACAAATTTGGCAGCGAGTTATTCCTGCAAAAGTTGATGCTTCCCTACTAGATTTTGATTTTCTTGCCAGACAATTCCAATTAGCTGGTGGACATATCCGCTCAATAGTTTTCAATGCTTGTCTACAAACTGCCAATGATTTATCCCATCCGCAATTAACAATGGAAACGGTAATTGTGGCAGTCAAACGTGAATATGACAAACTAAATCGCTCAGTGAGTTTAGAACAATTTGGTAATTACGCCCACATTATACAAGGAATTGAAAATGAAAAATCCAAAGATTACTATTAATCGATTAGCAATTCGTCTCCAGGGAATCGATGCTGATTTAGCCCGTGCTGCTGTTGCGGGTTTAGGAGAGGAATTATTGGTAAAATTGGCAGAGCAACAAAGTCTTTTTACAACCGGGGAAATTATCGACATCGAATCGATTAATTTGTCAAATATAAAATACACAAAAGAGCAACAATCTCATCAATTAAGAAGTGCAATTGCTAGTGCGCTCACCGGGGAAATTGTCCAAAGAGTGAGGGGCAGCAAAATTGTAGAGACGGGACATGTCACATCTGCTGGGGAGTGAATATTGATTGAATTTGGGAGATAAAAGCTATGGCGTATTTAAGAGGAGCATTAATTGAATATGGTACAGATTTTTTGGGACCAATTCCCAATGTCGTGATTTTTCAATTCAATCCCGAAACAATGTCCCGTAGCATTCAAATACCCCAAAGACCAAGTGGGAGAACAGCCAGGGAGACAGATCAAGCAGGAGAAATTCCCACAGAAACAATCTCTTTTAAAGCAGAATTTACCGCCACAGAGCAATTAAATGAAGGTAATATTTTGGCGCGAACATTGGGAATTGGACCGCAATTAGCAGCTTTAGAAAAAATGGTTTATCCCAGCAAAAATGGAGGTTTACTTGGTGCGGCGCTGGATGCAATTGGTGATGCCCTGGGAATAGGTGGCGACGAATCTCCTACACAACCAATTCCTCGGAAGAAATATCCTAGGATTCTGTTTATTTGGGGTGCGACTAGAGTTTTGCCTGTGATTATCACATCTATGAGTATTACTGAGCAGCAATACGATACTTTTCTCAATCCGATTAGAGCAGACGTTTCTTTAGGATTAACGATTATTAATCAAATTGATAGATGTTCTAATGATTCTGTTGCTAAAGGAGCGCTGGAATATTCTCAGGTTGCTAAAGATGCTCAAGCTGCTTTAAATTTAGCGAATTCTGTGCAATTAGCAATTGAATTAGTACCGTTTTAGTCAAGGGTCATTATTTATTAATAAGTAGGAGGAATAATGCTTTTAGAAACTTCCAGATATTTTCGCCAAAAGACAGTAGATGTTGTGACTAAAGATGGGCGAACAGTCAAGGCATTGACTTTAAGAAGACTGCCAAAGGTAAATGGCGAACCTGTCATCATTAAAGGCAATGACCGCTTGGATATTATTGCCCAACGTCAGTATCAAAACCCCACAATGTTTTGGCATATTGCTGATGCCAACTCTGAATTAGATGCTAATGAATTAGTTAAACAACCATTGCGAGTTATTCAGGTGCCAATAAAATAATGCCTAATATCGTCTACAGAATGTTTTTTAATAATAATCCTGCTACTAGTGAGCAATTAGACCGTATAGAAGATATCACAGTAGAGCAGGAAATTGATATGGCTTGGGAAGCCAATATTCAAATTCCCATTTGTACCGATGAAAAGGGGAATTGGACTGGGGAAGATGAGGCTTTTATGGCTGATTTTGCCCGCGTGCGCCTGGAAATTAAACTGGGAGATGGAGAATTTGTCCCCTTAATTGATGGTCCCATTGTTGGGTTTCAACGCCAAATGAATTCGGAACCGGGACAAAGTGCTATCGTCCTGCAAGTTCAGGATGACAGTATTTTGCTGAATCAAGAAGACGAAATTTTCCGCTTTGAGAATTTATTAGACCACGAAATTGCTACTCAAATCTTCAGTGAAGTCCAGGAGATAGCCTCTAGCGAAATTGAAACTACCCCAGCACCCACCAGCAACCAAACCCCTGTGGTGATGCAACGGGGGACAAAAATGCAACTGTTGCGGATGCTTGCTAGACGTCAGGGAATGCACGCTTATGTTCTACCGGGAGAAAAGTCAGGTGAGAGTATCGGCTGTTTCCAGAAGTTACCCACAGAACCCGACCAATTACCACCGTTAATCTTACTAGGAGGCGATCGCAATGTAGACTCATTTAACGAGCGCAATAACGCCCAACAACCTGCCAGAATACAAGCATTTGCCCTTAGCCTTGCGGACAAGACTATCAAAAGTAGCACTTCTAGTTTTGCGGATCTTGACCTGCTGGGGGAAGAGTCTGCCTTCCAAGAGGAAACGAACACAGCAATTAAAATTATACATCCTGGTTGTGAAGATACTGTAGACCTAGATCGGTTGGTACAAGGGGAAGCAGAACGTTCCAGTTACGCTTTCGATGCTACGGGTAACATTCTCACAGATTGTTACACGGGTGTACTTACGCCCTATCGCATAGTAACAGTAAAGGGTGCGAATAAACGCGCCAGTGGCAATTATTTGATTAGCAAAGTTACCCATACTTTAACAGCTTCTTCCTATTCTGTAGCCTTTACTGTAAGAAGAAATGCTCGTTCTTCCGGTGCTAGCGGCGATGGTTTAGCAGATTTAGCGAGGTCAATATTTTGATGGTAAATACAGACATTGAAAAACTTTTAGTTGAACTAGCCGAATTTAAACGCAGTTGTTATTTTGGCAAATATAGCGGCATAGTTGAGGAGGTAGGAAAAGATGAAAATCTCGGCAAAATAATTGCTAAAGTTCCCGACCTTTTTGGTGACAAAAATTTACCTTGGGCATATCCTTGCGTCCCCTTTGCTGGCAAAAATCATGGCTTAGTTATATTACCAGAAAAAGGCGATGGCGTTTGGATAGAATTTAAAGCCGGAAACCCTGCCTGTCCCATCTGGACTGGTTGTTGGTGGGCAGATGGAGAAATTCCCCAACCAGGTGACACAGATACTAGAGTTTTAGTGACATCAGGAGGACACAAACTAATTCTTGATGATGGCGATAAAAAACTGCAAATTCTTCATTCGGGAGGTGCAGAAATTATCATGACAAATAATGATATTACATTCAAAATTGGCTCTACTCAAATAGTACTTTCTGCTAGCGGCGTCAATATCAATAATGGTGCATTTGAAGTGAAAAAGGTGGGCTAATGCCAGGAAATAATCTGACTACAAATAGCCAAATTATCTGTATGCACGGCGGACAAGCAACACTATCGACCACGAATACAAAAATCTTTGCCGATGGTGCCCCCGTGCTATTAGAATCAGACATTCATCCTGTGGTTGGTTGTCCATTTACCGTCGGCACAAAATACTCCCCTTGCGTGCGCATTGAATGGTCGGCTGGGGCAAATTTAGTAACAGTTGATGGTACAGCAACTCTAATTCAAACCAGCATCGGTAAATGCATCAATGCTGAAGGAGCAACCCAGGGAGTTGCCACTATTGTCAACACACAAATCAAGGCAACAGCACAATGAAACTCACAACTAATAGACACTTATCCTTTCCCTTTCGGATTGGCAATGACGGACGTTCAGCCCAAGTATCTTCTCTAGAAGAACACGTTCATGATGAATTAATTCAATTAATTTTAACCAATCTTGGTGAACGAGCCTTTCTCCCCGAATTTGGCGGCGGAGTGCGACGTTTAGTCTTTGAAAATGCCACCGAACCAGCCAGAGGCATGACAAAAGCAATCCTTACTCAAGCCATTTCCCGCTGGCTAGGTTCCCGCATTACCTTAGAAGATCTAACAGTAAACGTAGAAAACGAAACTATCGAGATTGATATTAAATATCGCATCGCCGGTACCGAAAATACCCGCATCATGAGATTTCAAAGAAATGGCGGATAACTCTAACAATCATCTTCTATTAATTTTCTTACAAATTCAACGCGATAATCATGATCGTTATAAATCAAGAATCACTCAAAGAAAGAGCCAGGGCATTATATACAGTGCCAACAGAAATTCTCCGAGAAACAGTTGATAATCTACCAGTACCTTGTAATACCGTGTTAACAGGTATTTATCAACTTGTTAATAACCAATACATTCTCAATCAGAGCGTTTATAGCCTTACCCAATCTCAAAGATTTGAAATTATTAAATGTCTAGATTTTTTCAATGGGATTAAATTTGTACAAGTAACTATATCTGGAACCCAAGCAATACTAAAACTTCACTTTTATAACAAAAACTATTTCAATGATTTTGTTACCAATCCTGCACCAGAACACCAAAAATTCCTCATTTACGGCGGTCATCGGATATTCGGTGGTAGCAGTACAGAACAAGTGCAAGTTACAGAGATTAACGAAGACCCAGATACAGAAAACGCCATTTTAAACCTCACCGTAAAACCAATTGGTGATTATTCAACTTACACCCTCAGTATTAATACAAAAATCTTTCCCAAAATTGACCCACTATTTAGCGAAATAGACTTTAAATTTCGTCCCCAATGCTTTAACATTGATTGTGCTCCAGATTGGGAAAAACCCCCTGTACCCCAGTCAAATCCAACAATTGATTATTTAGCAAAAGACTTCGACTCCTTTCGACACACAATGATTGTTGCCATCAGCCAAAGGGTTCCTGGTTGGCAACCAAGCAGCGAAGCGGACTTAGACCAAGTACTGTTGGAATTATTCAGTGCATCTGCGGATGAGCTTAGTGATTATCAAGACCGGGTTATGAACGAAGCTTATCTGGGTACGGCACGCAAGCGAGTATCCTTGGCTCGTCATGCCCGGTTGATGGATTATCACATTCATCAAGGTAACCAGGCTAACACTTGGTTAGTGCTAGAAGTGCAACCCAACCAAGCAGGGGAGTTGCCACCTGGTTTCCAGACGAGGACAGATGCGGATGCTACCAGGGCAACTGTATTCATTACCAAACGCCCACAGCCACTGCATCATTTACTCAACCGCATAAAATTGTACACCTGGAGCGGTGCAATTCCCTCCCTAGCAGCAGGAAGCACCAGTGCAGATTTACAGCTGAGTGTAGCTGGCGAGACAGCAGCAAATACCGTGCGGGATTTAATCCTCAACGGACAGATTCAATATTTATTAATTCAAGAATGGCGCAACCCAGAAACTGGACGAGAAGCCGGTAGAAATGCCAGCAAACGCCAACTGTTGCAACTACTCCCCGATGCCGAAACTTTAGAAGATCCCGTGACGGGAGAATATTTCGTCCGGGTTCGCTGGGAAGAACAGGACAAGCTGAAATACAATTACTGCTTCTATGTTGAATGCAAGTATGACACCTTTGATGATGTCTCCCTATTTCATGGCAATTTGGTGCAAGTTTACCACGGAAGACCAAGTACCGCTGTTTTCCTAGACCCAGAGATACCGCTTACTGGTGAAAATCATTACCACTACCAACGGACTCAGTGGGGGACAATTTGTAAATTGCCTGATAACGAACCCCTGCTGTATGAAAATACACCCCCTGGTGGCGAAGAAATCACAAAATCCACCCTTGAGGTAACAGTAACGGTGGATGGCACTAATGACCCGTGGGACGAAGTTATCAGTTTAATTCATAGCGATGATACCAGCGAAGGAGGCGATCGCTTTGTTGTGGAAACTGACGAGTCAGGGCGTAGTTTAATTCGCTTTGGTAATGGCGTTAACGGCAGACAACTGCCAGATAAAGCTAGGGTTAATTGTCAGTATCAGGTGGGTTTTGGACTGGAGGGTAATGTGGGGGCAGATACCCTCATCTACTTCCAGGATACTGGTGGTATAGTCAAATCAGTATGGAATCCCTTTGATGTCACTAATGGTAGGGCACCGGAACCCGTAGCCGAAATTGTGCGCCGGGTTCCGGAAGCTTACCGTTACCGACAATTGCGGGCAGTGACCCTACAAGATTACGTTGACCGCGCTCAACAACTACCAGAGGTTTCCCAAGCAGCGGCAAGATATGCCTGGACGGGCAGCTGGCGTACGGTGCGGGTAGCAATTGACCCCGTAGGCACCACAGCTTTATCCGACGATCTGCGCCAAAAAATTACCAGACATCTAGACTCGGTGCGATTGCTTGGCGAAGACTTGGAAGTCCGTGCCCCGGAATTTGTACCTCTGAAAATTCACGTATCTGTGTGTATTAAACCAGACTACTGGGCGGAGCATATCCAATTTTACCTAGAACAAGAGTTTGCCGACGGTTATACAAGGGATGGCAGAATGGGCTTCTTTCACCCCGACCGTTGGACCTTTGGACAAGAACTCCACGCCAGTCAAATTCAGGGGCGAGTGCAGGCAATTGTAGGGGTAGACCATGTGATTTCAGTCACAATGAAGCGCTGGAACGCACCCACACCAGGGACGGACAAAATCGCCAATTTACGCCCCAACGAAATCATTCTGGTACGCAATAACCCAGACCAGATGGAACTAGGATTCATCGATTTTGATATTAAAGGAGGTCGGCGATGACACCCGAATGCCACAGTGATTGTACTGAGCCGTTACGGTTTCCCAAACCAATTTTCAATCGACCCGCTTTGTCCCGCATCGACTACCGCATCGGTACCTATGCTGACTTTCGCGCCGCTTTGTTGCGAAAATTAAATCAAGATGTCGTTTTGGCAGCTTTGACCCATAGAGAGCCAGACGATCCAGCGATCGCCCTCTTGGAAGGTGCGTCAATCCTAGGGGATATTCTCACTTTTTACCAAGACCTCTATGCCAATGAAGCTTTTTTACGTACAGCCCAATGGCGGGAAAGTGTTGCCGATTTGGTGCGATTAACAGGGTATCGTCTCTCACCGGGTTTAGGTGGTAGGGCGACTTTTGCCTTTGGTGTCAAAGGTAACAAGTCAGTGGCAATACCAGAGGGTTTCTCAATTAAGGCACAGGTAACTGGGGCAGAGAAACCAGCGGACTTTGAAACTACGGGGGCAACAGTTGCTTATCCGCATTTATCCCAGTTTAATTTGTATCGCCCCCGCAAAACAGCGTCAGAGATTGAGGCTGGTAGTGGTAAAAATCGCCTGGAAGTGCAATCGGTTAATGGGAAGACTGATGTTGCCAGCATTGATGCCATGGGTTTGCAAGTAGGCGATCGCATCATGCTAATTCCCAGTAACCCCCTCCAGCAAGGGGAGATTATTATCATCTCCAAAGTGGAAAAAGTTCTTGACCGTACCATTATTGAATTTGCAGGTTCCTTAACTCGCAATTGGGGGACAGAAGTAACGGCTTACAGACTAGGACGTAGTTTTAAGCACTTCGGTCATAATGCCCCGCCGATAATTACAGGTTTAGATAATTCCAACCCACCCCAAGCTACCCAAGCAAATACCAATTATCTCCGACGTATTTATCAAAACCATATTCCCACGGCAAACAATGCTAAATACTATTCCCAACTCACAACTACAACCATACCCCTAGATGTGAAAGTGGATGACCTAGCAGCAGGTAACAAACTCATTTGTCAAGGTTTCCTGGTTGGCTTTACCTGGAGATGGGGAGGCTGGACATTACCATCACAGTGGGTGCAGGGGTTAACTGCTGTCATTGAGGAAATAACCCCCTTGGTAGAGGGAATAACGCCTTTGAGTGGGGTAGAAACTGCCAATATTGCAGAGATGATCTCAACTCCCCAGAATCAAGGAAAATATGTTTGGGGAATGCAACCAACCTTAAATATACAGGATTGGGCAATGGTTTTATCCCCACAATTTGCCCTTGATTTATTGAAGTTTCAATCTAATTGGTTCCAAATATGGATTAATTGGCTGTGGCAATTCTTACTTCCTAAGCGGACACCCTTCACAGTCGTCAAGGAAATTAAAAGTATTGCTGCCGATGCTTACAAGTGGGGAAATCTCAGCGGTTCAGCAACTGCCATTACCCTTGATTCCCGGTTGATTGCTAACAATAACTTAGCCCAAGCATGGCAATTGGGGGATATTCGCCAAATGCAATTTCATGAGGTCAAGGGAGCAGAAATGAAATGGGTGTGGCTCTTTTGAAGTAATGAAGTCAAATGGCTAACAATCTTTCAGGGTCCTGAAACTTGTTGACATGATTGCGCTGGAATTCCTGCATCTTATGGAATGACC
>JAAUYG010073785.1_pt1 | contig 17156 bp, 16 predicted proteins | sample 7278091 | NCBI WGS metagenome assembly JAAUYG01 (sample SAMN14350201, study PRJNA611818) | marine sediment metagenome | isolation source: surface marine sediment (0.6m) | place: French Polynesia: Moorea | collected 2018-08
CCGCGCTCGGCGTCCTGCAGATCCACTTCTCGGGCGGTGAGCCGACGGTGCGCAAGGACCTGGAGACCCTGGTCACGGCCGCCGCGCGCGCCGGCCTCTACGGCAACCTGATCACCTCGGCCGTGCTCCTCACCGAGGCCCGGGTCGAGGCCCTGGCCGAGGCCGGCCTCGATCACGTGCAGATCAGCTTCCAGGATACCGAGGCCGGCAACGCCGACCGCATCGGCGGCTTCGACGGCGGCCACGCGAAGAAGCTGGCGGCGGCCCGCTGGGTGCGCGCCACCGGCCTGCCGCTGACGCTCAACGCGGTGGTGCACCGGCAGAACCTGCAGCGCCTGCCGCAGATGTTCGAGCTGGCCATGGAGCTCGACGCCCACCGCATCGAGATCGCCCACGTGCAGTACTACGGCTGGGCCTACGAGAACCGCGCGGCCCTGCTGCCGACCCCGGCGCAGCTCGAGGAGTCCCTCGCGGTCATCGAGGCGGCCGGCAAGACCTACCCGGGGCTGGCGATCGACTACGTCGTGCCCGACTACTACGCCCGGCGTCCCAAGGCCTGCATGGGCGGCTGGGGCCAGCGCTTCTTCAACATCACGCCCTCGGGCCGGGTTCTGCCCTGCCACGCCGCCGAGACCATCACCGGGCTTCGCTTCGACAACCTGCGCGACAAGAGCCTGCGGGAGATCTGGGAGTCCTCGGAGGCCTTTCAGAGGTTCCGCGGCGTCGCGTGGATGCCCGAGCCCTGCCGGTCCTGCGAGCGGCGCGAGGTCGACTGGGGCGGCTGCCGCTGCCAGGCCTTCGCCATCACCGGCGACGCCGCCCAGACCGACCCGGCCTGCGAACTGTCGCCGCACCACGGCGTCATGGCCGAGCTGGCGGCGGCGGAGACCGCCGAGGCGCCGCCCGACTTCCGCTACCGCCGCTACGCCAACGCGCCGGAGACCGCGAAGCTGACCCAGCCGCCGGCGGCCAGCGGCTAGATCAAAGCTTCGGCAGGCCGAGGGCCGCCTTGATCAGGTCCGTGATCGCCTGGAACCGGCCGCGGCGGGTCTCCGGCTTGTCCGCCTCGGTGACCGCGATGGCCAGGGTTTCGACGGTGCTGCGCATGTTGGTCACGCTGTAGCGGGCCAGGCTGCCGCTGCGCACCGGATTGTCCGCACGGCAGGACCGGAAGCAGAGATAGGCCCGCGTGTCGTCGGTCTGTGCGAAGCGCAGCTGGACACCGTAGACGCTGTAGCGCGGATCGGCGCCGCCGAGGAAATCGATGCCGACACCCGAGGTCTCGCCGATGGTGTCGACCGCCAGGGTGATGATCTCGGGCACGACGTCGGCGTTGAAGATGCCCAGCTTGAAGATCGGCGCCTGCGGCAGGAAGGGATCGCCCGTGATGTCGCCGAGCGCGCCGTTCACGACCACCGTCCGGGCCGCCGTGTCGTAGCGGTCGCCGTCCCCAAGCAGGTGAAGGATCGCGGCCTTCGGATCACTGGGATCTTCCAGCTCGACGACAAGCGCCTGGCTGGTGCCGACGACCTCCCAGATACCGCTGTCCAGGTCGACGACGACGGCGGTGTCCTCGTTGACGCCGACGCCCTGCGCGATTCCGTTGTCGGCCATGGCCACCAGCAGTCGGCCCAGCCGGCCCCAGACCAGGAAGTGCTGGTCGGCCAGGAAACCGGCGGGCAGCAGGCCGAAGCCGTTCGACGTGCCGACCCGCAGCGGCCCGCTCGGCAGACTCAGGCTGTCGATGCTGGTGCCGTTGACGATCATCGGGTCGCTCTGCACCGCCGCGCCGGCGGAGGTGCCGCCGAAGACGCCGCCCTCGGCGACGATCTGGCGGATCGCGCCCATCACCGGCGTGTCCGAGCCGTCTTGGTTCAAGAGGGCGAAGGCCCCGCGGTTCTGGTTGCCGCCGCCGAACCAGACCGCGTTGCAGGTCCGAACCAGGGCGACCGTGGCCGGGTCCTCGGTCAGCCGCGCCTCGGTCTTGCGGACCTCCTCTTCCGGGTCGTCGAAGGTGAAGAAGTCGTCCTCGAAGGGCTCCGTGTTCCAGGCCGAGTTCTGCATGGTGACCTCGACCGCGACCGTCTCCGCCCCGCGCTCCCGGAAGAGCCCGGCGTAGAAGTCCCGCGAGTCCTGGGGGTCGCCGCTGTTGGTCCCGAAGATGCAGATCGTCGCGCTGCGACTGCCGGCCAGTTCGACGAAGCGATCGAAGAGAAGGTCGCTCTGGGCGTTGCCGCCGACGATGAAAAGCGTGCCCTCCGCCCGGGCGCCGGTCGCGACGAGCAGAACGACGGCGAAGGCCAAACGGCTCAGCATTTCGGATCCTCCCCTAGCCTGCCCTTTCCGGCCTTCGCGCCCAGCGGGTACGGCGAGCCGGAACCTCTCTTTGAACCCTAGCCAGGGTCCGCGCGGGAGACAATGCCGGTCAAGGCTGTGGGCGCCGGAGCTCCGGACAGGACCTTTCGGCCAGCCGGGGCCGAAAGGTCCTGAATTATATCTTTTGAGTTATGCCAAAAGATTCGGTTTTCGTTAATTCCTGAGGTCTAGCGTCGAAGGACCAGAGCCAAGGTGCCAATCCACCACGGCTAAGGAGTCGCTAGATGTTCAAGGTCTTGATTCTCGTCTGCGCCGCCGGCATGGCGCCGCGCGACTGCCAGGCGAACAACGCGCTGGAAGTGGTTCAGGGCCCGGAGGCGCGCAACGAGATCGCCTGCGCCCTGCAGTCCCAGGCCTACTTCGCCCAGACCGCTCTCGGTCGCGACCTGCGTCCCGGCGAATACGTCAAGATCCGCTGCCGCCGCACGGCGATCGGCAAGGGCAACGTCGGCTGACCGCGCCCCTTCCCTCTCACAACGCCTGACCTGAGTTCGAGCGCCCTCACCTGGAGCATGATTCCCTGGAGCATGATTCACGGATCGGATTGCTTCAATCTGATCCGATTTTTGATCCAGGGGGCGGCGCTGGACAGCGATCGCTTCACGCCGGAACCGGCTGCGGCGTGAACCAGCCTTCGGCGCGCGGGACCGGATCGGGCGGAGAAACGCGGCCTATGCGGCTGCGCCCTCGCCGGCGAGGCGTCGAACCAGAGCTTCGATGGCGGCCTTCTCGGCGTCGCTTGCCGCACCCAGGCGCATATGGATCGATTCGGCGCGCAGCGTCGCGACTTCCATCGGTGCGGTGATCCCCAGGCTCTCGGCCTTCAGCGTGACGCGATCGCCGGCCGCCAGATTCGCCGCCTGGTCCTCGATCGTCACGGCGCAGGCGCCGCCTTCGGAGAGATCGCGGAGGCGGGCCGGGTAGCTTCGCCCCTGGACCTCGACCCGACATTCGGCCTCGACCGGATAGCGCTGGCTCTGCCGGCGGTCCGCTTCCGGCGTCGAGGTGCGGACGATCTCGACCAGCTTCGAGCGCAGCTCATTGACGCGGCTGTCCAGCGCGTTGGCGGCGCCGCTCACGCTCTGGGCGAGGTTGTCCATTGCGGCGGTCTCGCTGGAGACCTCCGAAATACGGTCCGTGACCTCCCGCGCGCCGGACGCGCTGTGCTCAACGTTCCGGGCGATCTCCTCGGTCGCCGCCGACTGCTCCTCGACCGCCGAGGCCACCGAGGTCATGCCCTCGCTGATCTGCTCGATGATGGTCGCGATCCGGCCCATGGCCTCGACCGCCATGCGGGTCACGTTCTGCATCTCCATGACCTGGGTCTCGATCTCGGCGGTCGACTTCTGGGTCTGATTGGCCAGGTTCTTGACCTCGTTGGCGACCACCGCGAAGCCCTTGCCGGCTTCGCCGGCGCGCGCGGCCTCGATGGTCGCGTTCAGGGCCAGGAGGTTGGTCTGCTCGGCGATGTCGCTGATCACCTTCACGACCTCGCTGACGTTGTCGACGGCCGTGTTCATCCCCGCGACGACGTCCTTGGTCTCCTCGGAGATCCGCCGCGCCTCGCCCGAGATGCTCGCGGACTTGGCGGCGCTGTCGGCGATCTCCCGGATCGAGGAGGACAGCTCTTCCGTCGCCGCGGCCGCCGTTTCCGTGTTGCCGAGCGCGTCCTGGGCCCGGGTATTGACCCCGGTCGCGTTCGACTGGACCCGGTTGGCGGAATCGAGGAGGTTCTTGGCGACCTCCAGCAGCTGCGCGGTCTGGGTCTCGGTCTCCCCGACCGCCGCGACGATCTCGTTCTCGACGGAATCGGAGAGGTCCTGGATCGCCGCGATGCGCTCCTTCAGCGAGGTCTCCTGCTGGCGCCGCCGTTCGACCTGGAGCTCTTCGTTCTCCCGGGCGGTGGTCTGGAACTTCTGCAAGGCCTTGGCCATCTCGCCGATCTCGTCGTGGCGTTCGGCGTAAGGCACGACCACGTCCTTGTCGCCGACGACCAGCCGGTTGGTGCAGTCCCTGATCGCCACGATCGGCTTGCTGACCCGCAGGGCGATGGCGAAGCCGATGATGACGGCGAAGAGGGCGGCCAGGAGATCGACCACGACCAGCTCCCAGGTGTGGCCGACCACCTCGTCCAGCCCTTCCTTGGCCACCTCCCGCGCGCGCGCCGCGATCCTGTCCTCGACCGTCTTCATCAGGTTGATCCGACGCGTTGCGGTCTCGAACCAGGCCTTGCCCGAGATGCCCTTGGGGTCGCGGGTCTCCGGCAGGGCGGCGATCACCTGCCGCCAGGCCTCGACCTGATCGACGTCCGGGCCGCGCAGCGTCTGCTTCAAGAGCGTCTTGTGCTCGGAGGTGGCGAAGTGGCGGAACTCCGTCAGGCTGGCCTCCTCGCCGGCCAGGCGCTTGTAGTAGGCCAGGAAGGTGGCCAGCTCGACCTTGCCCTCGGCGGCGGCGTTCAGCAGCACGCTGCCCAAGGCGCGCTCGAGGCCGGCGTTCTCCTTGGCGACCACCAAGGCGTTGAAGGGCAGGAGCTGCTGGACCAGCTCCTCCGAGGGGCTGTGTTCGACCGCACGCGCGATCAGATCGATCAGGCTGTCGATGATCCCGGAGTAGAAGGCGATGTTATCGGGGACCGTCATGTCCCGGAGATCGACCGCCCGCCGGTGCGCGGCAAGCTTCTTGAGGACCAGGTCGATCTCTTCCAACAGGCTGGCAAGACCGGGGGCCTCGCGCGCAAGGTCTTGCTCGGCCAGGCTCGCCCGATACCCCTCGATCGCCGGATCCGTGGCCGAGCGCTGGACCTCCAGCGCCTTGCCGCGCGCCGGTTCGAAGCCCGAGGAGATCAGGCCGGCGGTCCGCCCGCGTTCCTTCTGCAGCTCGTGGATCAGGCCGCTGGCCTTGGAGGCGACCGCGGCGATCGGCAGCAGCCGGCGGTAGTCTTCGACGCTGCGCAGGTTGTCGAGGATGCTGATCGAAGTCACGACGAGCAGCGCCAGCAAGGGCGCCACGAGCACGAGCAGGATCTGAAGTCTGAGGCCCCGGAACATGACCTAACCTATTGGATGTATAACCAGGGGCGGAACATAGTCGGCGAAGGCTAAGTCATCCTTAACCCTCCGGTCGTTTCGCGCTGCCCGTTGTGCCCGCTCACGGCGGGCAGCCCGGACCCGGCTTGCAGATCGGCACCGGCCAGGCGATGTCCGCGGGCTTATTCCCGCCGGCCGGCTTCTTGGCCTTGCCCTGACCCTTGCCGCTCCCGCGGGCGGCCTCTCGGGCGGCCTGGACCGCGGGAAGCAGCAAGCCGGCCTTGGGCTTGGGTTTCGAGGTCGCCAGGCCGGTCGCGGCCGGGCTCGCCGGCTCACCGGCCGGGGCCTCCGCAGCGCTCAGCAGGGCGAGGCTCATGGCCAAGCCGCCGAGCAAGGCGGCCCAGTTCTGCCTTCGATTCCTGTTCATCGGCTGTTCCTTTCGATAGCGCGCCGAGATCGCGGCAAGCCTTCCGGCCTTGGGCCGCGTCTCCTATCCTGTGTCGCGGCCGGGACGGGAGCGGTTCAAAGACGGGCGGCCGTGCCGCGGACCAGCCAAGGAACTCGATCCCAGGCTTTGAACCTCGGGCCGCCGGACTGCGACTAGTCTCTGCAGGCAAGGCGCGTGCGCCGGCCGGCAAGGGCTGGAGCGCCCGCTATCCGCCCTGGCCTCGTCCGCGCCGAAGCCGCGCCTGCCGCCAGCGCGTTACGGTTTGTTTACAATTTGGCGCCAGGAAACGAGGGCGCCGCAGACAGTCAGGAAGGACCCCATGGCCAAGTTTCACGGATCCTTGCCCAGCCGCGGCAAGCGCGTCACCAGGATGCTGCTGGGCGGCCTCGTCGGGGCGGCCACCGCCGCTGCCCTCGCGCCACCGCTCCAAGCGCAGGAGGGCGTGACCTCCAGCCTGCGCTGGGCGCACAGCGTGAAGCGGGTCGACGGCCGCGTCGTCCTGGGCATCGGCCAGCGCTACCGGGTCCGCTATTCGATCAACGTCCCCCCTCGCCTGGCGGATGAAATCGAAGGACTCGCTTCGCCGTCCCTGCAGTACGTTCCGCAGCCGGCTGCCGGCTGGTACCCCCGCATCACGCAACCGCTGGGCAACCTGCCAAGCAACCAGACCGGCGTCGACCTGGTGATCGACCTGACTTCCGCGGACTGGGGAGACGCCAGGTCCTTCTTCTGCGAGAACAACAGCGGCAGCCTGGATCTGCTGAGCAGCCTGCGCAAGCGCGACGGCGGGACGATTTCCCTCGGCCGGGCCTTCGATCCGGTGGTCTTCGACTGCGAGCCGCCGACCCTGACCAACGCCGGGGCCGAGACCTTCGTCGACGCCAACTTCAACCGCGGAGTCGACTCCAACACGGCGGCCAACTTCTTCGCCGAGCGCGGCCTCGGCCTCACCGACAGCGACGCCTATGGGCCGGCCGCGGAGGACGGGACGCCCCGCTGCCTCTTCACCCGGACGCCCAAGCTGATCCTCAACGCCAGCGACAACCTTTCGGTGGCGGCCACGGCGCGGCGGGGCGGCGGCCTCACCCTCGCCCGCTCCAGCTTCGACAGCGGGTCGGCCAACAGCCTGTCGGTCGAGGTGCCGATCCGGCTGAACAATCCGGCGCCGGTCCGCGAGGCCTCGATCGAGGTCACCGTCACCGACCCCGTGGGACAGCAGGCGCGGAAGACGCTCGCCTTCGCCCTGGCCGGTCAGGACCCGCTGCAGATCGTGACCCACGCCCCGGCCGCGGTCGAGCGCAACCGCGCGCTGGGCGAGGCCATCGCCTTCGGCGGGACCCTGGTGGCCGCTCCCGACTGCGCCCTGGGCATGCTGATGGCCCGCGGCGGCGCGAAGGTCGCTTGGGAGATCCGCGAGATGAGCAGCAACGCCGGCGGCGGCACCGTGGTCGAGCGCGGCCGGATCGACCTGGACCAGCGGCGCAAGCCCTATCTCGTCACCTACACGCCGCGCGAGCCCGGCACCTATGGCTTCTTCCTGGTCGCCCCCAACCAGGGCAGCCCCGTGTGGCTCAACTATCCCAACCTGAGCGGCTATCGGGTCCAGGTCCTGCAGCAGCTCGGCGCCGAGGCCGCCCGGCAGGCCCGCCAGGGCGGCTTCGCCCAGGGCGCCGGTAACCTGACCCCGGCGCAGCAGCGCGATGCCCGGCAAGGCTTCGCCGCAGGAGCCGGCAACCTCGCCGGCGCCACGGAAACCGGGGGCAGCGGCCCGATCGAGATCAAGGGCCGCATGGGCACCCCGCCCTATCAGGTCCCGGTGGGCAAGGACATGGTCTTCGGCGGCAGCTTCGAGACCACCGACCCGCGGGTCGTTGGCGGCGGCACCGTGGTCGAGATCCCCTGGCATGTGATCGGCGGGCGCAGCGGGCGGACCCTCGCCCAGGGCAAGGTGGCGATCAAGGGCCGGCGCACCCCCTTCGCCATCAAGGTCAAGCCCGCTGAACCCGGGCGCCTGTCCCTCAACTTCTCCATACCCGCCCGGCCCAGCGGCGGCGCCTTCGAGCTCCAGATGTCCGGCAAGAACTTCACCGACGCGGTGCAGCCGCTGAAGGGCTACGCCATCGATCCCAAGCAGCCGCCGGTCATCGTCTTCAAGCCGGCGCCGGGGCCGCGGACCACGCCCCTGGGCGGGAAGATCGTCCTGGGCGGCACCTTCGAGACCTCGGACGAGCGGGTGATCGGCAGCCGCAGCCCCTCGGCCCTGCGCTGGCGCCTGGTCGAGGTGGCGAGCGGCCGCACCTACCACGAGGGGCGGGTCACCATGAACAGCCGGCGCCTGCCGCTGCTGACCAACGTGCCCGCCAGGAAGGCCGGGTCCTTCCGGCTCGAGGTCTTCGTCAACAACACGGCGGCCGGCGGCCACATCGACCTGCGTCCCCAGGGCCGCATGCCCACGACCGAGGTCATCGCCCAGCTCAAGAAGGGCGTCTCGCCCAAGGACGCGCAGAAGCAGCGGGCGCCCAAGGGGCTGCCGCAGCAGCAGTTCAGGATTCAATAGGCAAAGCCGATCACGGGGGCGCCGGATCCGATTGTCGCCGGCGCCCTTCGTTCCTATCTAAGGCCTGCAGTGTGAAAGAGGTAGGCTATGGATCCGCAGCGTCTTCTGGAACAGTTCCTCGGCCCCGAAGCCGGGCAAAGCGCCACAGGCGCGGCCCAGGCCGCCAAGGGTAAGCTGATGGGGGGCAAGCTGATGGGCAGCGGCTTGGGCGGGGTTGCCGGTGGCCTGGCGGCCGGCGGATTGCTGGGCGTGCTGCTGGGGAACAAGAAGATGCGCAAGAAGGCCGGCAAGCTGGCCGGCGGCGTGGTCGGCTACGGCGGTGCCGCGGCGCTCGGCGCCCTGGCCTATCGCGCCTACAACAACTGGCAGTCCGGGCAAAAGGCGCCTCAGCCCGGCGCCCCTTCGCCGGCACCCGCGCAAGTCCCCTCCCAGGCCGGGGCGGCCGCGCCCCCCACGCTGCACGCCGAGCTGCCGCCCGCGGACTCCAAGTTCCTGCCCGCCGCGGCGCCGGCCCGGGACGGCAAGCCCTTCGAGCTGGCGCTGGTCATGGCGATGATCGGTGCCGCCAACGCCGACGGCCATATCGGCCCCGATGAGCAGCGGAACATCTTCGACCACGTCGGCCAGCTGCCCCTGGACGCCGAGGACAAGGCCTTCGTCTTCGACGCGCTCGGCAGCCCGCCGAGCCTGCAGGACATCGCGAACCTGGCCGAGGGACCGGAGCAGGCGGCCGAGCTCTACCTCGCCTCGCGCCTGGCCATCGACCCGGACCATCCGGCCGAGCAGGCCTACCTGGAGGCCCTGGCCACACGCCTGTCCCTGCCCGGCGACCTGGTCGCCCACCTGGAGAGCCAGGCGGCGGAGGCCTAGAGCGAGATGACTTGAAGCCAAGCCGGCTTCAAATCTGAACCTCGCTCTCCTTCAAAAGTTTAGCCCAGCCGCGCCGGCACCGGCAGGACCGGATCAGTCGGCCCGGCGCAGCGAGACCGGCCGCTCGACGCTCTGCGAGAGTCCCAAGGCGAGACGGTAGAGCAGCGGATCGTTCAGCAGGCGCTTGGCGAGATCCAGATCGACGTCGGGCACCTCGTAGCTTGCCGGACAAATGGAGCGGAAGGCTTGCACCGCCCGCTCGTTCCTGTGGTCGACGGAGCGGCGCTGGGTGCGCTTGTCGATCGGCAGGACGCCGCGGCGCAGGCGGGCCAGGACCTCGTCGCTCTCGACCCCGCCGGCGGTGCAGAGGTCGGGCAGCACCCCGCGCCCGGCGATCGCATAGCCGGAGGAGGCATAGTAGAGGGCCCAGGTCAGGGCGATCTGGCCGCCGTTCGGCAGCCCCAGGACCGTCTGGATCGTCCCGTGGCCGTTGGACGCGCTGCCGAGAACCACGGCACGGCCGGAATCCTGGAGCGCCGAGGCGATGATCGAGGCCCCGCCCGAGGTCATGCCGTTGATCAGCACCACCAGCGGCCGGCCGCCCAGCAGATCTTCGGGGGTCGCCTCGAAGTACTGGAGGCTTTCCGGATGCCGCCCTTCGACGGAGACCAGCAACCCTTCCGTCACGAAGAGATCGGCAACCAGCACCGCGATGTCGAGCAATCCGCCCGGGCTGTTGCGCAGATCGAGAATCGCGCCCTTGAGCGGCCCTCCGTGCTCCTTCTCGGCCTGCCGAAGCCTGTCCTCCACGATGCCGAGCGTCGCCGAGCCGAGACTCATGAGGCGCAGGTAGGCGACGTCGTCGAAACGGCGGTAGCGGACCGGCCGGGGCTTGACGACGGCACGGGTGAGCGTGACCGTTTCCCGGTCTTCCCGGCCCTTGCGCGTGACCGTCAGCCGCACGTCCGTATCCGGGTCGCCGCGCAGCATGTCGTAGAGGGTGCGCCGGTCCAGGCCGGCGATCGGCTTGCCGTCGATGCCCCAGATCCGGTCGCCGTCGGTCAGGGCGGCGGCCGCGGCGGGGCCCGCTTCGGTCACGCCGATGATGCTCGCCCCCTCCTCGGTCGAACGCAGGGCGACGCCGATCGCGCCCTCGAAGCCGGGCTTCTTGCCGTAGCGCTCCAGAAGCTCCTCCGGTCCGCGGTAGTAGGACCAGCTGTCCAGCTCTTCGAACATGCCTTCCAGGACGGCGTCGTTGATCTCGGCCCTGGCGATGGCCTGCAGCTTCTTGGAGCGACGGCGGCCGGACTCCAGGGCTTCGGTCATCAGCTTGCCCCAGGCCTCGGCGTCGTCGCGCGGCGGCGAGGCGAAGCTGACCGCCTCGGTCCCGACAACCGAGACCAGGATCTGATCCCCCTGCCGCCGGACGTCCAGGCCGGGCTCCCGAGCCTTCAAGGTGCTGAGCCCGACCAGCGCCAGCTCAGGCAGCTCGATCCGCTCCAGATAGACCTGCGCGATGTCCTGATAGACCGTCCGAAACAGCCGCTCGGTCACCTCCCGCTCGGCGCGCTGGGTCGTGCCGCAGGCCGCCAGCAGCGACCCGAGCGCGAGGACCAGGGCCGCCGCGCGGAGACCGCGGAGGCGTCCCTCCGGCGGGCCGTGAAAGGATATCTTCGCCATGCTGCATGACCCTCCATCGATCCGGGCCGCAGCGACAACAATCGATCAGCGCGCCATCGCGCGCAAGCGACAAGACGGCGAAGCGGCCGCCGGGGGCGTTCCGGGCGTGCCGCCCGGGACCGGCTGAGCGGGGCGCCGTGGTTATCGATTGAGTCGCCAAGCTTTGCGGCTATGGTAGTGCTGCGCCAAGGAAGACCGTGACTCCGCGGGGGATCTCGATGCAATCAGGCGGCGGCAGCGGCCATTTCGGGACGGCATCCCGGAGCCCGGGCGCAGCGGCTTTCGGCCTTCGGCCCCGGCCACGCGCGGGCTGTCGCAGATGTCGGTGATCACCGGGCTTCGGTCTCTCGCGACCCTGGTCCTGGGGACCAGCCGGGACCTCGCTCCCATCGTGCTGGTCGTCGTCTTCTTCCAGGCCGTGGTCCTGCGCCAGCCCTTCCCGAACCTCGTCGACACCCTGGTCGGCCTGCTCCTGGTCATGCTCGGCCTGGGCCTCTTCATCCGCGGCCTGGACATGGCGCTCTTCCCCGTCGGCGAGGCCTTGGCCGGCGCCTTCGCCCGCAAGGGCAGCCTGCTCTGGCTGCTGGCCTTCGCCTTCGGGCTGGGCTTCGGCACCACCGTGGCCGAGCCGGCGCTGATCGCGGTCAGCCAGGAGGCGGCGCGGGTCATGGCGGCCGCCGGCGCCACCGCCACGGACGCAGCCACGCAGGAGCGCTTCGCCATCGCGCTGCGCTACACCGTCGCGGTCTCGGTCGGCACCGCCCTGGTGATCGGGGTCTGGCGCATCCTCAAGGGCTGGCCGATCCACTGGCTGATCATCTCGGGCTACCTGCTGGTCGTGATCCTGACCGCCTTCGCGCCGGAGGAGATCGTCGGTATCGCCTACGACTCCGGCGGCGTCACCACCTCGACCATCACGGTCCCGCTGGTCACCGCCCTTGGCATCGGTCTGGCCACGGTGATCCGCGGCCGCAACCCGTTGATCGACGGCTTCGGCCTGATCGCCTTCGCCAGCCTGACGCCGATCATCTTCGTCCTGATCTTCGGCATGGTGGTCTAGTATGGCGGCGGGCTGGACGGCAAGCCTTGCGGGCGCACTCTTCGGGACGCTGCTCGACGTGCTGCCGATCGTCACCATCATGCTGGTCTTCCAGCTCCTGGTGCTGCGCCGGCCGATCCCCAACCTGAAGCGCGTGGCGGTCGGCTTCGGCTACGTCGTGGCCGGCCTGGCGCTGTTCCTGGTCGGGCTGGAACGGGCGCTGTTCCCGATCGGCCGGACCATGGCCCAGCAGCTGACCGATCCCGCCTTCCTCGGCAGGGGGCCGGACGACACCCTGGACTGGACCGACTACTACTGGGTCTACCTCTTCGCCGCGGCGATCGGCTTCGCCACCACCGTCGCCGAGCCCTCGCTGATCGCCGTCGCCCGCAAGGCCCGGGAGGTCTCCGGCGGGGCCATCGGCGAGTGGGGCCTGCGGATCGCCGTGGCGGTCGGCGTCGCGGCCAGCGTCGCGATCGGCGCCTTTCGCATCGTCACCGGCACGCCGCTCTACCTCTACATGATGGCGGGCTACGTGATCGTCGTCGTTCAGACCATGTTCACGCCGCGGACGATCGTGCCCCTGGCCTACGATTCCGGCGGGGTCACGACCTCGACCGTGACCGTGCCGCTGGTCACCGCCCTGGGCCTGGGCCTGGCCGCGACGGTGCCCGGGCGCAGCCCGCTGCTCGACGGCTTCGGCCTGATCGCCCTGGCCAGCCTCTTCCCGATGATGACCGTGATGGGCTACGCCCAGATCAGCGCCTGGCGCGAAGGACGGCGCGACCCGCCCGGCGAGCCCGACACGAGGCCCGACACGAGGCCCGACACGAGGCCCGACAAGGCCGCAACCGAGACGGAGGCGCCGCAGCGAGGCGGCGGGAACTAGGAGGAAGCGATGAAGTTCAAGCTCATCGTCGTGATGGTGACCGACGAGAAGACTTCGGAGATCATCGATGCGGCGCGCAAGGGTGGTGCCACGGGCTGTACCGTCATCGGCAGCGCCCGCGGCGAGGGGCTCGACCCGCCCAAGACCTTCCTGGGGCTGACCCTGGAGGGCCAGCGCGACGTCATCTTGCTGCTGGTCGAGGCGCACCTGAGCCGACATATTCTGGAGAGCATCGCGGAGCGCGGCGGCTTCGAGGACGAGCCGGGTTCCGGCGTGGCCGTTCAGATCGACATCGAGGATGCGGTCGGGCTGGGCTCGCAGATCAAGACCATCCAACGAGAGATCGAGGGCGAGATATGACGGACTCGACGGCGAAGGGCTACATCCGGGTGCGGGAGGTCATGACTCCTTCGCCGCGGGTGATCGAGGGCCTGGCGACGGTCCGGCAGGCGGTCGAGCTGATGCGGGACAACCGAGTCAGCTCGCTGGTGATCGACCGGCGGCACGAGGGCGACGAGTACGGCATGGTCACCGTGCACGACATCGCCGGCCAGGTGATCGGCCCGGACCGCTCGCTGGACCGGGTCAGCGTCTACGAGATCATGTCCAAGCCGGTGCTGACGGTCGACGTCGACATGGACGTGAAGTACGCGATCCGCATCCTGACCCGCTTCCGCCTGAGCCGGGCCCTGGTCACCGACAAGGGCACCATGGTCGGCATTGTCACCCTGCGGGACATGGCGATCCGCTACCTGGACCGCAGCCCGGGCGCGGCGGAGGCGGAGGGCTAACAGGCCGCCGAACTGCTGGCGGGAGACGGAAGAGCTATCGGGACAGCGTTGAGATAGTGCTTGGTCGGCACCCCTTCTTGGCCCCATATCCAGGGCGGTGCAAAGGATCGACTGGACGCAAGGATGCGACGGGTCAAAGGCTCGGCCAGACTGCTCTTCGCCACCTTCGAGACCATCACCGATCTCGTGGAACGAACCCACAGGTCCACGGCGTCAAAGGCCTTTCGGCCGCTCACCAATATGGCCCCCACCGCGGCGGTGGCGCGCACCGTAGAAGCGCTGCACGATACGACGGCCGCAGGGGTGTACGCGCTCATTCGCGGCCTGGGCCGCGGCGCGGGGAAACTGGTCGATCACGGCGTCCAATTGCAGGGCGGCGGGCCTTCGGATAGGGCCAGGGAGACCTCCGCCGATCATGAAGCAGCGAATCACGCGACCCTTGGGGCGGGCAAAGCGAGCCTGGCGGACCACGCCGAGAGCGCGCTGAACGCGCTCTACGGCGACCATCTGCATCACGGGCGGAATCCGCTGGATCTGGGCATGAGCCTGCGCCGGCACGGCAAGCAACTGCCCATCGAACGGCAAGCCCTCAGGGAAGCGCTGCCCGAGGCCTCGGGCAAGATCGTCCTCTTCGTCCACGGCCTGGCCTGCACGGAATGGATCTGGAGCATCTCCGCCGAGGCGTTCTACGGCGACCCGCAGGTCAACTTCGGCAGCCTGCTGGAGACGGAGCTTGGCTATACGCCGCTCTACCTCCGCTACAACAGCGGCCGTCATGTTTCGGAAAACGGCCGGCTGCTGTCGGGCCTGCTGTCCCGGCTTGTGGCCGCCCACCCGCGGAAGGTCGAGGAGATCGTCCTCGTCGGGCACAGCATGGGCGGCCTGGTCGCGCGCAGCGCCGCCTACTATGGCGCCCAGGAGAGTGCCTCATGGATCCGCCGCCTGCGTCACGTCGTCTGCCTCGGGACCCCTCACCTCGGCGCGCCGCTGGAGAAAGGCGTGAATGTCCTGGGCGCTCTGCTGGGCGCCTTCGATACCGCGGGGACGCAGGTTCCCGCCGAGATCCTCAAGGCCCGCAGCGCCGGCATCAAGGACCTGCGCTTCGGCTACACCAGCGACGAGGAATGGCAGGGCAAGGACCCGGACGGCTTCCTGGACGACAACCGCCAGGACCTGCCGCTGGTCGACGGCGTCGGCTACACTGCCCTCGCCGCCAGCGTGACCCGCGACCCCGAGCATCCCCTGGGCGCGCTCCTGGGCGACCTCCTGGTCCGCCTGCCGAGCGCCGCCGGCCAAGCCGCCGAGCCGACCCGTTCCATTCCCTTCCGTTCCAAACGGGTCCTGCCCGGGATGAGCCACCTGGACCTGGCCAATCACCCGGAGGTCTATCGGGTCCTCAAGAAATACCTCTGAGGCTCAAATCGGGATCGAGGACGTGGCCCTGATCGCAACTGGTCACGCTTCGGGTCCAGGCTGCGGGTCGGGCACCTGGACGGCAGCAGGTCAGCTCTCGTCGTCGGACCTGTCGCTCAAGGCCGGGTATCCCATGGCCTGGAGCCAGGGCTGCCAGGCGATCTCCGCAGCCCGCATCCAAGCCGCTGCCATAGGATTCATCATCGAGACGACCGAGAGCGCGGGCAGCAGGCTGCCGGCGACCGCGTCGAAGGAGGGCGCCGCCCGCAGGTGGATGGTCATGGCCTCGGCCTGCGCCTCCGGGATCTCGCGCCTGAGGATCTCGATCTGCAGGTTGGGCAGCTTGGCGGTGATCCTGGTGTCTTCCATGGCGCGCTCGATCTCAGGTGGGTGGACGGGCAGGTGGACGGCACGCCCGAGTCTAGCACCCCGGCCGCGCGGGCACGAGGGCCGACGCGCCATCAGGCCGCCGGAGGTTCAGGCCGCCGGAGGTTCAGGCCGCTGGGGCGCCGGGCTTTCCGGCCTGGGATCGGCGCCGCAATGGTGGCAGCGGGGGGCCGTCGAGTAGACCTCCTTGCCGCAGGAGGCGCAGCGGATGATCCGCCGCTCGCCGACCTCCAGCCCCGACGCCGGGTCGATCGCGGGCAGCCGCTCGCCCCGGAAGTAGGCGGAGGCCTGGGGCCGGAACAGCAGGACGCAGAGCGGCGCCAGGATCGCGAGTCGCGCCAGGTTGACCAGGTTCGGCTCGCCGATCACCGCCAGGACGGCGAGCAGGGGGAAGACGATCACGAAGACCGTGCGCGCCCAGTCCCGCGCCCGCCAGAGCCCGACCACCACCGCCAGCGAAAGCCCGAGCACCGGGATCCCGACGAGCGCGGTCGGCACGGCCGCGGTCCAGTCGTAGCCCCGATGGCCGAGCAGGACGCCCAGCAACAGGATGGCTTGAGCCCCGAGCCCGATAGAAGAGATGACGCAGATGAAGGTCACCACGCCGGGCCGCGTGACATAGCCCCCCGAGGCCTGGGCGCCTTCGGCCCTTCCGGTCTGGTGATCCAGGCTCATCGCATCCTCCTGGATCAAACCCCGTTCGATTGGGCTCAATCGAACGGGGTTTGATCTGTTTCATATGGATAGAGCGGCTTATCCGCGTTCAGGTGAACGCCGGCTGCTCTCGGGCTCCGGGCATCCGAAGGCCGGCCGTCCGGGCGAAGCGCGAGCCGGCCGTCAGCCATCAGGACCTGACGCAGCGCCCTGGGACGGGCCGCCCGGAACTGAAGTAGGCGTCCAGGTCGACGCCGTGAAGCCGGCAGAGCACGGCCAGCCAGAAACGGCGATCCGCCGCCCGCGCGTCCTCCTGTGCCGCCCAGGCGCCCTGGGCCGCGGTCCTCTTCGCCTGCCCTGCCCCGAAGCGCGCCCGAAGGACGCCACAGGCCTCGCCGGGGGTTCCTCGGTCCCAAAAGGACTGCCGCTTGGAGGACTCTTGTCTCATGCCTCGATAGCTCGTAGGGGTGAGTGGAGAAGGTAGCTTCTGAGGCATTTGGTGTCAAGAAAGGACCAAATAGCCAATTAACCACGCCATTCATACTGCGCCCCAACCGATCGGGGGTAGCGATGACACCAGGGCAATGCAGGGCGGCGCGGAGCTGGCTGCGCTGGTCCACCCGGACCACGGCGGAGAAGTCCGGCGTGTCGCGCTCGACCCTGGTCCGCTTCGAGTCCGGCCAGGACGTCCTCTACTCCAAGGTCGACCGCCTCCGGAAGACCTTCGAGACCGCCGGCATCCGCTTCGTCGGCCGGACCGTCGTCGAGTACGACGAGAGCGGCTAGCCGCCGGGTCCGGGACGGCGGAGGACCTGCGGAGGCTCTCCCTGCAGGCTTCGGATGGCCTTGTATCCGAACCGGGCGGAGGTCAAGGCGCCGGGCGCCGCGCTTGCCTTGTCAAGGCGCGGAAGGGGCGCCGGCCCAAACCGCATCGAAGGAACCCCAGCGCCTCTCTTGCAGCGAGCAAAGCGGACCGGCCGTTGACGGCCCCCAAGGCCGTGGGCAGGGTATCGCCATGAAGCTTCG
>JAAUYG010121107.1_pt1 | contig 17155 bp, 11 predicted proteins | sample 7278091 | NCBI WGS metagenome assembly JAAUYG01 (sample SAMN14350201, study PRJNA611818) | marine sediment metagenome | isolation source: surface marine sediment (0.6m) | place: French Polynesia: Moorea | collected 2018-08
CAAAACACTTGGGGGGTCCATATAAAATGGCGTGGAATTTGTACTTCCCCTCACATCAATTATGAGTGATTATGATATGTTATTAGTGACATAAAGCATGCCTCAGCCATAGATTGTCAGCCCTTTTTTCCCAGAAGTGCTGCTATGCCATATATATGGGCAGTAGATGGGGGGGGGGGGGGGCATTGGGGTCAAGTTACAATCCGGTACTACCGGAGTACCTACTATAGGTACAAATACATTCAGTGATATGTGCCCAAACTGCAGTACATTGCCTACTAAAGATTCCGAACTGTTTTTTTTTTTTTTTTTTTAGTTTAAGGAAATCAACCATGCCCACACAGTCCTGAGTGATTCCACGAAGAGAGGCATCTACGACCGGTACGGCTCTCTGGGTCTCTACGTGGCGGAGCAGTTTGGAGAAGAAAATGTCAACACATACTTTGTTCTAACAAGTCCTTGGTGCAAGGTGGGTGGACCATGTATACATCTTTGCTCCTAGTATGCGGAACAGTGGGATTATAGACTTAAGACCACCAAGGTCTCAGCTCTGAGCTGTTATGCTTAATTCTTAGTTGCACATGTAGCATGTAGTCTTATATCTGAAAAAAAAATAGCATTAGTTACTCTTAGTACTTACCAACCATCACAATGACAATTGTGTGGGTGTGTCTTATCTGGGGCTATTTAATGTGAGAAGTCAAGTGACGCGTTGGCCGAGGCTTTATATATTAAGCTTCAGTTCAAACCCACTCTGAGGCACTTTCATCTTGCACCTCACTGTCCGCATGCTGCTTAGTCAACCATCACGCGGTTCTACAGAAAAAAGGCATAAAAACTGAACATTTCATTTAATGTGAGAAGTCAATCTGAGTTCTGGTGTTTTGCAAAGTTTCACTTTACTGTAATGATTTAATGTGTTTTAAACATGTTAAAGAGTTTCCACGGGCTCATGTTTAAAATATTTTATCATTATTTACCTTGTTTATTATGTGGTAAAACAGTTGTGCAACATCTTATTGTACCGGTATGTACCAGTAACAAAATTATACTCGTGTACATCTAAAAGTATGGATTTTTTCATAGCATGCTCAGCAGCTTGTCACTTTCTCTGGCAGCAGGTGATATGATCATAGGTTCACATATGAGTCGACATGTATGAGTGATGGTTTATAGATGTTAATATCATAACTGGCCATTTAGGGTATGTAATGGATTTCAGGAAAACTACCTTGACTGAATTCTACCCTGATTTTAATACTGTTCTTAAATCTACATATATTTCTCTTGCATTCAACTCCTTCCTAAGTTGTCTTTAACTGGTCTGTTGTCCTCAAAGTCTGTAAATTAAATACAGGGCAACCCTGTACATGCTGTATGTACTAAGCACAACATACCCCCGGTATTGGTTGGTAATATAGCACTGGGACCCGATCAGGACTCCGTTCGCTTTCACTTATCAGTATCAGCTGGTGGCTATATATTGATTTTCCATGCCGAGCATACTTAGGGGAATAGATAATCTAGGGCATCATCTATCATTTGGCTTGCTATCATTCTGTGGTGGATGGAATACATGTTTTCATCGAAAATATTCTTTCCTTCTTTCTATCTTTTTGAAAATACACAGTGGAACCTCAGAATTGAGAGCACCCAATAGGACTGTTGCAAAACGGTCTTGCTTGTCAGGTCAGGTGGTACATGGTCTTAGTTCTGAGATTGCTAAACATTAAAAATGCTGTTTCGGTACCACTGGGAAGGGGTCTTTGTTGCGAGGTACTAGTGGGCAGTTGTCGCAAAGTGAGGTTCCACAGTGCACATGGTGCAAGACTATGTATTACATACATACTGCATACAGCAAAGTTTATGTATAAAATTGTATTTATTTATATTTTTGCATTTACACATCCTCTTGTTAGCTGCTTAATCATGTTAATAGATTGGAGCGTATGTAGCAGAGGCATCTAAAAATTGATATTAGCAAAGACAGTTAAGTAGTGGGACATGATGAAGTAGCCTGAGTAAAGCAGTGTATGCCCTTTTGTAGTACCGGAAACAACACATGGGCGCCGATGTTCACCATTGGGATGCCACCCCGCATTACAGGATACCGTCAGTCTAGTTACAGTGTGGGTCCTTGCAATTTTAAGACCGTGGCTGGAGTTTTTGAAAAATAAAGTATATGTTTTCAGTTAAGTCAGATTCTTAGCCAATCACTAAGTTTTGACTCAAATTCACCAATTTGAGCAATTGTGTCTGACTGCCAGCACTAGTGCCTATGTGACCACTGTTATATGTTCTAAGACCTTAATTTTTCGAATAACCAAGAAAGGGGCGTTTGCGTGTGTCCATTACCATGATGACCTGGACTGTACTCTACTGTATTTATTCCATTGTCAAAAAAAAATCTTTAAAAATCTTAAAATAGTTTGCTTGGGAAAAACAGTGTTTCAAATTGAATGTTCCTTGCAGCATGTGCAGTTTACGCTTACCAGCTAAGGACTGGAAGCCTGCATAAAGGCCCATGGAAACAACACTGTGCACTTATTCAAGACCTTGTGTGCCTATTAGAATAAATACGGTACTTCTTTCTTCTCTGAATTAGAGACCGTGGAGACCTTACAATGTTCCACGTGACTTGTAGCTGCCGATTTCCTCACGATTTGTTTCTCATGAATATCAGCGTCCGAGTTTCACTCAATCTGTGTTCCTGATTTCCAGGCGTTGTTTATATTCTGCGGAGTCATCACGGGCTGTTACCTCTGTTGTTGTTGCTGCTGCTGCTTCAACTTCTGTTGTGGAAAGTGTAAACCACGCCCGCCCGAAGATTCGGGAGACTACGCCAACCTGCATGTAAGTATGACACGAGGTGGCCTCAGGTGGGGTATTGTAGCCTATGATGATATAGTTGTTTCTCAAAGTCTAGTTGTCAGCGCTGTACAAGTATGTATTTATGTATTATATGTTATACTCAGGCAGCCTGGAGGTTGATTCACATTTTAGTCTGTAGCATTTTTTGTTGTTGTGTATCATGTATCAGATACATGTATTTCTTTCGTGCACAGGGTGTCCAGGTGGTAGTACTTATACGTTTGCCTAATATTGGGCCTGTGTCGTGTCATCCCACATACCACCAGGTGCTTTGTTTCTAAAATGAGTTTCAAAAAGGACAATCAACCAGCAGCTTGGCAACTCTGAAAACTTGTTGAGATGTTCTGTTACTTCAGTAGCCAGACTCTTTGTTTCTAATGTTTCATATTGAGTACGTTTGAACAGTGCATAAACATGATGTTTATGCACTGTTTAAAAACTGCAGCTAATGGTGTGAGTCCTTGAACTGCATACTAATATTTATCTATGACCCCCTACACTGGTTACCTTTAGTCAAGTAATGCACCTTTAACCAGTTATCAACCATGTTAACTGCATACCAAACAGTTGCTACACTTGTCCTTCAGTTGTGTTTTGTATGCTTTGCTTTTTGTATATTGTTCTTAAATTATAACATTTCTTTACGTTCTTTAAATTATATTAAACCGTTGTATCAATCGTCATTGTGTACTTTAGATGGTGTAGTTCTTAATATTACCGGTAAGTGTACATATAGTAAATAAATTATTCAAGTAGGCAGAGATGCAGTCTTCTTACTCTTCTATACTCATATCTACACCATCTGTCAAAATTGAATCGTAACAGTTAAGTTGTTTTCCACAATCAAGGATCCCGAAGAAGAAGAAGCAGCCAATTTTAAACCCGGAGTAAGTGGTAGTTTCCTATTCTGTAACTTGTAAATATTTACATGTAGCTTTATCCGATACGCTGACACATATATTGGTCTATTTAACGTTCAAGATAATACATGTACCAGTGGCTGAATGAAATTCAGACCCCATACACTATCCATATATACTGGTACATGTACATATAGACTGTAGGGAGGGGGGGGAGGATTTTCATGTTGACATGTCAGTTCAATATTGCAAATCTTGTTTAATCGGTTCCAGTATTAAAACTCCTACCAGTGCCTACTTGGTTACACATTTTCACTGACAAAGTCGCATATATATATAACTTACTAGAAGTTTGGTGTAGTTAAACGTAGTACCCGTATAACATGTATAAGTATATATAGTTGATTCTTACTAGGTAATCATGTTGATGCATTGGGCATATTCACTGTGATAAACCAGTATATTGTATGTATACAGGGATCGTTGGGTGGATTGTGGGGATTTGTACTGTGTCATTTTCCACATCCTTGGAATATACATGCAAATGCTGCTCTTTGGCACTCTAATCCATAACGATGTTCAGCCATTGAAATACATGTAGAAGGAAAGACATACCGCATGCTCCATAATAGTCATTCAATCAATAACCCACACTAACATAGATGTGCATCTTTATGAATGTTATGGCATACCAGTAATATACATGCTGTCGAGTTGTAGTACATGTATATGTACCCTGGGGTCTGTTTCTCACTGAGACATTGGCATTATACATATGTAAATGTAATGTACGTAACCTTGTTAACATGCATGCAAGTATATGCATAAGCTACATGTAGGTTTATATAACAACATGTATTGGGGTATACTCTCGATATTGGGTAAGTTAGTTGTTCTGCCGTGCTGGATTTATTTATTGAACTGTTAGTGGTCATGTATACTAGCACAGTTATTGATCTGTCGCATACAGCTTACCTGCATGTGAGGTAGTCCAGATCAATAGGCTAATCACAATAATAAACCACTCTACTAGTACATGACTGGCATTCTGCTTCTAAACTTTCTAGGTTGTACTGATACTAACCATGCTAACTGGTGCTTATTGTCTTCAACTCAACATGCTGAAGTGCTTGTTGAACAGTCGTGAACATCACTAACATTCTCAGTCTTAATTTGCAATTCTGGGTGTATACTGTATATATGACTTTTTTGAGGGGGGTGGGGTGGGGGGTAGATCTCTTGCTTGAGTCTGACCTGAAACATGTATACCATTGTTCAAATTGTTGGCGTAAAGCTTACCTCATACCTGTTATTGGTAGAAAGTGTAGAATTAATCATGGGAATACTTGTAGTTGCTTCTTCGTTAATACTAGTAGTTTGCACCCCAATTTAATGTATACATGTACCTGTAGATGATGTAGATATAATCATATGCTAAATTGTATTGTATGGAAATTATATGAACATCTTAGCACTGCAAAGTTGAATACTAGTACTCTGGAGCTGCAGTAACCACATTGCCTTTTCATGCATTATAGCGCGGTACTGTATGTGACTGTCGAGGTCGTTCCCTGACAAACCGCACTGAGATGGGGTTGTTTGGCGTAATTTGCAGGCAGATTTATCTTGTACAGACAGTACAGTCTTATAGACGGGAAGGATTTCTGCTGTCCCAACAGTCTTTCTTGTTGCCGTTATGATGGCTATAATCATGCCAAAGCCCTTGAATTACACCTAGTTAAAGTCGCTCCAATATGAACATCATGGTAAACAATGCTTAATGTTAAACGCTTGGAAACTGTAAAGTTATATAACCACGAGAACTTTTGGCTTTCATGACCTACATGTACTTGTGTAACACATACAAGAAATAACATATAGTCTGTATCATACCAAATGAATCACATTTAAATGTTGCATTCCTACATGTAGAAACAATATCCTGAGTGATTGTGTAGTTCTTTCAAGAAGCAATATTTTCTACTACCAGATAATGTAGTTAATACTCTTTCAGACATCTACCTAATTCTTTGCCTATCACTAGAACAGTTTCTACAGGATTTATGCCAGAAGTATGAATACCATTTCCATGATTTTAACTACATTTCAAGCTATTTACATGTAAGGTTTCATCCCCTATATTTACTGGGACATTAACCAGTTGCAGGCTGTTAGAACTAATATATTATAGTTCCACATTTCCTTTAGACCACATAAGTTGACAGTTTAAACTTTTATAGAGCATCATCTGCAGTAGTATATCCAGATACTACTGGCACTAACAATACATTATGCCAAAATCTTAAGTCCAGATACACTCTTTTTAAGTCCACTAATCACATTGGCAAGCTTTTTTTTGTCAGTCTTAAGAAAGGGTTTGGACTTGAAGACTTTTGTGATAACTGGGCCATGGTATTTGCCATGGTCTCTCTCGATACTCTTTAAAAGCCACTTTAATATTAGTAGTAACCTGGCTGCGCTCTTTTTGTTTTTATGATGCAGGAGGAATATAGCAGTCCGGAAGATACGCCGGAGGGGGAACGGCCACCGCCCGGAATGGCAGGGGGAGGAGAACCAATCACAGCGCAGCCCATGCCCAGCTCTGCAATGCCTGCTCCTCACGCGCCAACAGAGAAGACTGCGTTCGGCAGCTCTAATCAACCTGTGTATGGGTTAGAAAGCTAACAGCCCTCTCGATTTCGCTCCATTGCCTACCTACCACCATCCAGCAAACTTGGAGGCTTAACCACAAACCACAAATGCTCGCTGATTAATGCAATTCAAACTCCTCCTGTTCTATGCTATATTTCATTATTTATTATTACCGGCTAATCACAAGGAATACATTGTGCTAAATTGGATCATGCCAATCTTAATTTTTGTCCTAAACGATCATGAATGGTGATTATGACGAATGACGTAATAGCAGTGTAATAGGGTAAAAGCATTGTGCATAATAGCATGGTAGTGGTGTGATGTCATGATTGACAAAAACTTTCCAATTCCGGTTTTAAACATTCTCGACTTAATTTTAAGGTGACACAAGTACCAGTGGGAACCTCTAGTGCAGTTGTAATAGAAAAAAGTACTTGTAACATTTGGTTTTGTTTGTCAATAATGTATATGTATTTACGTAATACAGTTTATGTTTATAGTTGTACGTGATAGACTGGTAGTTTGGGTTAAAGAGAAAAAACATTGACTAGCTCTTTTGACAATCTTTGTTTCTTTAACCTTTCAAGTGCGACTAATTGTATTTCTGGCATGCTATTGTACAGTCATGTATTTTTGCGTTATTTTGGGGAACACAGTCAGAGAGTTTGTCACTGCAAGCATGTTACATTTTCAACATCGGTCAATAGCTGAAGTTTAAACTTTCAGTTCTGTGCCGTCATAAGTTGGACCAAGCATGGTATGTATGTATCGGGGATTATATCGCAGTTATTATTATAAGCTGGTTCTAACATAGTCATGCTTCTGCACTGTTGATCTCAGAGTCCCTCTGTTAACCATGCACCTACATGCAATTAAATCATCTGTAGTGGTGACCTAATCATCGTCCTAACTAACCGTAGCTCACTACTCCACAGAGAAAGAGAGAGCGGAACTGTTCCAAGCTTGCGTTATTGATATATACCGGCATTATACGCTTGTTGTATGAAGAATGTTCAAACTGGTATAATTTTTGCTACATGTAGCTTGTTGTTGCCGATTTTTGTACATACACGTACTGATACTCTTAACATGGACGAAAACTTACTAGTAGCATCAGGCGTGGGTTTCCACAAAAATCTGAAGTCTCCTAATGACCTTAAGGAATGGATAACAAGGGATTAGTGAACTTAAGTTCATTTTTAGACTTAAGATTTTGCGGGGAAACTGGTCCCTGGGCTGTTATGCTAGTACCTGTTTAACTTTCTTACTAGCTGTTGTTAATTGTTGATACATGTTTGTTTTTTTCGGGTGTGGCCGAGATATTGTCAGGTATGGCACTAGAAACCCAAGATGTGAGCAAGAAAAAAAAAACATACACAAAAAAAACAGGCACTGCTTGAAAGGGCATCAGTGATAATGCAGCAGTATTAACAACATGATTATCCAATAATTTCTTCCAGCGCATGCTTTTGCTTTGCTCGAATTTCAAACAAGACCTTTTACCTATGTGTATAATGTACCTTTCCTGGGTTGTTTTCTCCCCGTTTCCTTCCCAGCAATGTATTCCTAATTATTCTGCATGCTCGTTATGCATGCGATATTCATATTGACTCGTGGCAGTTTTTTATCATCTATGTGGTATTGAATTTAAAGTGCATTTAATGAATCAAAAACACAGTACCGGTAATTATGAAAAGTAAATTCATGCAAGCTGTTTAATTATGATGATTATGTGGCAATAAGTTCAGAGCCGTGATCATCTCGACGAATCCACTACATTGTGTTGTAACACGTTTACTGATGACTGATCATGCTTTTATTGATCTCCCAGGAACCCTTTCGGTTATAAACAAATATTTGTTGTGCAAATTAGACACCACGCTACCGCTCTCACCAAAGTATTACAGCAACATCGGTGCCTGCTCCAATGCAGCCACCGTGGTTAGCATAATTTTCAGGGATGTAACCAAGCCGAATATTGGCCACCCAGGACAGCAAAGAGCACAGGCGCTGGCCATCCAGTGACAGCTAGCACATTTTGAAACCAGGTGGCCAAAGCAAGTAAACCGGTCCTCGTGCCCAGGTGCTGGCCTGGCTGCGGCAAGGCTTGCATGGCTCTAGCCCGAGTGACGGTGCAATCAACACACCCTGAGTTGGTTAGCATACAGCTCGAACTTTGGCTAATTCTGTCTAGCTAGTTGGGGCATCCCGTCCTCTGACGGGATCCCCTATGGGCTTGCTGACTTTTTTTTTTTCTCCTCGGTTTCCTTCCGCCGCCAAATATGGCATTCTCAGAGGCCGAACACAATGAAGGAAACCTTGTATTGACCTGGTATTTTAGGCAAAGCTTCTTATAGGTAGTCTTCAGAACAAGTTTAAATTTTTATCCAATGCGGTCATTTTCTACTGAGTTATGGCTGTTTTTTGAGTAAACATAGCTCAAAAATGCATTCTCAGAGGCCACACGCAATGAAGGAAACCTTACATTGCCCGGGATTTTAGGACAAGCTTCTTATTGTTAGTCTTCAGAACAAGTATAAAATTTTTTCCGATTTTTCCGAGTTATGGTCATTTTTGGAGTAAAAATAGCTCAAAAATACATTCTCAGAGGCCAAACACAATGAAGGAAACCTTGCATTGTCCTGGTATTTCAGGAAAGGTTCTTATAGGTATTCTTCAGTACAAGTGTAAATTGTTTGTGATGTGGTATTTTCTACTGAGTTATGGCTCTTATTTTGAGTAAAAATAGCTCAAAAATACATTCCCGGAGTGTTATAATGGGATATGTTTTTGGCCAACCGGGATGCCCCATCGCGTTGCACAGCGACCGACTCTAGTTTATTATGGCTTAAGCCCTGGCCAGCTTAGCCGAATGCTAGCCAAGCTAGCTGTAATACTTTGGCCAGAGTTGTACCGTACTTGGACTAACATCCGTCTCCACTGGGTTGGGTGAGAGAAGAGTGACAACTTCATTGAGATCTTACCGAATCATTCCGTTCAGGGTTATCCTTAAATGTGTATTACAAGAATTGAAGTGGGGTAATTTTTAACACCTCAATCCGGGGTTGAGATTGCAGTGAAGGTGTCACTTCTTCCCGTTCAGACTGACAAGTTTCTGCTGCATGTTGTTGACTTTGTACACATTCATCAAAATATAGCCCCATAGTTTTGTAGTGCTGTTGAACTATATAAGTAATGTGGATATTGTATATGTGTATATATTCTGATAGTTTAACAAGGTAACCTTAGATTTCACTGTCAATTATTTTATTTTTTTCCCGAATTTGATACACATCCTTTACCCTTGTCCTAGGGTGGAATGGCATAAATTTGTCATTTCCACCAGCATTTGAGGTCTTAAAATAACATGCTTTTAGAGATCATTTCCTACAATTTCCCTTTACTGACACATATATTTGTATTCAATGCGGGCAGTTCGCATTAGTGAAAATTTGTTACTTTATTTTATTCAAAGGGCATATTCATTAAGTCTATTCTAGAAGGATTTTAGGAATCATTTCAGAAAGTCTATTCTAGAGTCTTAAAAAGCCTTTTATGCGATCTTAAAATTCTCTATGTTGTTTCATGCATGTCTTTATCTTATGTCTGACAGCAGTTAGATTTTAATTAACGATTTGTAGCTAAGGCAATAGAGAGAGTTCAAATATCAATATTGAAATCACAATGTCAAATAGGCCAGAAACCCTGTTACAGATTTCAAAAGTTAACACTTTACACAAGATTTTCTTATTGCATACCGTAGTAGGGAACCACAAATTCTCAACATAAATAGTCAGTTCATTCGGAAGCCAAACTACCCTTGGTCATATAACTACACTTAGCCAATCTCATTCCGCCATATAAAGCTTTGACCAATCATGAGGCGTCACTGTTTTCGTGCCTTTTCGTTTCTTGCGGGTATCTTTGGCACATTTTCCCGCCGACGGTTTTAAAATACAAATGTACTCCCTATTATCCTTGTATAGAGTGAGTATTCTAATCTATTATAAAGTGCTTCCTAGTCTATTTTAGTCAATTTTAATTATGGTTGATGACTACTAAAATAGGATATGCTCAGTTATTGGTAATATAGCATAATACCTGTAGATAAATTAATACTTTGGTTAAACTCTTTTCTTGTCTTGCATCAGTTTCAGTAGAAATGGTTATTATTGTGCCAAAACACTAAGTTCCCAGGAGGTTGTATGGCCTATTCTTCTTCTCTGTTTAGATTGCAGTAAACCATGATAGAAAATGTCAGGCACATTGTGTATGAATATCATACTCAGTTTATGAATATCATATTCAGTTTTTTGCTTAGTAGCCATTACATGTACCTAGTTCTTTTTAATCAGAGTAGCATGGAAGAACACTATACATGTACAATGGACGCACATATACTGCAGTACTGTATTGTCAACATGGTCATATTCTATAAGTACATGTGTATAAACGTACAAATGTAAATTGGCTAAATTAAAAGATTATTAAATATAAATCCATGTATAAATAATGACCTACTGGAAGTGTAGCCATGAATAAGGACTGGATGGTGCATCTTTTTTTTTTTTTGCATCTTTTATTATGTATTGATAATCTGAGATTGGCTGACATTGACTTCTTTTTTTCAAATTGTGTCAAGTTTTCTTCAGTTGTTCAGAGTAGAGGATCTTTGGCGATATTATGTTTGTATCTATTCTACTTGCATGCTTGTTAATCTTTGCAGAGCTGAATCTATAGTGAAGAACAAACAGTAAATGTATACAAATTCCCTCCCTGCGGTTTCGAAGAGCAGCATTTCAAACCCAAAATATGTTTTTCTTTTTCTTCAGATAGTATTTCTTAAGTGTCAAGTGGTTTTCATCATTTATCACCTGAACTATGTGTTTTTGGAAATGACTAAGATCTGAAGAAAACGGATTTTTATTTTCTGTTGTATAATTTATACAACAGAAATTTGGAGCATTTGCCCACAAAATGGTTTGAAATACTGCGTCTTCCGTTGCTATATTTTTCAGTTAAATTTTATAGGCATGCCTCTATTTAATACATTTTACAGAAAGCCTGACCACGTGTCTCTTTGTTTCAGTTTTGTGTCTGACAGTTCAAATCCAGCAGCGCCTTAGATGAATAGAATCGTGTCCCAAATTGGAACTGTAAACTGAGACAGAGAACCTGGTGTCAGGGTTAGCCTGCAGGATTACTGCCACTCTGTCTCCCTCTCTCTCTCTCTCTAGATTATCTCTCCACTGTGCACATGGTGCAGTGACACTTAATCTGTTGTGCTCAAAAGCCCGAACTTAAATAATTAAATTATTGCATTACTTCTTCACAGTATTGTTACCAGCGGAGTTTTTAGACAGGTTAACATTGAAGAAGCCTTGTTTAATTAAGGATCCATCCATACAAATTCAAGTTTTGTTCTAAAGATCAGACAATCTGTAATATTCCAACAGTAGTTTTCAGATACTTTTTTGTTCAGTGTTCATATTTTTTTTTCGGTATGGTTTACATTATTTTTCAACTGTGTTACAAACAGTTTCAACTATCGAGCATGTCCATAACCAGTGGTAAACCTTGCAGCAGTACCTAAAGGGGTACCTCTCGCATTGTATGTGACCAATAGGCTGTACACTTTGTACAGTGGAACCTGTCTTGAAAGATCGCCTCATGTGCCATAAAAATATGGTCTCTCAGGACAGATGGTCTTTGGCGACATGTTCAATGTAGGACCTTCTGCCAAAAACTAGTGGTCCTTGAGGGCAGTTGGCCTGTCATAGCGGTGGTCTCTCAACACAGGCTGTACTGTATAGTTACTTGTTCCATGTGTTGCCAGCTTTGCAGCTTTTCTTTATTTGGAGCTTTGTTGAGTTAGTAGCATTTTCTGGCATACACTTTTTTTGCATGTACATGTACATTCCTGTAATTGGACTAAGGCTATTTGGTTTTCCTCTACCCCTAAGTAACTTCCATTTTAATTCACCTATTAAGTAACTAATACACTCCAGACTTGTGTTGAGAAATGTGATACTCCAAGGAATATAGACGTCTAACTTGCTGCCTATATGCAGAACTTTCCTTCCAAAGCAAATCGGACTGAATTATTTCGTTCAAGTAAAGCATTCATCCCAGAATAAACTTGTGGTGATATTTGTACTGCTTCGTGGTATTATGTGATGTATTCGTTGAAGATTTGTGCTAAAACTTCCATGTGGAATCACCTGCAACAGATTTTGTTTGACTGGGCTGTAGGACTAGCTTATGGTAAAGTTACTGGCCTGTTTGTAGACCAGGTCTATATAATACGGTATGGTATGGGACAGTGTTCACTTATTTGTATGATTTAGCATATACACGTACATGACATATGTTTACTTCTCTTGTGTGTCTCTTAGCGTTGTTCTTTTTACTTTTATACTTTGAACTTTCTGGTTAGGAATTAATTTAATCTGTGAAAAGTTGCTTCCTGCATCCAGTCTTTACAATTTATACCGGTAAATGTTTGGTGTAGTGCCACAGGTGTGCATGTATCTAGCAAGGTAACGTTTTAAATATTCCTTTATTAAATAAGTTAGTCTCACAAGCACTGATATCAGTACATGTAGTTTGCTATTTGTTGTGGGAGTTGCATTTTAGACTTTAATGCCCTGTTACGGTTGAAGCTTGGTGGGAAAAATTGAAGATTTAGAAAGAGCGTTGAAATTCCCAGAAGTGAAACTTCTCCCCTGAGGAGGTACGGTAGTTAACATTACCTTGTTGATCTACAAAGCAGTTTGTGACCGAACACCATTTAATGTCCGAGAAAAGCCAATTACCTACATTATATATGTATATACATAAATGATAGTGTATGAATTGCTTGTTTGAACTCCATTTAACTTATCTCAATGTGGTTTATGTCGTGCCATTTCGTATCTAGTCACAGAGCAAGGTATCAGTAGATCAATATAATAGCTTGCCGTCATTCCTCAGTAGAAATAAGCATTAACGTGGAGTTCATCTGAGTGTGTTGTGTATATCTGATGTGATGGTATGGAAGCTCACACATGGTCGTACCGGTTGACAGTGCTGAAGTTTGACAATATCAGAATAGCAAGGCTGTCTAAATAATGTTGCGGTGTGACAGAAGATTTGGTTGACCTAATTTTTCCGGTTCTGGAACTGAAAACTCAAGTTCTAGCCATTCATTTCTAGTTCTCTAATTTCCTGTCACAATTAATCGCCGACAAGATCCAGAAAACCATAACCTGCAGAGAATCGTGTGTTTATATATCCCAGGCAGCGATAGAAGCAAATTTGGAGAAAGCCAGATTTAGCAACACAAATCTTGATAGCATGTTCGTTTGAAAAAGAAATCAAAATATATACATATATATTTGATGAAAGACATGTCCAGCGAAAAGTATAATTCTCGCAAAACATTTTTGTGTGAAACACTTCATGGACTTCAGCTACATGTATGTTGTTTATTGGAAAACTGAACAACCATGCACTGGCATTCTTCTGGCGCTCACTTCCCAGAACTTTTGCTTCGAGCATATTTGAATTTATTTAGTTCTGGAACTGCTACAATCACAGCGGCCCATTTACCAGCATTTCCTTTGTCTTACTGTGGGTTACTGCTATATTTTTCCTCCCAAATGCTACTCTATGCAGGTCAATTTCTGAGAAACCATGAGCCATTTCAAAACCAATGCATGGACCACAGTTCTTGAAAATGCCTGAATAAGTTTTTGAGTCCGTTCAGATTTTCTTAGCCATCTTAGTTAGATTGGCGACTAGCGGCAGAATTTAGACTTTTGATCAGTATTTTTGAGAAGTCCAGCCCGGAGTCACCAATCTAAACAATGTGATTGGCTTACAATCTAACTTTACAGTCCAAGCTTAGACTTAAAGAGTATTTTCCAGAATCTTTGTTGGTGGTACATGTACCTTGGCATGCTTGTGAACATATTATGTGTACGTGTATACATGTATGTGGGGTGCCTCCTGTGACAAACGGACGTTGGAGAAAGAAGTCTGCGTAAAGTGATATACGTGTTGTTGCATTTAAGCGAAAGAAATTAGAAGTAATATAATCATAATAATGCCATGGGCATTTCCCAGACTGACCACAAATGCATCCATTCATAAAAAAAATAAGATTAGCGTGTATAAAGTGTTCACTGTCAATGATTTTGTTACATCGTTATACGAAACGATAATCATGATAATGTGTATAATAAATAAAGGTTTAACTTCCACAGATTACATTTGTATTACCAGACTGGGTGGCAGTCTTCTACTGCAGCATTCACATTTTTTGTAGGTGGAAAATCATGTAACCAAACCATTGAGAATCGTACTGTAGGTGGGATCAGATCGGGTAAAAGAGTTGCATGACTGTTGCTGTGAAATAGTATATCGGGCAACAGACAGCCATAGAGAATGAAATTTTGATCTTTGTTTTCGTGCTGCAAATGTTTCGATACACAGTATACAGTGGTATATATTAATAGTAATTCTGAATACATTGTATGTTAAAAAAAATAACATCATTTTTGGGCCGTCGGTTGTAGTTTTATCATATCCGATACATGTTTTCCTACCAGATTATCGTATTGCGGGAAAAAATAGTACATGCACTTGTGTAGCACGTCAATTTACCTATATACATAAACTGTGTCATGCAAAGCCCTATATAAATTGTGAAATACATGCGCGGTCATATTTTGCAGCTGTTTGCAGTATCCAGGTGTTTATTTTGTGTTTACATCACGGGCAAATAGCACTGATTTGACTGTTACATCGTTCACACTGGAAAGGAGATGTTTGTCATTTTCTACAAGTAATTGGAGATTTAATGAACATACATGTAAGAAGCTATATCATATATTGAATATGGGGACATCCCTGTGGTCATCATCACCTAGAAAGGAAAACAATTACTTCAGTAGAATTTACCGTATACATGTAGGTTCATACCAATGAAATCTTTCATTTACTTACAATTTTGTATTAAAGCCACATTGAACATTTTGCATCATTTCGGCATGTTCTGATACCTGTTATATATTTGTCAAACCATGTTACTTGTTTTGGTAATAAATATATAAGTAGATACAATTCTGTCTTTGTGTTTTGTATATCAGTGGACGAGATAAAGAGTTTTAATTGGTTGAGAACATCTGAGCATAAAAGTGAGGCATAAATAGGGATGGGGGTGCCGTATAAGGAGAGACATTATACTACCTATTCTTGCTCTTCACATAGCAGCAGACCTTGTCTTGCCCGAACATCTTCACTGCTAAATCTGTGCGCTTTAGAGTGGTGTCTTTTCATGAATATTCATGGTACCTGCTGGTAAGATTTGTGTCCTTTATACTGCTAACAGAAATCTCTTTAACAAAGTGGTGGGAAGTAAGAAATTTGTCTGCTTATTGCTATTCTCAGGATGGCAAGTGGGGGAGGGGGGGGTGGTGGTCTGGGGCAATTAAGTTACTTAAAAAAGTTCTCAGTGCCGGTCAATAATTATAAATAATATATATTCCCACCACAGTTCCTTTCTTGGTAAATTACACAACAGGCAACAACCCATAAGTTATATTTTACTTTGGCTTGATTTGAATTTCTCTCAAAACTACATTTACACATCAATGCAGCTGAAGGTTCAGTTGTAAATTCATACACACATTTTATGTTAAAACAAAGTTTCCAGACCTTTGGCAAGGAGATTCTTCTCTCTCTGGTCGATTTTAAAAGACCTGATCCCACTTACATGTAATATAGAACAGTATACACTCTGGTTCCTGATTATCACTCCTGGCATGTACATTTGTATATCGCACAAATACGACTAAAAATTATATGCTGCTAGAAAAAGGGCATGTATACATGCGTGGCTACCTTGAGCTGTGGTACCATTGACTTTTTCAGTGGCCAAATGCCCAAATATGATGCTCCATACATGAATGCTAACGAAACATGAAATACAGAAACCATTGATCAACATTGACTTATTGTATGCAGAAAGATGTACCGGTAAATTTTCAGTGAGAATTTCTCACAGAAACTTCATAGCAGTTCTTAACTACATGTATATAAACTTCCACAAGTACAAAATCCTGCATGCAAATCTGTAAAACAGAAAAAAGAAGAGCCCATGGGCTTTGACGCTATGCTCGAGAACCAACTTGGCCATTGGCCAAAGTTTCAGAAGTTGCACATATATTCTCTTTCCCAGAGGGTCGAAATTGAGCTTATTTTTGCTCTACGGGCAGCGGTTTCCACGATACGGACCAATTTTCAAAAGTGCCATATTTGGGCATGAAACTTGGCCATTGGCCAAAGATCCAGAAGTTGCACATATCGTCTCTTTCTACCCCAGGGGGTCGAAATTGAGCTTATTTTCGCTCTACGGGCAGCGGTTTCGCAGATAGAGCAATTTTGAGCTTTAATTAGGCTAATTAATTAGGTTAATTAATGCGGATCATCACCAAAAATATTCGGTGGCTAGCACTCATGGGGGTCTACAACACTGCCAAGTTTGATCACTCTGCGAAGAACCGGTCTCGAGATATCGTGTTAACGGGGCGGTGTACGAAAAAAAAAAGGAAAAAAAAAAAAAAGAATACTAGAAAACAGAATTTGCAGGCAAATTCAAGATCTGCATGCCAATTTTTGGCATAAAAGAGAGAAGGAAGCACAGAATTTGTTCGCGCAGTTGCACATTACGTCTACTCCAGGGGGTTGAAATTGAGCTAATTTTTGGTGTACCATGTGTGTACGGG